>JABAHO010002929.1_pt1 | contig 26397 bp, 23 predicted proteins | sample 7062071 | NCBI WGS metagenome assembly JABAHO01 (sample SAMN14534356, study PRJNA622989) | marine sediment metagenome | biome: marine biome [ENVO:00000428]; feature: marine pelagic biome [ENVO:01000023]; material: deep marine sediment [ENVO:00002113] | place: India: Gulf of Kutch | collected...
AACAGAGGCCACTGAAGACAACATCCTGGATGTCGACCTCCCGTTTTTCAACCACCGAGACCAGATTTGCGATAGGGTTGCGGAGTCCGTGAATGACGAGCATGTCCAACGAAAGCTTCGCCCCCTGAAGCCCCTCGGGGTTCAATACGCGCTCGGAATCATCAATATAGAAATGCTGGTTTATGGTGTGGACAATTTCGCGATCGGAGCCAAGGTTGACAGCCTCGGCAATCTCCATCACCTGTTCAACATCGTCACGGGTGATTTCCCGGGATCGGCTCAGCACCGGGGTCATCCCGCGGTTCACATCCACGTCGAGATGAGCGCCNNCCCCGGATCGTTCCTCTGCTGTATTTAGAACTGATTGAACACCAGAAAAGGCTTTTTCAAAGTCGACAATTTCGCCTTTGCGTATTCCTGCCGATCCCTGCTTTCCCATACCCACGATGTTGACATGGTTGTCTTCGCGCCATTCACCCACAAGGGCTACTGTTTTCGTCGTTCCGACTTCCAATCCGACAACAGGGGGTAGGGCCATGGCGGTCAATCCCAGTAGGCGATGGGTATGTTCCTGCGGTAATCGTCGAGCGTAAGGTTGATGCTGCGCGGACGCCGCCCTTTGCTCTTTTCATTTTTCAGAACGCTCCGCAGGAGCGTGAGACGATCCATGAGGTCCTCGGACAGCGCTTTTGCGCGGCTGCGGCTCCACCAGAGGTCAACGCTGGTGCGGTCGCGCAGGTTTAGCCTGATGCTTTCTTTACGCCCGCCAAAGCCGCCGGCTACATCAATGCTCGAAATCAGCACATCATCCCCCAGCTCACCGCGCTGGCAGAATTCCACAATGCTTACGGCCTCTGATGCAATTCCCTGCAACTGCTCACCGGGCCGGAGCGAAGGCCCTTTGTACCCCAGCAGAAGCGGCAGTGGTGCATTATTGCGCCGGGGGCCAAACACAAACCCTTCGCCGTCCACCACAAATCCGCCTTCCCGGCCAAACCGCAGTACAGGCTGCCGCTCAATGAGATCGATTTTTAAGGTATCCGGCAGGATGCGTGTAATTTCCATGGCGCGATAATTCGGGGCATTTCGCAGAAACTCTGACCTGGCTTCGTTGATGCTGATGCCAAACAAATTCTGACCGCGATCAATTTTGAGCTTTCCGCGCAGGTATTCCCGCGCAACCCGGTCACCCGACTCCATCTCCAGCTTCTGGATAGTGAACATTGCATTGTCCGCAAAAAGCACGCCGCCGACACTCCGCAGCCCGAACCAAAGCCCCAGGCACAGCGCCGCCAGCACGGCAAGTCCGGCCGCCCAGGTGTGTATCGGCAACTGGCCAAGCACCTGGCTCACCCGCTTGCCAAACTTGACAGAAACCTTCCGTTTGCGACGGCGTTTTTTGGTTTTTAGGCGCGTGGATCCCACATCCGCATACCTGATCCATTCGGGAAGTTTGTCCGACACCTGTCCAGCCTCCTTACGCTTGACTCCTGTACACGCCCGGTGCGTTCAGGGTGTTGTAGCAAAGTTGATGGCAATCTCCAAGCGAATGAATGCAAATGAAGGAATTCTTCAAACCGCTGCCGTGCACATGATCCGGTCGCAAAGCTCGGAGAACCCGATGCCGGCATGCGCAGCAGCCTTGGGAAGCAGGCTGGACGCCGTAAATCCCGGTATTGTGTTGACTTCAAGGCAGTAAATTTGATCCCCGTCGACACGAAAATCTATGCGGGCCATCCCCGCGCAGCCAATCGCGCGGTAGGCAACTGAAGCGGCAACCGCACACCGCTCCGCACAGGCCGGATCGAGCGGGGCCGGAACGAGGTATTCCGTACCCCCGGACACATACTTGGCATCATAGGAATACCAGTCACCGGGGGTCACCACCTCCACAATCGGAAGCACATCGCCATCCACAATGCCGACGGTTACCTCCCTGCCGGGAATATACGCCTCGACCATGACCTTACTGTCAAATTTCAACGCCTCCTCTACCGCCCCAGCCAGGCCGGAAAGGTCCTCGACAAAGGAAATNNCCCCGATCCAGAACTTCATGTTCGGCGACCGGAACGCCATGCTCGCGCAATCGCTCCTTGCACAAAACCTTGTCAAACGCAAGACGGCTGGCTTCGGCCTTGGAGCCCGTGTACGGAATACCGCGGCTCGTCAGTTGCTCCTGCACCACACCGTCTTCGCCAAATGCACCATGCAGCGCGATAAATACAGCGTCGATCCCCTCCAAATCCGGTAGGTCTGTTCCGGGAACATCGATTTCTTCGACCCGGTATCCCGCATCGCGCAACCCGCGGGCTACCGCCTCTCCTGATCTCAAGGATACATCTCTCTCCGCAGACGGCCCTCCTTTAAGAACCGCCACCCGGGAAAATCGAGAATGATTACTGGCGGCACCTACCATAGAATCCTCACCTCCGTTTCAAGAGCTACACCAAACTTTGACGCCACCGCCACGCGGCCCCTTGAAATCAGGGCCCGCACGTCCGAGGCGGTCGCATCTCCATCAGCGGTAATAAAGTTCCCATGGCCTTCAAAGACATGTGCCCCCCCAATGCCGGTGCCCCGCATACCGGCCTTTTCCAAAAGTCGTCCCGCATGATCATCCACAGGATTTTTAAACGCAGAGCCGGCAGAGCGGTAACCGGCCATCCAGGCACGCTTTTCCCGAATCTCCTCGCGCTCCTGCCGGATTAATGCAGGATCGCCCGGCTTAACGGAAAAGGCCGCCTCAACCACAAACCGGTCCTGGAGATATCCGCACTTTCGATAACCCAGCTGCAACTCGTCATGAGGAACTGTGTGAATATTGCCCTGCCGATCCAGGCACCGAATCCATTCCACGTAATCACCAAGGCTTTTGCGCCATGCTCCGGCATTCATGTGCATCCCGCCTCCCATGGTGCCCGGTATCCCCTGGATAAATTCCATTCCGGCCAGCGACTGCTCCTCAAGCCAATCCAGGAAATCGGCAAGCGTGACTGCAGNNCGAATTTCAGAGAAATTCTTACCCTGCAGGCGCGCAACCATGCCGCGAATCCCCAGGTCACTGACCAGGAGGTTTGATCCCCCTCCGATCAGGGTGAAGGGAATATTGTGCCGCGATGCCCATTGCAAAACAGCACTGAAATCAGGGACATTCCCAATCTCCACCCAGGCATCTGCTATTCCTCCAACGCCCAGGGACGTCATGGGAGCCATTGGCACATCGCGAGCCATACGGGACTGGCCCGAAAGCACCAGACAACTGAGCGCCTCATCCAGGCGCTCCCGTTCCGCATGCGGACCACCTGCGATTTCACGCTCTGCCTGTTTTGCAATCCATTCTACATCCCCCGCCCCCAGCACGCCAATCAGGTCGCCGTCTGTCCAGGTCCGACGGAGGTACTGCCAGGCCTCATCCAGCGACGAAACCAGCATCGGGCGAGGAACAGCCGAATTGTTTTTTCGGCATTCCACAAACCGGTCATAGAGGTCCCATTCGCCACCGCCCTCCAGAGGCTTTTCCGAGGCGGCATACACCGGCAGGAGAATAAGCTCGTCCACCCCCTCGAAGGCAGCCGGAAAATCCGCACCAAGTGCCAGGGTTCGGGTAAACCGGTGCGGCTGAAAGAGGGCGCGCAGCCGCCCGCACGGCATTTGACGCATTACACTCAGGGTTGCCTTCACCTCCGAGGGATGGTGCGCATAATCCGATATCACCCGAATCCCCTGCCCCGCGGCAACACATTCCAGCCTACGCTCAGGAAGCTCTGACCGGCCAAGCGCAGAAATTGCGGCATCGAGGGGCTGGCGCAACTGATCGCAGACCGCAAGCGCAGCAAGCGCATTGGCTATATTGTGTTTTCCCGGAAACGGCAGGCAAACCCGACCAACCTCAACCCCGTCCCGCACAAGGATGAATGCACTCGCCTCTGGTTGCAGCTCAACATCAACCGCCCGGTAGCGCACCCCCTCCGAAAACCCGAAGGACACAGCATGCGCATAATTCCCGGCCAGGTCGGTGGCGGTTTTGTCATCTCCGTTATAAATTAGTGCCTGGCGTGCACCCGCCATAAATGTTGCAAAGCATTCTCGAAAGGACTGCTCATCCTTAAAATGCTCCATGTGGTCAAATTCTATATTCATCACCACGGCGATGTCGGGTGTGTAACCGGCGGCAGTGCCGTCACTCTCATCGGCTTCCACGACAAAAATCCCGTCTTCTTCAGAGGGGCCACCGGCCACCGCTCCCAGGGCGGGAACAACGCCACCGATACACCATGCCGGCCGGCAACCGGCGAGTTGCAGCACCTGGGCAATCAGTCCGCTGGTGGTCGTTTTACCGTGAGTTCCCGTCACGGCGACCGAGGTGCGGCCCTCCAGCAGGCAGGGAAGCACATCCCCGCGGCGCCATATCGGCACCCCGCCAGCGGCAAAAGCCTGCAACTCCTCGCAATCCTCCGGGACCGCAGTGCTGCGGATCACAGCATCCACAGGCCCTACCGCATGGGCCGGATCATGCCCCTGCTTCACATCAATCCCCAGGCCGGAAAGCCAGGGCATCAACGGGTTTTGAGCCTCGTCGCAACCGGTAACCGAAAGCCCGCGCAATTTTAAGGTTGCAGCCAGGCCGGCCATCCCGACCCCCCCGATTCCCACGAGGTGCACCCGGGACTTTTCGCTCTGCAAAATTTCAAGAATGCCGTTCATGCTGTTACTCAAACTCTGACAACTCGGGTGCATCATGAGTAAAGCCGAGGGAAGATGCAACAGGACTGTGTGCAAGGATCGCTAACGCCGATCGGTCTGCCCTCTTTTCGGCAACCGCTTTCATGCAGGCACCAGAGAAAATTTCAAAGGAAATAGGGGCAAATTACCCGTTGCATCTGCAGAATCAATTTGCCATTCTCGGTTCAGGGAACCGACGCTTGTGGCAGCGTTAGCCGGATGCGCTAATGTCGTCCGCGGCGCGCAGGTTGAACAGGGAAGGCTATGTGTCAAACGGGGCAGCTTTCTGCCCTAAACAAAGAAGGAGTCGGCGATGAGATCAGCAGACGCAAAGAAATACTTAACCCTTCCTGCCACGGTGCTGGCATGCAGCGCCCTGCCGCTTCTCGCGGTGCAAAAAGAGCGCATGCACGACTCTATTCACGACCGATATAAGGAACAGACCGAGATCATGGATGTCCAGGTCGGTGATCTGACCATCGGCGAAGACAAAGTNNTGTTCGAATCTATACAGGACAGGTATAAGGAACAGACCGAGATTATGGATGTCCAGGTAGGTGACCTTACCATCGGCGAAGACAAGGTTTCTCTTTTCATGGGGCTTAAAACTGCGGGCAGGCTGCAGGCCTTCTCCCAGGACGATGTCTTCATCACTCCCGGCGCATCCGCCGACAACCCTGACCCGGCCCCGGTCTCGCAGGGAGATCCGGAAACAGGTTTCCAGACAGCATGGGGCAGCATGGACTTCCTGGCGCGGTTTAACGAGCATGTCGAAGTCTTCTGGGAGTTCTTCATCTCCAGCAGGCCGCATGAGAGCGAAATGCAGGGCAGCCAGGGCTATATCGTCGTGCACAGCCTGCCGGAAGACCGCCTCAAGGGTTTCTTTGACATTTTCGACGTCAAGGCCGGCCAGTACTACATCAACTATGGCGATCATATTTACCGCCGATCCGACAATGCGCGCACACATGCCAACCCGCTCGTCGGAAACTACGTTGTAGATCCCCATTCCACAGACATTGGACTGGAAATCTACACCAATAATGAAAAGGCGAATTTCCTTGTCGGTGTCGGCAGCGGGACAGAATCCGAGAGTTTTTCGGACGGCCGCGGAACTGCAGTGCACGGCAAGGTATGGGTGACGCCGACCGACAATGCACGGGTATCCGGCTCGGTGTTTGCGGTAGATCATTCCGACAATCCAACCAGTTCCTCAAGCGGCGGAACGCGCGCCAACCTTTACAGGTCGCAGCGCAGCGGCGGCCCCTATGGCGGAATCCTCGATGACGGCATTGCGCCCAGCCAGGTATTCATTGGCACGGGCCAGGACCTTTTTGCTGCGCAGGGTGACCTGACCCTCGTTGCCGGCAACCTGGAATTCTACGCTCATGTCGGTGTCGCAGAGGATTCTGACACCAACGGATCCGCAGACGGCTCCCCGGCGGATGAGTGGATGTATTATGCTGCCGAGGGCATCGCAAATGTTTCGGATGATGCCTACTTCGCATTCCGCTACAGCGGCGCGCAGGCCGACACCATCAGGGGCGCCTCGTCGGACGGCCGGGTTGACCGCTTCCAGGTGGGCGGCGGCGTATGGGTGACACCGTACATCCTGGCCAAACTGGAGCTGGTGCACCAGGCCTACAGCGAGTTTTCAACCGGCCAGACCGTGAGCGGAGTTGACGCCTGGCGCGACCCTGAATTCATGGGTGTCGTGGCCGAAGTAGGTTTCTCGTTCTAGTCCAACCCGGATCATCAAGCAGCGGCTCGGCGCCAGGTAGGGTGCCGGGCCGCTTTTCTCACTGCATGAACCCTTTCCTGTCACGCCCCGGTATTCTTCAACAGGCTTTTCTGGTTATCCTGCTTGTCGGCTCGCCGACCCGTGCAGAGCTTCAGGAGTACCGCACAATTCCTGAAAAATCATCGATCGTCATAACCGGAACGTCCACCCTGCATGACTGGGAAATCAAAGCCGCGATCGACGAGTCCGCCCTGCTCCTTGACCTCGCACAGGACGAATCCGGGCCCGAAATCGTGCAGATGGCCGTTACCGTTCCCGTGCGGTCCATGCAAAGCGGCAAAGCCGGAATGGACAAAAATACGTACAAGGCGCTGAATGCAGATCAGTTTCCCCGAATCATGTTTAATGCGATCGACCGTGTATCTGCGCAGGAAGGATCTGAGGCTAACGGTTGGCGCTACACCGTCAGCGGACGTCTGTCTGTCATGGGGGAAAACACCCCGCTATCAGTTCCCTTTCTTCTGGAACAAACACCCGACGGGGGAGTGCTGATCACCGGCCATACCGTCTTTCTGATGTCTGACACGGGCGTAACGCCTCCCAGGGCCGCCCTGGGCGCCATACGTACCGGGGACCGCATTGTCGTAACCTTTAAGTGGGCACTTCTGCCGACCACGTCTTTACCATGACCACCCCGCACAGCTCCTATGTGTCTCGCGGCCTGGCATGGATACCCACCCTGTTTTTCGGCTGCCTGGTCCACCTCTGCTCAACCTGCGTATCAGCCGAAGTTGCGCGCACGGTATTCACGATCGCCCCCGAGAGTTCAATTCGTCTTTCAGGCACGGCCACGCTCAGAGACTGGCACTGTGCGAACACTCATGTCGAAGGCCACATTGAACTTTCCCGTACCATGAAGGAAGTCAGCGCCTTTTTCCTCCAACTGAAAACGAACAACGTATCGCACATTGACCTGGCTGAAATGTACTCCGGCACCAATGCTCCCGCACGGGCTGTAATTGAGGCTGATATTGGGAATATTGACTGCGGGAACCGGATCATGGAGTCCGACCTTGGCAAGGCGCTGCGGGTTGCCGAAGCACCCAGGATCAGCTACCGGTTTTCCCGGCTGGCGGGCATCTCGATTCTTGAGCCGGAAAATGAGCCCGCCGCCCTCGTGCTTCATACCGAGGGAGATCTGAGCCTGGCCGGCGTTACACGCCGCATACTTGTCGACGCCCACATTACAGAAGAGCACGGCGGACACCTGTCACTAAAAGCCGAGAGCCGTTTTCATATGTCCGATTTTGATGTCGAGCCCCCGACCACGCTTTTCGGAATTATCAAAGCCCACGACCCTGTCTGGGTTGCGTTTTCATTGCGACTTATTCCCGTCGCCACCCCCCGGGCTGTACCCGGGTCATAACCAAAGGAGGCGAAGTTCGATCGCCGCCGCAAACACCATAGCGGCGGGCAAGCCACTGCGCGCAAAGAGCGTGGCCCCGATCAGCGTGGTGGCCGTACTCATTATGTAGGCCGAGAGTACCGGCGGCACACCGGCCTGATCCATTTGCAGATGCATCACCCAGATTCGAAAGAATCCGGCAAGGACGAGGGCATACTCCCAGCGTCCGGTCAGGCGGGAAGCAAAGGCCATGACACCCGCCTGAAAGAAGAGGACCTGGAAACCGGCAGCCCAAAGCACCAGCGCCAGCTTCTCTGCAACCGTACCGGGAAAGCTTAACTCAAAACGCGCAACCAGATCGGGAGATACGAGGACATCGCGTAAGGCCTGATCGCTCCAAATCATTCGCAACATACCGGCGACCAACCCCACCAGCAGCGCACCAGCCAACCCGGCAAGCATAACCCTGCGATCCGGGAAAGCGCCGACCATACCGCCCCTTGCCCCCCATGCCAGTACCGCTCCCGCAACCAGGGTCATGAGCAGCATGGCGGAGGGAATCAGGATCTCGGCGTTATCGCTTCCCTGGAGGATGCGCGGGGTCGCGGCTGCAGTTACCGCACTTCCCAGAACAAGGGATTTTCGAAGATTTGAAATGGAAAGGTAATCGCGCACGAAAAGCCCCGTCAGAACGGCAGTTCATACTCTTTAATTTTCCTCTGGATCGTGCGGCGGGAAATTCCAAGCTTGTCCGCCACCAGCGTGCGGTTTCCTGCATGCCGCTCCAGCATGCGCGATAAAATTTCTTTTTCCATTTCCTCGAGCGACATGCCCTCAGGCGGAACAAATCCCGAATCTTCCTGCCGGCGGCCTGCCGCATTCTCCAGGCGTAAATGGCGCGGCAGCAGCACGGCATCACGCGTCATGACAACGGCAGCTTCAATCACGTTTCGCAATTGGCGAACATTCCCCGGCCAATCCTGGATAGCCAGCAGGGCATAACATTCGGGGTCAAGCTCCTTGACCTCAAGTCCATGCTGCCTGCAGGCCGCCTGGACAAAACGGTCAGCCATTGCAGGAATATCCTCGCGCCGGTCACGAAGCGGAGGCAAATCAAGCGTCACCACATTCAGCCGGTACAGCAGGTCCTCTCGAAATGCTCCGGATTCCACAAGCGATTGAAGATCTGCATTTGAGGCAGATACAACGCGAACATTTACAGAGATTGCATTTTGCCCCCCCACCCTGAATAGCTCCCGTTCTTCCAGCACCCTCAGGAGTTTTACCTGCACGGAGGCAGGTGCAGTTCCAACTTCATCCAGGAACAGCGTTCCTCCGTCTGCGCGTTCAAAAGCGCCTTTTCGGCGCTCGAAGGCACCTGTAAAGGCCCCTTTCTCATGCCCAAAAAGCTCCGATTCGAGGAGGGATTCGGTAAACGCTCCGCAATTCACCGCTATAAACGGTCCACGGGACCGTCCGCTCTCAGTATGCAATGCGCGCGCCACCAGTTCTTTGCCTGTGCCGCTTTCGCCCTGAACAAGAACCGTGGCTGTAGTGCCTGCAAGTGCCAGAATCTGCTCCGTCAACTCCCGCATGACGGGTGAGTCCGCGACCATGGAATCCAGGCCATGCCGCGCTTTTGCCGTCGCCTCGAGGTTGCGGACCTCGCTCTTTAAGCGCCCGTTTTCAATTGCGCGCCGTATGCGTGTCTGTAACTCGTCCAGGTCCAGCGGCTTTGTAATGTAGTCAAACGCTCCGGTGCGCATAGCCTCCACTGCAGAGGAAACCGTGCCGTACGCCGTCATCATGATGATCGGAATTTCAGCGTTATGCGCCTGCATCCGTTTCATCACCTCCATGCCGTCTATGTCCGGGAGCACGAGGTCGGTCAGCACAACATCCACCTCGCCGGCCCGGAAGGCGCGCACGCCCTCCTCGCCGGCAAGCACCGCCACAACCCTGCAATCCATGTCTTCCAGGGCCTCTGTAACCGACCGGCACCCGTCCGGATCATCCTCCACAACCAGAACTGTGGGTTTGTGCGCCATTATTTTTCTCCGCCTTCACGTTCCGCAACGAGCGGCAGCAGAATCCTGAACTCGGCACCGCCTCCGGGCCGATCATGCACCTCGATACTTCCCCGGCAACGGTCAATAGCCGCCCGGGCCAGAAAAAGCCCCAGCCCGGTGCCGCCCGGGCGACCGGAATGAAACATTTCGAAAATCGTCTGTTTTTCGGAATCATCTACACCCGGACCACGATCCAGCACGGATACAACCGCCATACGGCCCTCCTGAGCACAATGTACAACCACAGTACCTTTCTCCGGGGAGGCCTGCTCTGCATTGGTAATCACGTTCGTGAGCGCCCTGCGCAGCGAAGAGGGATAGGCCTTAATCTTCAATGGCGTTTTGTCTCCCTCCACCCGCAGCGAGACCCCGCGCTGATCAAACCGCGGAGCAAGCAGGGATGCACAGTCATTCAGGCAAGGCATACCTGCAGATCTGTAAGTTCCAGCGTTTCTGATTCAGGTTTGGAGAGGTAGAAAAACGCCTCAAATACCTTGTCCATGCGTTTCAGGGTTGCCCCGATGCGCCCGGCCAGTTCGTGAATGCGCTCCGTTCTTTTTCGTCCGGACTCTGCGGTTTCCTTTTCCAGCATCTGGACATCCAGGCCCATTGAGGACATTGGATTTCGGAAATCATGCACAATGCTGTTCGCGAGAACTCCGGCAAAAGCGAGGTGCTCCTCTTCCCGGCGTTGCGCCTCACGCGCCTCTTCCCGCCGCATCATCCACACGACAAGCAGCGCGCAACAGCCAAACGACACAAGTACCGTCATAAGCGAGAGGCGGAACATCCTGGTGATCGCAGCAGCAGGAGGGCTCACCTCCCTTTCAACCGTATCCTTACGGATGGCCACCTCAACCGTGCAGGGAATGCCCCCTTTCGGGGTAAAGGTTTTGGAAAACACAACCACGGGAACGCTTTCCCCGCCCAGCGTGATGATTTTACGACCCATCTCAACATCACGCGCACCGGCATAGACTGCTACCGCCTCGGGTCGGGGAGACTGGGTTTCAAGATGCCGCGTATGCTCAAGAAAAATGGTGACGCCATCCTCTGATACCGAAATGTATTGTAGTCCGTCTTCGATTGCATGCAGGGACCAGACCTGGCGCGACAACTCCTCCCAGCCACGAGATTCACTCTTTGAATCCATTCTGGCGAGCTGAAGAGCAAGGTGAGCGGTCATCAACCGCCCCTGCTGCAGAACCCGTTGCGCAGCATCGTCGCGCACAGTTTGATTATGCGTCCTCCTGAGTAACCACAGGGATCCCCCGGCAAGGCCGGCAATCAGCAATACCAGCAGGGCCGTCAAAACAGTTAATGACACTTTATAATGTTGTGCTCGCATCCGGGTATCTCCAGCAATGCCCATGCCGATTCACAAAATACACTAAAAAGACCGAATCAGCCTCTTTTAGGCGCGGCAAATTGTCGCACTTTATGAAAAAATGTCGCGCATAAAGAGTGTCACACCGCGATTTTTGAAGATTTCTATTCAGGTACTCAAATACCCACTGAGGGCCAGATTCGGCCAAAATAGGCATAATTTTTGATTTTTTGCCTTAAAAAACACTTTTTGGTCTTTCGACGCATATTTTACACGGGAAATACCCGGCATGGCATAACACCTGCATAATCTCCTGACGCAATGAAAACTGCCTCGGAAAATCAGAACCAGGACCTGCAGTCGAAGAAGCAATCATCCTTTAAGCGCCAATGGCATGTTGAGCGGATATTGCTCATTATGGTCATTATCCTTCAGACCGTGATTATTTTGCGCCTTTTTAAACCCGGGCAGACCAATGAGGAACCATTATCCGTTTCAGCGGAAACGCCGATCCCGGAGAGAGCCTCCCTGCCGCCCGCTGCCACTCCGAACCTGCCGGCCGGCGCAGGGCTCACTTTTTCATCTGGATCCGGCAGCCGATTCACAGACGAGGAACTGAATGCGCTTTTGCGCAACTTTCTGCATTCCAGCCCCGGCGGTATTGCTGATCCCGACATTTTTGCGATTTTGGATCACCATCTTAACCATGCGGTATCAGCCCACAGGCAAATGGACCGGTTTTTCAATCGGGTTCGGCATGATTTCATGGAACTGGATTCACTGTTCAATATTGATGAAGGCTGGCCCATGGTGGCGCCGTCTCCCACGATGGACATGCGGGAACTCGACACCCATTACCTCGTAACCTTCAGCCTGCCGGGGCTGCAGGCCGACGATGTGGGTGTAAGGATCGATGGCCGTATTCTGACGGTTTTATGCGATACCGAAAATGCCGGAGGGCACCGTTACGAAGGCCGGGTGCAATTGCCCGGCCCTGTGAACCTGGATGAGCAACCGCGGGCCTCGCTGACCAACGGATGCCTCAAGGTCTTGCTGCCCAAGAGAGCGGTCGTTGAATCATCCCCCGGCAGGGAGAGTTTACTCTAGTCGTTTAAGGCAAAATTAAGTAATTTGCGCGTTTCTTCGGCTCCAACGCCGAAACTCGCGGGAAAAGAGGAAGGACACCATGAATAAAGAGATCAGACCAGGCCGACCAATCGCACAATGCATTTTTGGCGTATTGCTGCTCTCCGCCGTGGTCCTGATGACGGCCATGCCCGCCCTGGCACATGAGGATGCGGATGATACAGCAGCCCTCCGCCAAACAGGTAAGGCCTTTTCGCGGGTTGCGCGAACCGCAACTCCTGCAGTGGTCTCAATTCTCTCGGAACAAACCATTAACGCCCGCAGTAATCCCCACCACTATTACAACAATCCCTTTGATTTCTTTGGTGATGAATTTCTTCGGCGCTATTTCCATGGGTACGGCACTCCGGAGCCGCGCCAGTTCAAACAGCAGGGAATGGGCAGCGGGTTTCTAATATCCAGGGACGGCTACATTCTCACTAACCACCATGTGGTCGGCGACGCCGACAGCATTACAGTCGCCCTGAGCGACGGAACAGAACACGATGCCACGCTTATCGGCACAGACGCCGAATCGGAAGTCGCCCTGATAAAAATCAAGGGGGATAATTTCCCCACAATACCCCTCGGGGACTCGCACAACCTGGAAATCGGAGAGTGGGTTATCGCGATTGGCAACCCCTTCCACCTGCATGAGACTGTCACGGTCGGGGTTGTCAGCGCCAAGGGACGCAGCGTGGGTATTGCCCAGTACGAGGACTTTATCCAGACCGATGCGGCCATAAACCCGGGAAATTCAGGGGGCCCCCTGCTGAACATCGACGGCGAGGTCGTTGGCATCAATACCGCCATTTACAGCCGGAGCGGAGGTAACGTCGGAATCGGTTTTGCCATTCCCATTCACATGGCCATCAACATCAAGAACCAGCTCCTGGAAAATGACGGAAAGGTGATCCGGGGGTACCTGGGGATTTTTCTGCAGGAGATCACCAAGGAAAACGCGCAGCACTTCGGCATGAATGAACCGCGCGGGATCCTAATCTCTGACGTGATTCCCGGCTCCGAGGCCGAAAAAGCAGGGCTCGAGGCCGGCGATGTCATTATCAAGCTGAATGATGCGGAGGTCACCTCGCTCCAGGGCTTTCGAAACAGCGTTTCATCCATGAAACCGGGCACCGAACTTGTATTGACGCTCCTCAAGGATGGCAAGGTAAGTACGGTGGAGGCAAAGACGGGCACCATGCCCGGAACACAGGAAACAGCCCGTGAGGCCACGAAGGCACTCGACAAGCTCGGAATTAGCGTAGACGACCTTTCGGATGAAGTTGCGGAACGGCTCGGCTATGAAGACATGCAGGGAGTAGTGATCACGCAGATCGCTCCCGACGGGCTTGGCGCGGAAAGCGGTCTGCGCCCCGGAGACCTAATTTCAGCCGTGAACCGGCAGGATGTGAGCTCGGTTGACGAATTCAAAAAGGCAATGGCGAAAGCGGCCAAAGGCGGAGGCTCGATTCTGCTGCGGGTGAGGCAGGGCCAATATTCCCGGTTTGTTGTGATCAGTCTCGAAGAATGATCTTAACCCGGACCGGATAACGGTTCATAAACAAGAATAAGGCCCCGGGTCGCACCCCAAGGATCTGCGCCCGAGGCCGCTGAATTTTCAGTAAAAAAGCAGGCTCTGCGGTATGCGCAGGCGAAACAGACGGAGGAGGCATGCTCGAAGTTAGCAATCTTGAAAAGCGGTACGGCCCTGTCCATGCGGTAAAGGGTGTATCGTTCAAGGTAGACAAAGGTGAAGTGCTCGGATTTCTGGGGCCGAACGGAGCCGGGAAAACGACCACGATGCGCATGATTACCGGTTTTCTTCCCCCGACCTCCGGGACAGCGGCTATCGGAGGGCATGATATCCAGGAAGCGCCTGTTGAGGCGAAGCGGCTACTGGGATACCTGCCGGAAAATGCCCCTGCTTACGGCTCGATGCTTGTAGTTGATTTCCTGAAATTTATTGCGCGGGTGCGCGGGCTCAGGGGGTCTGCGGCAAGTGACGCGATCAGCAGCGCCATTGACCGCTGCAGGCTGGAAACCGTCTCCACGCGGGCTATTGACCACCTCTCTAAAGGATACCGGCAGCGGGTCTGCTTCGCATCCGCCATCCTGCACAACCCCAGTGTCCTGATCATGGACGAGCCGACAGACGGTCTCGACCCGAACCAGAAACACACCGTGCGCATGATGATCAAGGAAATGGCCGCAGAAAAGGCCATCATTGTCTCCACCCATATCCTCGAAGAGGTCGACGCTGTCTGCAGCCGCGCAGTGATCATCAGTAACGGCCAAATCGTTGCAAACGGCACACCGGAAGAATTGAAGGCCAAAAGCCCGACCGGCCAGCTTACGGATGTTTTCCGTATGTTGACTCTCGGTCCGGACGAAGCAGCAGAATAAGGCAAGGAGTTAGTTTCAATGAGCGGTTTTCAAAACACATCCACCATTTTCAAACGGGAAATCAGGTCCTATTTCGAGTCGCCGGTCGCATATGTCTTCATGGTTGGCTTTCTCGTCCTGACCGGTTTTTTAACCTTCTCCGTGTCGCAGTTCTATGAGCGCGGTGTCGCTGATCTGCAGCAGTTCTTTTTCTGGCACTCCTGGGTGTATCTGCTGCTGGTACCTGCCGCGACGATGGGCCTGTGGGCGGAGGAAAGACGATCCGGCACCATAGAGCTCCTCTTCACAATGCCGATAACGATGACACAGACCATTCTCGGCAAATTCCTGGCCGCGTGGCTGTTTATTGTCATCGGGCTGCTGTTGACCTTTCCGATCGTGATCACGACCGCTGCTCTGGGCGATCCCGATGCAGGAGTTGTGTTCTGCGGGTACCTTGGATCCGCGCTCATGGCCGGCGCGTATGTTGCAATCGGCATGCTCATGTCATCGATGACACGCAGCCAGGTGATTGGCTTTGTGCTTGCGCTGTTAACCTGCCTGCTGTTCCTGCTGGCAGGCTTTCCGCCGGTTACCAATCTTTTCTCGAGCTGGGCTCCGGGATGGCTGGTAGACGGTGTCGCCTCACTGGGATTTACCACCTACTATGAGTCGATGCAGCGCGGTGTCATTGATCTGCGGGACATCGCCTATTTTGCCAGCATTATCATATTTGCCGGTGCGGCCACGCACCTCGTGCTCGAAAACCGAAAATCGGCATGATCCAGAATCACGATTCAAACGAAACTTACTGACAATCATCACAGAAAAAAAGGACCGGAATGAGTGAATCAAAAATAACACTGAAAGGTGCCGGAGGCGCAGTCGGCCTGCTCCTTTTGCTTGTCGCCCTGGTGGCCGCAAACATTATTCTCAAAAACGTACGGGTTCGGCATGACCTCACCGAGGAACAGCTTTACACCCTCTCCGACGGAACCAGGAACCTGCTCCGCAACCTGGATCGCAAAATTGCGCTGAAATTATTTGTCAGCGATTCGGCACAGGTGCCAATCTTCATCAAGCGCTACGGCAAACAGGTTGAAGATCTTCTCGAGGAGTACCGCATTGCCTCCAACGGAAAGATTACGGTTACAAAATTCAACCCGCGCCCGGATTCCGATGCCGAGGACCTCGCTAAAAGCTACGGCATTGCCGGAAGCCAGGTCGACCTTTTCGGGCCGGCGGTGTACTGCGGCCTGGCCGCGGTGGCGGGAGAAACCGAGGGCGTCATTCCGGCCCTTGATCCGCGTACCGAGAGCCTGCTGGAGTACAACCTCTCCCGGCTGATTTACCGGCTTGCGCACCCGGAAAAGCCGGTCATTGGTGTCCTGAGCAGCCTGCCGGTACTCGGCAGCCAGCCCATGCCCCAGTTCGGCGGCATGCCGCCGCAGCAACCCGAGCAGGCATGGCTCTCCTTCCAGGATATCCGGCGCGATTTTACTCTGGAGGAAATCAGCCCTGATGTGGAAACCATCCCGTCGAACCTTAAGGCTCTGATTGTATTTCACCCCAAAAACCTTCCTGCAAAAACATTGTACGCAATCGATCAGTTTGTACTTGGAGGCGGTCACCTGCTGGCGTTTGTAGACCCCTTCAGCATTGTTGACCTGCGCAACGGAGGTGCACAGCAGCCGTTTGGCCGTCCGAATATCGCCTCCGGCCTGGACCCCCTGCTTTCGGCATGGGGCATTGGATTTAACCCGCAGCAGGTCGTTGCGGACATGAAAGCGGTCACCATGCTGTCAGCCGGAAACGGCGGCGCCGATGAAAACCCCGTGTTCCTGACCCTGAGGCGTGCCAACGGACATATCAATGCAGAGGATATCGCCACCGGCCAGCTCGACGTGCTCATGCTCCCGTTTGCCGGAGCGCTTGAGGACAACACGGATGATACGATCTCTGTGACTCCCCTCGTCTCTTCATCAGATCTTTCATCCAAAATTGCAACCTTCACCGCCCAGATGGGCGGCCAGGCGATCCGGCGGGAATTCAGGCCGGACGGGGTGCAGCATCACATGGCGCTGCGGTTAACGGGTACATTCAAAACAGCCTATCCGGACGGCCCGCCTGCCGAAGAGCAGGAGGCCGAGGGCGACAGCCGGGAAGCACAGCCGGGACCGGCACTGCCTGAGGGGCAGAGCGCGGTCATTATCGTGGCGGATACGGACTTACTTTTCGACCAGTTCTGCGTGGAGGAACTGAATTTCTTCGGCCAGGCCGCGCACCGCCCGCGCAACGACAACCTCAATTTCTTTGCCAATGTCGTCGAAATGATAGCCGGCAGCTCGGACCTGATTTCCGTCCGCTCACGCGGAAAGTTTTCACGTCCCTTTGAGCGGGTCATGGCACTGGAGGAAAAGGCCCGGCAGGAATGGCAGGAGCAGGAGAAAACCCTGAACGAAAAGCTACAGGAAACCCGGCGGCAGCTTTCCGAGCTGCAGCGGCAGAAGTCCTCGAACCAGCGCACGATACTGAGCCCGGAACAACAGAATGCGATCAAGCGTTTCCAGGCGGAGGAAGTAGAAACCAACCGCAAATTAAAGCAGGTGCGCAAAAAGTTAAGGCAGGACATTGAGCGGCTGGGCGTCACCGTCAAGGTGGCAAATACCGTCCTGATGCCGGTCCTGATTGCCATCGGCGGACTTGTCTTCGGCCTGTGGCGAAGGCGCCGCATGTAATTTACAAAAAAGGCATACATTCGAACTGACTACGAAGAAAGGTTTGCAAGGATTATGAAGGGAAAACAAATGCTGATCATGGCGGCGGTGGCGGCCGTCCTCGTGTTTTTTGCGCTGCGCTCTACGCGGAGCCCCTCATCGGAGCAGGCGCTGGATGCCCTGGGCTCGGCTGTCCTGCCAGAACTGGATGTGAACGCGGTGGAGACAATTACGATCTCGGCCCCCTCCTCGACCACAACCGTTACGCGCGGTGAATCGCAGTGGACCATACAGGAAAAATTCAACTATCCGGCCAGCTTTGCGAAGGTGCGAGACGTGTTGATTGACCTGATGGAGCTCACGGTCTCAGACCGGATTGACGTGGATCCCGGACGTAGGGCCGACCTTGGAATTGCGCCTGTTTCGGATCCGCAGGGAGGAACCGAGGTCAGCCTGTCCGGCACGGATGGACGCGTGCTTGCCAAACTGCTTCTGGGCAATGAGCGCCAGCGCCCCTCACAGACGCCCGGGGGCGGCTACCCTGACGGGAGATACGTTTCACCGGACGGGGGAGAAAACATTTATCTCGTATCGGATACGCTTTTTTCCGTGTCCGCCAAACCGATTGACTGGATCGAAACCGAACTGCTCAGCGTGCAGGGCGCAGACCTCCAGTCTGTCAGTGTCATCGGCTCGGGCAGGGAGCCTGTCAGCCTGACGCAACAGGGAGAGAGCGGAGAACTCTCCCTGGCCGAACTCGCCGAAAACGAAGAGGCAGACGCATCCCGCCTCTCTTCCCTTCAAAATGCGCTCTCATACCTGAATGCACAGGACCTGGCCGACCCGGCGCTCGGAGACAAGGAAACCGGAATGGCCGATCCGGTTGTTTATACTGCGGTTGACAAAAAAGGCATTACCTACGTTCTGCAGGTCGGAATTCCGGAAGGAGAGACGGTTCGATACCTGCGTATTCAGACCAGCTTCAACGAGAACGATTCCCTGCGTCAACAGGCCCTGGCCGAGGACGCCTCCGAGGAGGATACAACAGCCCTTGCAGCCGAGCTTAAGGAAGCGGACGAGCGCGCAAAGGAACTGAATGCGAAGCTGGGCAAATGGACCTACATCATTCCCGACTACAAGGCGGAATCGTTGCTTGTGATGCGCAGCGACCTGGTAAAAGAAAAAGAAGAGCCGGAAGAGGACGCGGCTGATGCCCCGGCAGAGGCAGCCAGCGCAGAAGCGATCACCGGGCAACCCCCTGTGAACGCCTCGCAGGACGCGGCACCGGAAGCTCCGGCCGGAGACCTGAAATGAACACGGATATTGCACAGACAACCGACCTCATTGCCGAACAGGCTAAACACATTGAGTCGATCCGGGGAGAAGTCACCAAGGTCATTGTCGGGCAGGAGAAGCTCGTCGACCGAATGCTGATTGCCCTCATAACCGGCGGGCACATTCTGCTTGAGGGGGTTCCCGGGCTGGCCAAAACCACCGCGGTCAAAACACTCTCCGACGCACTCGGGCTTGATTTCCGGCGGATTTCCTTCACACCCGACCTGTTGCCGGCTGATGTTGTCGGGACAATGATCTACAACCAGAAGGACGGCACCTTCGCACCCAAGCTGGGCCCGGTGTTTACCAACCTCCTGCTTGCAGACGAGATCAACCGGGCGCCCGCCAAGGTGCAGTCGGCGCTGCTCGAAGCCATGCAGGAGCACCAGGTCACGATCGGCGATCAGACTCATCACCTCAGCCAGCCTTTTCTCGTCATGGCGACACAAAACCCGATCGAGCAGNNCCGGAAGCACAGGTCGACCGGTTCATGCTGAAATGCAAAATCACACACCCCTCGCGGGATGATGAGCGCAGAATCATGAACCGCTTCACCCGCCGGCAAACGTTTGATGTTTCGCCGGTCGTTACGGGGGAGCAGATCCTCTCCATGCGCTCGGTACTCGACCAGGTGTACTGCGACGAGAAGGTGGGCGATTACATCCTGGACATAGTTTTCGCTACGCGTACGCCTGCCGAATTCAAATTGAAAATCGGCCACCAGATAGAATACGGCGCCTCACCACGTGCCACGATGTACCTGAACCTTGCAGCGCGGGCCAACGCCATGCTCAACGGCAGGGCCTATGCCACCCCCCAGGATGTCAAGGAAGTCGCCTACGACGTTCTCAGGCACCGCATTATCCTCACGTATGAAGCGGAGGCTGAAGAACTCTCTTCCGATGATATTATCGCGAACATACTGAACGAAATTCCGGTGCCCTAGCGGCCATCGGATCATCAGCGCTGCGACAGACCCGGCCGAAGTACGGAGTTACGGATGGCGATCGACACAAAAGAACTCATGCGGCAGGTCGGCAAGATCAGGGTCATAACCAACCGCCTCGTCGACGAGCATCTGTCCGGCGCCTACCACTCTGTCTTCAAGGGCCAGGGCATAGAGTTTGACGAGGTCAGAGAATATACCCCCGGCGACGACGTCAGGTCCATTGACTGGAATGTGACGGCCCGCATGGGGCATCCGTTTATCAAGCGGTTTGCCGAAGAACGTGAACTGACCGTGGTTTTCCTTGTCGACATTTCCGGATCCCAGGTTTTCGGATCGGGAACACGGTCAAAGTCTGAAGCCGCAGCCGAAATCACAGCACTTCTCGCGCTGTCCGCAATCAAAAACCAGGACAAGGTCGGGCTCATTCTTTTCAGTGACCGCATCGTTAAGTCCATCCCGCCGCGCAAGGGACGGACGGCAGCCATGCGACTGGTGCGCGAAGTTCTCGCCGCGGAAGAAACACGGCATTCCACGGACATCGCCGCCGCATTGCGCTTCCTGAACAATGTCCAGAAACGCAAGGCCGTGGTTTTTGTCGTTTCCGACTTCATGGACAGGGGATTTGAAAAGGAACTTCGCGTGACAGCCCGCAGACACGATGTGATCTGCTGCCCAATTTCAGACCCGCGGGAAATGCAACTGCCAAACATCGGGCTGATCGAGGTCGAGGATCCTGAAACCGGAGCCCTGATGACCCTCGATACCGCCGATGCGCGTTTTCGGTCATCGTTTCAAAATCGATCTACCGCCATTCANNTGAGGCCTGCTTTATTCACACATTGTTTCGCAATTCGGCGTAGCCTTCTTTCGACATGCATGCTGTTGGTTTTAGCTCTCTCCGGGTGCAAGGAGAACCCGAATGCGGAATTGCCCGATAAGCTGGAACCCCTTGTCAGCACAACCACGCACGGCCCCGTTTCGGTTACGATTTCGGCAGAACCCGGCGGCGTTACGCTGGACACGGACGTCCTGGTGAGGATTTCAGTCAGCGCTCCGTCAAAGATGGAGGTCATACTCCCGGAGCTGGAATCCCGGGTCGAAGGGTTCAGCATCCAGGGCCGGTTTACCCGGGAGCCGGTAATCGGGGACGACAGGACAGAGCAGGAAACCCGCGTGAACCTGACGCCTGTCATTTCCGAACGCTACCGGATCGCACCCATCGCCGTGAGGTATCGGGATCAGCGGTCTGTTCCGCCGGTCGAAGGGTGGTTCGCCACCCGGGCGGTCGTCTTTGCATTCACTCCGCCCGCGCAACCTGCATCGGAAGACCTGACCCCCGGCTTCGAACCGGTGTGGATACGGCCTGCCGCAAAAACAATAGCACTCTGGGCTGCCATGGTTGTCCTGGGAGCCGGCATTCTTTTCCTGCTCTGGAAGCTGCTTCACCGCGTTCAGGAGGAAGTCCGGGTTCGACGCATGTCCCCCAGGGAGCGCGCCCTGCGGGAACTTGATCAACTGCTTGCAAGAGACCTCATTCGGCAGCAGCGGGTGAAAGAGTTTTACTTTGAGCTGACAATGATTGTGCGGCGCTACATTGAACGCCAGCATTCGGTCCGCGCCCCCGAACAGACAACCGAGGAATTCCTGCAGGCCGCGAAGAATAACAGACGGTTTACCGCTGAGGTCGTGACCCGGTTGACGGCTTTCCTCAATGCGGCAGACCTCGTGAAGTACGCTGCTTATACCCCCGATGATGAGGCCATCAAGGGCGCCCTGGTTTCCGCGAAAGACTATATCGAGGGCGATACCGCCGCGGTTCAGGCAGAAGCTGCACAGGGCGGAGTGTAACGGAGGAACGATGTTCAGGTTTGCAGACCCTATATATTTTCTCCTGCTACTGCCATGGATAATCGGCGTTGTGCGGGTATGCAGGCGGCGCATCCAGTCCGGCATTCTCTTTGCTCCTGTTCACCGGATTTCAGCCCGCCTGCGATTCCGCCGCCGTCTGCAGATCGCCATGATTCCGATGATGTGGATTACCGGGTCGGCTCTTTTGATTATTGCCCTGGCCAGGCCGCAGTCCGTCCTGTCCATATCCCGCAGCACCTCGGATGTCATCGCCATTAACATGGTGGTTGACGTCTCCGGCTCGATGCGCGCGCTGGACCTCTCCGAGATTTCCAACGGACGTATCATCAAAAACCGCACCCGCCTCGACGTCGTCAAATCAACTTTTTCAGAATTTATAGACAAACGCCCGGATGACCTTATCGGGCTTGTGACTTTTGGAGGATTTGCATCCACCCGCTGCCCGCTCACCCTGGATCATTCGGCTCTCAGGCACGTGCTTAGCGGAGTGGATCTGCCTAAAGACCACGAGGTGATCCACCAGGATGAACTTTCTACGGCCATTGGCGACGGGTTGGCAACAGCCTGCGCCCGCATGCAGGACGCAGAGGCCCAATCGCGTATCGTGGTGCTGCTGAGTGACGGGGAGTCGAACACCGGGCTGATTTCTCCCGTTGATGCCGTTCGGGCGGCGAAAGAACTCGATATCAAAGTGTATACCATTGGCGTGGGCTCAACCGGCACGGCACCTGTGATGGTGACCGACGACTTTGGACGCTCCGTTATTGCCCGAACAGAAGTCCGACTGGACGAAGAGCAGCTCAAGGCCATCGCGGACGGCACCGGCGGACGCTACTTCAATGCCCGGGATGCCGAGGGCCTCCAGGCCGCCCTTGACGACATTGACGCCCTGGAAAAAACACGCATTGAGCGTGAGCTTGTGCAGTACCATGATGAACATTTCCCGCGTGCATTGATTCCGGCGCTTTTACTGATCGCCGCGGCAATGGTTCTGAATCCTTCGAGGAGGCTCATCTGACCATGTTTGCTTTTGCACAGCCCTACTATCTTTTGCTGCTCTGGGCAGTGCCGGTTTTGTGCATCTGCCGCGTATGGCTTGATCGGCGCAAGGACGCGGCAATGGCCGCGTTCATTGCGGCGGGCATGCAGGGCCGGCTGGTTCCTACCCTGAAGCACCGCCGGAGCCGCTGGCAAACGGCTCTTGCGATTTCGGGCTTTGCGCTCGGCATCATCGCACTCGCCAGGCCCCAGTGGGGCGAACGTGACGAAACCGTTTACCACCGCGGCCGGGACCTGGTGATTGCCCTGGATGTCTCCCGGTCTATGCTGGCGAATGACGTTCACCCCAACCGGTTGCAGCGTGCCCGCATTGACCTTGTCGACCTGATTGACGCGCTGAAAGGCGACCGTGTCGGTCTGGTTGCATTCCGGCACCGCGCCGAGCTGCTGTGCCCCCTTACTTCGGACTATGCATTTCTTAAGCATGCCCTGGACGGTTGCGGGCCGCATTCGGCTCCGCCCGGAGAAACCGACATCGGCAGCGCCCTGGACAAATGCCTGGCGGCTTTTGACAATGATCGCTCCGCGCACAAGGCGATTGTGCTCATTTCAGACGGAGAAGACCTCCAGGGTAAAGCCCTGGAAGCCGCCGAAAGAGCTGCTGGAAAAGGTATCCCCGTCTTTACCGTCGGCATTGGCAATGATTCCGGATCCCGCATCCCGAACACTGACAGCCCCAGCGACAACCAGCCCGGCGTCTTCATGCAGCACAGGGGAGAGGACGTCCTGACACGGCTGAATAACGAAACGCTTGATCGCATTGCAGCGGCCACCGGCGGTGCCTACATACCCATCGCTACGGCCAGCACGGCCACAACCACGCTGGGAGAGCTCTACAAAAACCATCTCTCGCGCATCGCAGAACAGGACCTCGAGGAAACCCTCCAGCGCCGGAAAGTGGAGAGGTTTCAATGGTTCCTTCTGCCGGCAACGCTCTGCTTCCTGGGAACGCTGCTTCTCAGCCGCGGACGGCTTGCTGCCTCCGCGCGCCGGCTAACCGGGGGGCGTCCGGCACCCCCCTCTACACCGAAGCATGTTTCACGATCAACAGCCACCCTGGCAGCTATGGGTATTCTGTTCCTGGCGGCAGCAGTTCCTGCACAGGCGCAGGAGATGCCGGAAACCCCGGTCGCCGCCTTCGAGGAAACGGCGGAACCACTTAACCTGATCACCAACATTCCCCCGGGGCGGTCAGGCGCTCGCATGGCACAATCGCTGTATGGCGAGGGACGGTTCGCAGAATCCGCCCAGGCCTACCTCCAGGCCGCGGAAGGATCGACACGCAAGTCCGCCCGGGACTTTCTGTTTAACGCGGCGGTNNCGATGGGCGCCGTTCCACGGCCGACCTCTATTCGGCGCTCGGTCATGCCCTTTTTCAATCTGCCGAATCGCAGCCCGGCCAAACCGCAGAAGAACTGAGCGCACGTGCAGAACTTCTGCGTTCAGCGGGGGAGGCTTTTCGCGAAGCGGTGCGGCAAAAACCCGGAGACCCGGAAGCAGCCGCTGATCTGGCCATATCCCTCAAAACGCTTGAGGCGGCGGATGAAGAAGCAGAGATTGCAACCCTGCTGGAGAAATACGGCCAGGCCTCGGCAGGCGAAATCGCCGCGGAAATGCTGGCCAAGCAACGGGCTGTAAAAATCGGCATGATGGAAGCCTCCACAAACACCACACCGGGCCGCATCGATGCATTTGAAAACCTGGCAAATGAGCAGCAGCAAACTGCGGACCTGTGGATTCCTCTCAAGCGGAAGCTGCTTCAGGCCGCCCAGGAAAGCGGTTCGGACGAATCCCGCATGGCGGAATTGAACCAGCAGATTGAATCAACACGTGAAGCCATGAAGGCGGCGGCATCCCAACTACAGGACCTGGAAACCACAGAAAATGCACAGCGTTCAGAAATGACGGTTTACCAAATCTGGAAAGCCATAGCCCCCTACGAGTCCGTCCTGCAGGAGAATATCCGTCAGCAGTCTAACAACATCGAGCGCATTCGTTATTACGACACCCGAACCATCAGGGACCTGCAGCGACTCCATGTGGCCGCACAGCAGGAGAACCAGACCCTGACCCCCCTATTTCGCGATCGGTTTGAGCAAATGCTCGAACAGGGTGCATCTGCCCAGGCGGCTCCCGGGGACGGCGGTCCGTCCCCTGCGGCAGGGGCGCCGGAGATTCCGCCCGAGGATATTGAAACCATCCGTCGACTGACCAATCATGCCAACACGAACCAGCTCGCGGCGGTCAATGCGCTGAAGCAAGCGGATATGGATACGGCATTCATGACCGAGCAGGCGGCCTATTCCGCACTGCGCGAGATTGAAGCACTGCTTCCAAAGCCTCCTCCCCAGGACAATCAGCAGGAGCAGTCCGAAAGCGAATCTCCCGAAGAGCAACCGCAGGAGCAGACCCCGGAAAACACCGACCAGGAAGAGCAGCCCGAGGACACGCCGGACGAGGATCAGAATCAGCCCGAACCTGAGTCCGGGGCGGCAGAGGAGGAACCTTCACCAACTCCCGAGGAAGACATGCTTGATGAAGAGGTCGAAAATCTGCTGCAAAGAGCCCTTCAGCGTGAACGGGAACATGAACAGGAACGCCGCGAAAAACTGGGACGCATCCCCCTGGCGCCTTCCGAAAGAGATTGGTAGACAACATGAAAACGCGGCTTTATGCGGCCCTGGCAGCTACGGTTCTTGCCCTCCTGGCAACTACCGGTCTTGCACAACCGCTGAGCCTGCATGTCACCGCATCCCCTGAGCGGATATTCGAGGGCGACAGCCTTGAGCTGACTGTCCAGGTTAACGGTGCACTCAACACGGCAAGACCGGACCTGTCAGCCCTTCAAAATGTCGACATCGAGCTTATCGGTAACGAGCCTCGTAAATCCATCATCCTGCGAAATGGTATTCGATCAACAATCGAGGAGCATGCGTTCATCTACCGGGTGACGCCTCAAACTGCGGGCCGACAGCAGCTGGGGCCGGTTCGCCTCAAGGTCAAAGGACGGGAGCTGAGCCACCCCGGCGTTACGGTTGAGGTTACCAGTTTCTCAGACCAACGGGATGTGATCGTGGAGCAGTACGCCACAGCCGAGCGCGTCCTGCCCGGCGAGGCTTTCACTGTCACTGTCGATATTCTCGTCAAAGCACTGGCCGGACAGTATCGCCAGCATGACCCCATTCATCCCGACCGCCCTCCACATGTGCAGATTCCATGGCTCGGCGAAAAATTTTCCGGAATGGAAATCCCGGACATTAAGGAGGTCCTCGAAAAGCGGCTGATATCGGGCCGGAACCGGACCGGCTTCCGACTGAACAACTTCACGGTTCAGGACGATTTGTTCAGCATGTTCAGCCGCGGCCCGTTCAACTCGAACCGCGAGGCCGTGTTCATGTTCGACCGAACCCTCACCAATCGGGATTCGAGTCCCTATGTCCGTTACCGATTCCAACTGCCTTATATGCCTCTCCGAACGGGAACCTTTGAATTTGAAGCTCCCGTTTTCAAGGGGGTGGTTATCGATGAGGTGACCGGTAGCGGACAAATCAAAACCGCATCGGTGATGACTGCGGGCAAGGCGGTCCGGGTTGAGGTCATTTCTCCCCCGTCGGCGGGACGGCCGGATTCATTTTTCGGTGCAATTGGTACCAATTTCACGATCGAAGCCGCGCTGGATACCAACACCTGCAAC
>JABAHO010002476.1_pt1 | contig 26360 bp, 26 predicted proteins | sample 7062071 | NCBI WGS metagenome assembly JABAHO01 (sample SAMN14534356, study PRJNA622989) | marine sediment metagenome | biome: marine biome [ENVO:00000428]; feature: marine pelagic biome [ENVO:01000023]; material: deep marine sediment [ENVO:00002113] | place: India: Gulf of Kutch | collected...
CCACCATCGGTGACTAGTCACGGAATTCTTGACGAAAGAACTGGACCGTGACTGAGAGCCACGGTCGGACATGTACACGAGAACTCCATCGTGGGTTCAAGGGCACGGGGATTGCCCAACAGATGGATGAGAGGGACCTGCAGGTCCCTCTCATCTCTGGCAGCCGTCAGTTGTCGAGCAGTTCGACCAGCCAATCGGTAACCGGGCGTAGCTTCCTGAAATGGCCCATCACGAAAGTGGTGAAGGCTTTGGAGCTGAGCTCGGAGGGGTGGGTTACATCGACGCCGACATGGATGCCGGCGTACCTCAGTAGGTCGGCCCGGGGATGGTCCGCCTCGAAACCTCGGGGAANNAGCGTCTTGTCGTCGAAGCCGTGGAGACCGGCTCCAATGCCGACCTGCTTGGGAGTGATCCGCAGCCAATAGCCGGGGCGGGCTTTGAAACTGGTGTGCGGAAAGTAGAAGTCGAGGTGGTTCTTGTACGGCCGCTTGTCTTTGGAGAAGCGGGTATCGCGATTGATGCGCCGGATCGAGCCGTTGACCTTGGGAGTGGCTTCGATGGCCGGGTCGAACTTGTCGAGCCGGCTGGCCATGGCGAGGACGAATTCTCGAGCGGGATCCATGACGTGTGCTTCGTACTCCGACCGGTTCGCCTCAAACCAGTCGCGATTGTTGTTCTTGTCGAGGTCACGGAGGAACTTGACGGTCTTGGGTGAGAAACCTTCGAATGACATGAATTGACTCCTTTTCGAAGCGCGAACTTAATGAGCAGCAGGTTCGGTGTCTAGGGGACCGTCACATTTCGACGATCGCCCGGTTACGAAGTGACCCGAGATGTGCTGGACCGGCAATAGTCTGGATGTAGGGGTAAGGAACTGGACACGTCCGTCGTGCGTCCTATAGGTATGAAGACCATGCGATATCTGGTGATCGTCTGCGCGCTCGCTTTGGTCGCAGCTGCCTGCGGATCCGACGGCGAGTCGGCCACTACCCAGGGGCCGCCGGGAACGACCAGTACGACGGAGCCCACCCCAAGTGAGGATTTCAAGCCCGGCGATGTAGCTCGGGTCGACCTTCCCCGATCCGCAGCAACCGTAACTGAGGCCGACATCGCGGCCGTAGTCGCGGCCGACCGCGCCTTCGGTCTCGAGCTATTCGAGATGGTGGCGGAGGACGAGAACCTGATGATCTCGCCCTACTCGATCACCACTGCGCTGTCGATGCTCTATCCGGGGGCGCGAGGGGATACGGCGAAAGAGATCGCCGATGTTCTCAATCTGGCGGTTGACGATGCCACCCTCCATGCGGTCCGCAACCACATCGACACCGAGCTGGCGAAGACTCCGCCCCCAATGGGCGAGGAAGACACTCGGGAGCCGTTCACGATCCGTCCCGCCAACTCGGCTTGGGGTCAGGGCGGATATCCGTTCCTCAACGAGTACCTGGCGGTTCTCGCCGAGAACTATGGAGCCGGTTTGGGCTTGCTCGACTATGCGGGCGACCCTGAAGGCTCGCGACAAATCATCAATGACTGGGTGGAAGAGGCCACAGAGGATCGAATTAAGGCCCTCATCCCTCAGGGTGGCATCACGAGTGATACCCGCCTGGCATTGGTCAATGCCATCTGGTTCAAGGCCAACTGGTTCAAACCGTTCGATCCGGCCGCCACGGAGACGGGGGCCTTCAAGCTCCTCGACGGCAGCGAGGTTGAGGTCCCGCTCATGCACGGAAACCCGCGCACCGGCTATGCCGCAACGGATTTATTCGAGGCGGTGCGGCTCCCCTATGCGGGCGATGCGGCGATGGTGGTCCTGTTGCCGAAGCAAGGCTCTCCGGCCGACTTGGCCGCTGCCCTAACCCCGGGAGATCTTGATATCGCGTGGGGCGACCACCGGGTTGAACTCACATTGCCCTCGTTCGAGTTTGAGGCCGAGGTCGGGCTGGCCGAGCCGCTGAGTGCGATGGGCATGCCGACTGCTTTTCAGCCCCCACTGGGCGACACGGGTGCCGACTTCACCGGTATCACCTCGCTGCGGGAGCTCTTCGTCACCGGGGCGTTCCACAAGACCTTCATCGCTCTGGACGAGCAAGGCACCGAAGCGGCGGCGGCGACTGCAATCATCGCGGGAATCGTGTCCGCTCCCGAGCCCGCCACCTTCATCGCCGATCGCCCCTTCCTGTTCTGGATCGAGCATTCATCTACCGGTGAGATGCTCTTCCTAGGCCAAGTGACCAACCCGGCCTAGGACAGCAGATTTCTACTACATGAGGTTGCCGCGGAGGGCTCCGGGGGCGAAGTCGGCGTTGTGGACGTTGACGTAGAAGGCGCCGGGGGTGGCAGCGAGGGCGGAGGCCTCTTCGGCAGTAATGGTCAGCATGCCGGATGCGGTTAGGCCACCCATGCCGTCGGGGCCGAAGTCGGTGCCGTCGGCGCTGAGGGAATGGACCACTCCACCGGAGACGTCGGGGGTTCCGGCATGAATATGAACCGCCGTCGGGGCGGCGATGTCACGAACCGTGATCGACCACGACAGGTCCAACCCGGAGATAGTGATCGTCGCCTCACCAGTCCCATCAGCATCACCCGGACCCGGCACCTCAGCCGCCCCCATCAACGCCGTTGTCAAGGTGACGGTATCGGGGAGCGCTTGATGCGGAACCACCGGCTGGCCGTTTCCGTCGAATGCGACCTGCCCGTCGGCCACTCCCTGGTCGTTGGTATTGCGGAAGAAGAAGGTGTCGGCCGCGGGACGGACTACGCCGACACTGTCTATGCCATCGCTGTCCCAATCGCCTGCGACGAACACGTCGCCCGGAGCTCCAAAGAAGAAATCCTGCTCGGCCACACTCGTGACCTGCGAGTTGCTTATGAAGACCCGTCCGCTCGAAGGCCGGTACACCCCCACAGTGTCGATGCCGTCACCATCGAAGTCACCGGCGAATGCAACGTCCTGTGGATTACCGAAGCTGTAAGAGACATCCGCCACGCCGGTGGTCTGGGCGTTGCGGAGATGGACCACTCCGTTGCGATAGATCCCGAAGGAGTCGATGCCGTCGCCGTCCCAGTCGCCGACGAGCGGCTGATCTCCTGGATTGCCCATGAACCAGGAGAGGTCGGCTACGCCCGTGTCGAGCGTGTTGCGAATGTATGCCAGCCCGCTGGTGGGTCGATATAGGCCCGGCGTGCGTACCCCGTTGCCGTCGAAGTCGCCCAGGAACGGAATGTCACCCGCCACTCCGAAGAAGAATGGCTCTACTCCCGGTACGGTCCACAAGCCGTTGGCGGCAACCGAACCCACCACGGGTTCATGGCCGGCGGCTCGGGCCTTTCCGGGTAGGGCGGTCAGCAATCCTGCCACTAGAAAGCAAACCACTAGCAAGGACATCGAACCCCGCCGAATTCCGCGCACTCCGACCATGACGTCCCTCCCAACTACTTATCGGCCACGCATGTAGGGCGCGGCTTCCCTCTCGAGCATTACGAGCGAGTGGCACATATGGTTCCGTCGGCGCGAGACGGTGAACCTTTTGAGGGTGTGGTCCGTACAGTTGACCGATGTCTTTTGAGTGAGGGGAAACCGCGTATGAGCCAGTTCGGTCCTCGAACCTGGTGTCTTGTGATTGGATTGGCGTTGCTGGCGGCTGCGTGTGCATCGGACTCGTCTGATTCTCCCGCTACCACCGCCCCCACGGTCCCGACGTCCACCGCTGATACCGGCACCACGAGCCTGGCCGGATCGGCCTCCACGACCATGAGCCCGACTGCTCCGACGACGTCGCTGGTATTGGCCCCGACGACTTCTTCCAGCGCCCCCACAACCACCGCTAGTTCGACCACCATTTCGCCGAGCACCACCTCCCCAACCACTAGTTCGAGCACAACCACGACGACAACCACCAGCTCAACCACAACGATCTCGACCACGACGAGTACCACCCTCGCCTCCAGCACCCATTTCGTTTCAGTTGGCGATGTTGACTTGTGCGAGGGTGAGCCACAGCCGTGTGTGGGTTTCTTCAGCCCGAAGGTCCTGTCGATTGCTGTCGGTGATACAGTGCGCTGGTCGAATGACGGCAACATTGCCCACACATCGACCTCAGGATTCGGTGGCACATTCCCCGGCACGCCCGATGGAATTTGGGATTCCGGCAACTTGGGCCTGGGCCAAACGTTTTCTCATACGTTCGACACCCCGGGAAGCTTCACCGTCTTCTGCACTCTCCACCCGGTGCTGATGGGGACGGCCACGATCACGGTTACAGGCTGACGGAGGATGGAGTCCCGCGGCGGAACCACACAACGCGGCAGTGCGTAATGCATTGTTGAGAGGAATCGAGTATTCGTCTTCTTTCGGTCGGCGAGCCGAGGTGATATTGGGTACGGTGATCAAAGAATGAGTGAAGCAGCCAGTGACGCGGATGGCCTGCTTCTCCGCAGTTTTGCGGCGGGCGATCCAGAAGCCGTGCGCCAGCTATATCACGATTACGGTCGAGCGGTTTTCACCGCCGCCTACTCGGCATTGCGCGACCGAAGTCTGGCCGAGGAGGCTGTTCAGTTGACCTTCTTGCAAGCGTGGCGGGCCGCCGAGCGCTTTGACACGCAGCGGAGTCCGGGTCCCTGGCTTTATGCCATTGCCCGTCGAGTGGCCGTAGACCTTTACCGAAGAGAACGCCGCCACCAGGGGAGTGAACCACTCGAAGCCGATATCGCGGTGCTCCCCGCCTCTTTCGAGACCACCTGGCAAGCATGGGAGATCCGGCTGGCGCTGGAGGAGATGCCGAAGGCCCAGCGCGATGTGATTGAGGCAACCCACTTCCTTGGTCTCACTCAAGAAGAGACGGCCGAGCACCTTGGACTGGCGCTGGGAACCGTGAAGTCGCGCTCACACCGGGCCCACCGCCGCCTCGCACAACTCCTGGCGCACCTGGAGGAGGCAACCGCATGAAGTGTGATGACTTTCGAGCCGCCTACATCTCGGGTTCAGTGGGGGACGACGAGCATCAACACCTTGCAGAATGCTCTGACTGTCGGAACGAGCAACCGTCGCTGGATGGCCTCCGGCGCCTGCTGGCCGACGCCGCGATGTGGGAGCAACCGAGTGGTCAGCTCGAGGAGCAGGTCGTAGGGCTCATTTCCAACAAGGAGCCCCCGCTGCAAGAGGCTTCTGGTGGTCGGCGATCATGGCGCACCTCACTTGTGGCTAGTGCAGCAGTGGCCGTCCTGCTCCTTGGTTCGTTGGCGATTTGGGCTTCGCTCCGGTCCCCGGGGGCCGATTGGGAGGTCGCGATATCGGGAACCGACCAGGCCCCAACCGCTGCCGCCGTGGTTGAAGGCTGGAACGAACCGGCCGGTACCCGTTTGATCATGACGGTTGACGGCTTGGCGGCAGCTCCGGAAGGGTCGGTCTATGAGCTGTGGTTTACCAAAGGCGAGGTGCACGTCTCGGCTGGGACCTTCACCGGGCCGGGTGAGGTGGACCTATGGGTGGGTGTTTCCCGCCGTGACTACCCGCGCCTTTGGGTGACGCTCGAGCCGATCGACGAAGACGAGTCACCTTCCAGGGTGACCGTTCTCGACACAGCCTCCTGAGCTCTACTGCTGGACTTCTTTCCAGCGGAAACAGCTGGTGACGTGATCGTTGACCAGGCCCATGGCCTGCATGTGGGCGTATGCGATGGTGGGGCCGAAGAACCTGAAGCCTCGTTGCTTCATGTCTTTGGCCATCCGTTCTGACGTTTCTGTTTTGGCGGGAATGTCACTCATCTTCTTGAAGCGGTTGATGACCGGCTTGCCGTCTACGAAATCCCAGAAGTAAGCAGCAATCGATCCGAACTCCTCACGAACCGCCTGAGCCGCCTGAGCGTTGCCGATGGCGGCTTCGATCTTCTGGCGGTTACGGATGATGCCGCTGTTCTGCATGAGCTTTTCGACTCGCCGGGGGGTGTAGCGGGCGATCTTGTCCGGATCGAAGCCGTCAAAGGCCTGGCGATAGTTCTCCCGCTTGCGAAGGATCGTGATCCAGCTGAGCCCGGCCTGGGCGCTTTCCAAGACTACGAACTCGAAGAGCTTTTGGTCGTCGTGCTCCGGTGTTCCCCACTCGTCATCGTGGTAGGCGACGTATAGCTCATCGTCGCCGGCCCACTCACATCTGGTCATGCGGCCAGGCTAGGCCTCATGGTTGGGCTGCTTGAAAAAGCTCAACCGCCCCACCGTTGACCAAATATCCCCGGCCGGGAGGGAAGGGCTGTCCCCGGTCGCGGGGCAGCTGAACCTGGAAGAGATCGCCATCGGTTTGGGGTGCGGGATCGAGGATCATCCCGGTCCGGGAACGTCGCAGTTCACTGGTCCAGTGCCCGTAAGTTGACCGCAGCATGTCGGACCGGCCGGCGGCGATCACCCATAGGTTGGCGTGCCGGGCCGTCAGCAGCTGCTTGACGATCCCGCTTTCGTCGGCAACGAATTCAGCGTCATCGATCAGGAGAACCCGCTGTCGATTACCTTCCAGGGCGTCTTCAAGTGCGGCTTCGCCGGCCAAGATCTTGAGTGATGGCACTTCACGAAGGGGCGACGGACGGGGGGTGAGGGCGCTGATCCTGATGTCCGGACGGTGCCGGGCCAGTGTGGCGGCGATTCCGACCAGTGCCGTGCTCCGGCCCGATCGCGAATTCCCTGCTACCAGGACGCCGTCACCGGGACCGAGACTCCAACCAACCGGTTCGAGCTCATTGTCTCCGATTCCCACCGGGAGGAACCATGTCTCGTCGAGGATGTGGGCCGAATCGATGATCTCGCTGAGTTTGACCTGGTTGCTGAGAATGTTCACCGGGTGGGGGGCGCGACCCGCCGGCGGCGTAGTGATTTGTCCCGGGTCGAGGGGCTCGGCGATCTGTACCTCGTGACCGGTGGCGGCATTCACCGCTCGCCCGGGGCAGAAGGAGGGAAGGGCGCTCCCCATGATCCCAAACGAGCTGAACTCGACGGGATCGGCGAGGTTCATGACCAGTTTTTCCGCAATGGTCGACGCCACCGAGGTGGGAAAGGCGGTGGCGCGCTTAGCGGTTGCGATTGTGAAGATGCCCAACATCGGGCCGTCGGCCATGAGGCGATGGAGCGATTCGATGTACTCGTGCTCGCCAGCGTCATCGAACGCCGCCCGCATCCCGCCGTATTCGTCGATGAACAAGACGATCGTCGATTGGTCGTTGAGCGATCCTCCGTCTGCGATCAACCGTCGGCGTGACTCCAGCTCTTTTCGTAGGACGCGTACCAGGCGCCGCTGGCGTTCGGGCTCTTCTGCCCCGACGACTCCTCCGGTATGTGGCAAATTGCGAAGCAGCTGGAGGCGCTGGGAGTCGAAGTCGATCCCGTAGAGATGCAGCTCATCCGCCGGGTAAGCCGAAGCCAATCGAGTCGCGATAGACAGCAATGTGGTGGTAGTGCCCGATCCGTTGGCCCCGTAGATGAGCAAGTTGCCGCGTGAGCTGTGCCACGCGAATTCCCGTTGCGCCTGGTGGTAGGGATCGTCCAGCAGGCCGACCGCCGCGCCGACGCCTTCAGCGGCGACAGCAGCAGGCAACGCATCTTGACCGATTAAGGAAGGGAGGGGTTTCAGCCAGGGCCGGCGGGGGTCGTCGGCTGCCGAAACCTTGTGAGCCTCCTTGACTGCTCGTACTAGCTTCTCGAGATCGCCAACCGATTCACTTTCCGAATCCGCTTGGGGGGGTGGATCGGGCTCGAAACCAAACAAGAAGGGCTCGACGGCGGGCGCTCCGACACCATCGGTCGCCGAGCCGGTGACCAGAGCAGCCTGAAAGGGAAAGGTTTCAGCCGGGCCCATGCGCAGGAAGGCTCGCCCCGGTTGTCTGCGACCGATAGCGGCAGCTCCTCCGTCTCCAATCATGTCTACGGACTCTGCCCGATCCTGCACTCGCAATGCGATGCGGAGGTTGGTATTGGCCCGGATGTTTTCGCTCACTACTCCGCCCGGACGCTGGGTAGCCAGTAAGAGATGCACGCCCAGCGACCTGCCCCGCTGAGCGATATCGACGAGCGACGCGACGAAAGCCGGAAGCTCCTTGGCGAGCGCCGCGAACTCGTCCACTATCACCACGAGCCGGGGGAGCGGGCTTGGCGGGTTCGCTTTGAGGTACGAGGGAAGGTCGGATGTCCCGGCTTCACGGAGGCGCGCCTCTCGATAGCGCAGCTCGGCCTCCAGTGACACGAGAGCCCGTTCACCGAGATGAGCGTCGAGATCGGTAACGAGCCCCACGGTATGGGGGAGCTGGGCGCAGGCATCGAAAGCGCTTCCGCCTTTGTAGTCGATCAAGACGAAGTTGAGCCGATCAGGACCAAAGGTGGCTGCCAAGGAGGCCACCAGTGTTCGGAGCAGTTCGCTTTTTCCGGATCCGGTTGTTCCGGCGACCAAGCCGTGCGGTCCATCGGTGACAAGATCGATGAGGAGCCGTCCAGTTTCCGTTTCGCCGATCGGTGCTGGCAACGAGTCAGTGGCCGCGTGACGCCAACGAGCCAGAACGCGGCTGGCGGACGGCTCGATTAGGTCCAGCAATGTGAGGAGCCGCGACCGATCGGGCAGATCAGCACCCGGCTCCCGCCGGTCGGGATCGTCGAAGCGGGCGAGAGCCCTCGCTCCTTCAAGTGCGAGTTCCTCGTCCACCAGGCAGGGTGTGATTCCGCGGATTTGACGGTCCAAAGCAGGGATCTCGAGCGTGCAGGTTTGCTCACCGTTGGTGACAACAGCCGTCGATCCCGAAGGCGGATGGGGGCCAACCACGATTGTCGCTACCGGGCGGCCGGCCCCGGCCATGACGTCCCGCAACGGTCCCCGGTCCTCCTCTCCCAGGCGGTCGAGGTCGACAACCAGGAGCGTGGGCTCCAACGCTTCCTCTGGCGAACCGAGCGGGGTAGGTTGCGGGCGCTCGGCCAGAAACCGAACCATTGACGCAATGTCCTCCTGCGATGAGGCCAGGAGACGTTGCTCGGCCGATGAATCCAGTATGGCGTGTGGCAACCATTTGGCCCACTCCCAGTGAGATCTACGGTCCGGCTCCGTCACAATGGCGATACGAAGGTCGGATGGACCGTGATTTATGACCGCCCGCAGCACGAGATTGCGTGCCAACCCCCTGGAAGCGCGCACACGACCGGTGATTGCCAGCGTCCGCCCGGGTCGGAGATCGATCTCGACGGGAGCGGCTCGCACTGTGCGGTATCGGGAAAGCTGGTCGTCGACCTCAAGGGGAATCGGGCCGTTCGGTTCACGGACGGCAGGGAGCCACGGTGGATTGCCGTAGCCGATCAGCAGCTGTAGGAAATCATCGTGGTCGGATCTTCGCTCCCACAGTGAAGGTGCGCCGGTGTGGGCTTGGCTGAGGAGTTCCGGCATGCCGGACTGGCGGTTGAATAGCCGGCCTCGTTCCATGGTGGCGGCCGCAGCGAGTTCATGATCCAGTCGGGCGAGGTCTTCGGCGAACCGTTCGGCACCCTTTCGCCGCTCTCGTCTTATCCGGGCCCGATCCTCGAACCAATTGGCCGTCACCATGATCGGGCTCAGTAACGCGAACACCAGCATGAAAGGGCTGAAGACAAAGGCCATGGCAATGCCTGCTGCCAGCGGCGCCAACGCGGTGGCCCACCGAAAGCGCTGTGGTCGGCCGGCCGGCGGTGGCGCCGACGGAATCGTTACCGGTGGGACGATGGCCGATCCCAGGTTGCGGGGCGGGCGGTTGAACGGCAGCGTTCCTCGCCTTCGGGGTCGTTCGCTTGGGCGATCAGTGGCCGAAGATGCCCAGCGGACTGCCATCGTGTTTCCTTCTGTGCATATGAGAGAACGAGCATGTAGGTCGACTGGCCCGGTGAGTCTCGCACCGTCGACGTACACGAATGTCCTGCCGGGTCCGGGTCGGACGCTGACTGAATCAGCCTCGCCGACCCTGATGATCAGGTCTGTTTCTCCCCGTCCTGAGTCGGGTAAGAGAACATTGGCCGCTTCTGAGCCCCCCACGACGTTGTCCCCCCGAAGCAAGCCAATCTCCCTACCGGTGTTGGGACCGGCCATGATTGCCAAAGACACGTTCGTTTCTTGTCGTGGTCGATCGATGTCGAACCCGATCGACGAGCCCTGATATATCCCGACCTGGTTCAGAGGTTGCACAGGGTCGATGTCTTGTCCGTCAATCACCGCCCGGTCGAAAGGGCCGATGGCCAGCACCTCGGCTAGGTGGTGGGCGCTGACTGTCCCGGGATCCTGGAGGGAGAGGTCCCATTCGTGATCTCGGGTGCGCACCAAAACCTGCATTTAGAAGATTCCCGAGTAAGCAGCCGGCGGGGTGGGGGACAAGCCCGGTTCGGGAACCGTCACTTCTGAGGCGGCTGTGGCCGCGGCGGCTTCGATGGCTTCCCAGGCCTCGATGGCAGCGGCCTCGCCATCGAGGTTGCGGGCGATTCGCTCCAGCTCGTTCCCGAGGTTCGCCAGACTTCGATCCTGGCTCCGGGCCCCCGCCAACAGCTCATCGGCGGCCGGGCCCCGCCATACCTCATCCAGTCGTCGATGGACCTTTCCAAAGGGCTCCTCTCTCAGCTGACCGGACAGCGTTCGGAGGGTCCCCGCATTACTTTGCAAGGTTCTTGACCAGCTGGACAATGGGGGACCCTCCTAACACTCGATACCGGCCAGCTCGATTTCAGATGCCCTGGCCGGTGGCGGCGGCGATGTTGCGCTTGTTGGCGGCCACCACGCCTTGTGCCTCCCCCAGAGCAGTGACGAGGTTGTTGAGTGCGGTCTTGAACTCGCCCTCCCACTTGCCTCGAAACTCGTTGGCGTATTGCCCGACCCAGCTGGTGTTCTCCACTGTTCCACTAATTCGGACGATCAAATCGCTTACTGCGTTGGCCTCGTTGCCGAACTGGTTCTCGAGAGCGGCCATCTGCTCGAGATCGGCTCCAACCATGAAGCCCATGGCTTCTCCTTCCTTGTCCTCCACGGCACCTCACCGTGGCCTTTAGCAACATATAACAAGTTCTAACGCTTGTCAAATTAATATAAAGCTTAGTAATACTTGACAACAGTATACGACTAGGTACAATCGACTCTGGGAGGTCGGAGATGAGGGAATATCCAGCTCGGAAGCGGCGGCTCAACCCCGTCCGCCGGCTGGATCACGATGCGGTTGATGCTCGGCTGGAAGCGTCTCTGGTGGAGTACGAGGAGTTGTCACGTCAGGCCGGGGTGGAACCAGAGGATGCCGTGGAGCGGGTGCGATCCCATCTGCTGGCCGGTGAGGTTGAGAGCCGCCCCACCTGGCGCCTTCTCGATTCCCGTCTGATCCTCGTGATCGGAGCAATTGTCGTCATCGCTGCCTTGCTGGTGGTCGGGAGTGCGCTCCGCAGCTCACCGGCTGCTCTCACGGACCGGTCGAATCCGATGCCCACGCTCGGTTCACCATCCCAAGTCCCGACGGCCGCCGCCGGATTCGCCGAGCTCTATGTGACGCTCTTCCTCAGCGAAGCCGGCGAGGGTCACGAGTCCGTGTTGGGGCCGTTTTTGGATGCAGCCGTCGATTTGAGCGGGATGACGCCGGGTCGGTTTTACGTCCAGAATGCGGCGGTCATAGGTGGGGATTACGCAGAGAATAAATGGCAGCTCCGAGTCGGAGTGCAGAGCCTGCAGCGGGTTGAAGGCGGATACGGCGATCCGGTGCTCCAGGTTTATGAGGTGGCCGTTCGTGAGCGCGGATCGGGATGGTTGGCGGACGGCTTGCCGATACTCGGGCAGGGCCTCCGATGAGCTACTTCGCCTTTGTCGATACGACCGGACTGAGGGACCGTCAATCCAAACTGATTGAGGCGGCCGAGGAGTTGCGCTCGATTCGCGGCCGGGCCGAGTCTTGTTTGCGAGCTACCGGCAAGATCCACGAGCTCTGGAACCTGGCCTCGATTGACTCTGCAGTCGACTTCGCCGAGCAATGGGATGTCAAGATCGCCGACCATTTGGCCGACGCCGAGCTGGGCGCCCAGTGGCGTCTGTTCCTTCGGATGTTCAGGCCGTTCGCGCTCAGCAAGACGCAGGTCCAAGAGCTTCTCTATTTCGCTCTAGTCGAAAAGACCGTAGGGGAAATGCAAGAGGATGACCACGCAAGTCTCGATGAAATCCGAGACTACGTGTACGGCACCCCCTTCCTCAGCGACACGCAGCAAGAGCGGTACTTCGGAGGATTCTTAGCCCGGGAGGTTGAGGCGAATCTGGCTGACTTCATGGCCTATGCGGACGACTGGGCGCCGCCGCTCGCCGAGCAACTGGCGGCTGGTTCGCCTGAGCTAGCTGCAGCGTTTTATGAGTCGCTGGGTCCCGAGCTGGCTTCGCAGATCCCCATGCATCTCCACGATGATGATGCGGCTGCTCTGGTGCCTGTGTTCGGTCATGCCCTGTCCGACGCCAGCTCCCTGCTTCCCGACACTTTCGGTGCCGACCTGATCCTCGCTTGGGACGCCTACTTCGTGAATATGACCATGATTGTGGATCGTTGGTCGCAGATGCCGCCAACCGAGCTGTTCCGGTGGGGTGATTTCGACTACGACTTCCTACTCAACGCCTATGACGTAACAGAACAGGAATACGACCACACCCGGGCATATTGGTGGAGCGGAGACGTTGGCGCAGTGTTTCCTCGGGAGCAGTTGCTCCAGCAGATCATCGAGCACCGTCATTTCGCGGTGACTGACTTCCTGACGGAACGTCGGATCACGGAACTGCTGGATGACGGCTACGCCGACGACGGATTCCTGGTTGGGTCGATCTTTGAGGATGTCGGGCGACTCAGCGAATCGCTCGCTGCGACCCGCCGATTGGTTGGGTCCATCGTCAGGCAAATCGGTGAGAACGGGGGCACCCTGCAACCCTTCACGGCACTCGGTTTGGCAGTCATGGTCGACGATCACATGATGATGTTCCTGCCCGGCGCGGTGATCAACCGCGCAGGAGAGGTCGGTCCGCTCCGCGAGATCCCTAAGGCAAGGTGGCACCTTCCCCGTCCCGAGTTTCCCGGTATCTCGGAGCTCGACAAGACCCGATTTCTCGAAGTGGTAATGCGAGATCCGCAAGCGACGGTTGTGCTCCTCGACTCCCTCGCTCGCACCGTCCATGAGGTGGTCACGACCAGGGGGATGAGTTTCGAAGAGGTAAGAAACATGGCCGATGAGCTCGGCATGCTGATGGGCCGATTTGTGGACGTGGCCGGCGGGCTGGCAGTTCAGCAAGGGATCAAGATCGACGATGTCAATGCCTTCAAGATCAAGGTGGCCAAGATCGCTCTCAGTATCTTGATTTCCGGTGCACTGTCGGCGACGATCAGCCTGTCGGCTCCGGGTTCAGCCGTCGCGATCGGGCTGGGCCGGCCGTGGACGGGTGCAATGTCGAAATGGGGTCTCTCGCGTTTGAGCACCGAGCTCGGCTCGCTGACCTTCGACAAAATCTGGCCCACCGATAATGAGCTCAAGGCGTGGCGGGAGCGCTTCGACTCAGTCGTCGACGCTCCCTATGAGGAGTTCCAGTACCTCGTGGTCGCGACTCTTTACCAAACGTCACCCGAGCTCTTCGACCACGACGCGATCCCAACCGAGCTGCTGGACGATGGTCGCCTCTTGGTACCCACCGTCGAGTCGTCTCCTGAGTTCATTGCGACCTGGGACTCCTGGTGGAACTCCAACCTGCTGGCCGGGGTCGACCCACAGGAGATAGCCGACACATTCTCCAGTTTCCGCGATGCGTTGATCCAACAGTCCAACTCGGATGTGAACGGGCCGCATTTACCATTCACCGACCCATGAGTCACACGAAGTCGACCAACCAGGAGGGCCCGTGAGCTCGCGGTCGAGTCGGCTCGCCGTCCTGTTGTTGCTGGAGGTGGGAGCGGTCATCGTGTTGCACTGGCTGGCCACCTGGAACGCTTTCCGCGTCGATTGGAGTAATTTCGACACGTGGATTGAATCGGGCCCAATCGAAGATGTTGTCGGCGGGTTGTTGACCGTTGTCGCGCTGGCTATCGCCTATTGGTTGCTGGTCTCAACGCTGGCCTACATTGCTGCATCATTCTCTCGGCGTCCCGGGGCGATTCGGGCTACCGGTTGGATGACTCTGCCGCCCATCAGGCGAATGGTCAGTCGGACGGTGGCGCTTTCGATCGCCGCCTCGTCGATCGCGGTTCCCCTCGGCCCAGCAGTGGCCGATTTGGCGCTCAGCTCTCACTCGACGACTGTGGTGGTCGAGGTCGACCCCGACGGCGTCATGCGACCTCCTGGCACCGAGCCACCGGCCGACGAGGGTGAGGAGGACGCGCGTTCGGCCGGCACCGATTCTGTGCTTCCTCCCCACCTGGAGGAGCCGACAGATCAAAGGCCGGATCCCGGTCTTGAGCGCGAAACCCAGCCGACACTCGATCCGGCTGCGACCTATATTCACAAGGTCGTCCACGGCGACCACCTCTGGAGCATCGCCTGTCAACATCTCGAAGCCGTTTTTGGGCGTACCGATCTCGGCGAGCACGAGATAGCGCCCTATTGGGTGCGTGTCATTGACGCCAATAAGTCGACGATTCGATCCGGCGATCCAGATTTGATCTATCCGGGTGAGCAGGTCGTTCTTCCGCCGGTGGATTAGTTGAGTACGTGACCGCCGATGGCCCGCCTACCTCTTGAACAGGCCGCGCGTTTTTGAACCCTCGATCCGCACTTTGGGATAGAACGCCACGTGGTCCTTGATGTTGGCTGCGGCCGGACTCGGGTCCTTGTAGGTCCATGCCACGGCCTCGGCTGACTGGCCCTCCACGTGTACGTCGTAGTAGCTGGCGATGCCCTTCCACGGGCAGTTGGTGTTGTAAGCCGGAGTCTCTGAAAAGTATTCGGTGTTGATCGACTCGGGGGGGAAGTAGTGGTTGCCTTCCACCACCACTGTGTTGTCGGAGTCGGCGATAACTTTCCCGTTGAAAACGGCCTGCGGCATTGCATCTCCTGAAAGGGGTCGCAGTAAAAACGCCTGTGCGGCCAGATTGTTCCCGTTCGTTAAGGTGTCGTTGTGAGCTTCCAACTGGCGCAATTCAACGTCGCTCGATTCGCAGTTCCCCTCGATTCACCACAGGCGGCGCCCTTCTTCGACAATCTGGACCCCATCAACGCCCTGGCAGAAGCCACTCCGGGCTTCGTTTGGCGCCTGCAAACCGAGGAAGGAAACGCCACCAGCATCCGCGCCTTCGACGACCCGATGATCCTGCTGAATCTCTCGGTATGGGAGGACATCGACAGCCTCAAGGAGTACGTCTATCGAAGCGATCACACCGAGATCATGCGGCGTCGGCTCGAGTGGTTCGAAAAGCCGGCGGAGGCTCATCTGGTCTTGTGGTGGGTCCCCTCCGGCCACGAGCCCCCGGTCGAGGAGGCCAAGGATCGGCTCGCACTATTGCGGGCGCAGGGACCCACGGCCCAGGCTTTCGATTTCCGCCACCCTTTCCCAGCGCCATGACAAAACGCCCCCCGGTTCTGGGGGGCGCTTTGAGTTGGCCTTTGCTACTTGGCCGTATTGTTAGCGATCTGGCGAAGCAGCTCGACATCCTCGGGTGGCGCTGCCGGCTCCTCTGACCCGGCGGCCACGCGCTCTCGATAAGCCTTGTATGGCTTGACCACAAAGAAGAACACTGCTGCGGCGATGGCAATAAAGGTAACCAGCGCCGTCAGGAACGATCCGAATCGGATGACCGAGTCGTTGATGTCCGGGTCGAGGACGTCGTCGAAACTCGGCTCTCCAAAAATGATGCCGATGATTGGCATCAAGACGTGGTCGATCAGTGCACCCACCAGATCCACTAATGCGAGTGCCATAACCAAAGCTACGGCCACCTCGATCAGGTTGCCGCCGAAGGCAAACTCCTTGAATTCCTTAAGCACGGTTTTCCTCCTCAGTACCTAGGTTTCCCGCGGTTTTCGCGTTCTCACATTAGGTGTAGGACCCGAGCGCGATCAAATAGTTTCGCGTTCTGACCCTTTTTTCCACACGGACGGCTAAGCCGGACACGTTTTCTGGGCGATAACAACCTGTGGATAACACAACCGATCTCAGTGTTCTATTGGGTTCGCGGCACCCCTTGATCTTCGTCGAAACCCAAGATGAAAGCCGTTTTCTGGGTATTTTGCGGGATGCGGCCCACGACCTCGACCTCCCGGTGTGGACCTGGACGGCCACCCAGGGTCTGGCTCGTGACGAGAAAGACCCACAATATGGAACCCGCGACCCCGCCCGCGCCTTGGAATGGATCCGCTACCTCGATCAGGCCTCGGTTTTTGTCTTTGCCGACATCCACCCTCATCTCGAACACCCCAGTGTGATCAGGGCGATCAAGGAGCTGGCGCAGGAAGCTCGTGAAGGTCAGACGGTCGTGCTGACAGCTCCCAACCGCTCGATTCCTGCCGAGCTCGACGGCTTGGCGTTGCCCTGGAACCTGCGCCCGCCGGGAGACGAAGAGCTGGGCCGGCTCGTGGCCCGCACGCTCGACGATCTGCGCGAGCGCCGGTTCACCGTGTCCTTTGACGACGAGGGGATCGGCAAGCTGATCGAAGCGGTGCGGGGGTTGAGCCTGGGAGAAGCGGAACGCTTGATCCAACAGGCCGCTTTCAGCGACGGCAGCCTGACTGAAGCCAATCTTGGCTACGTTCGGCGTGCCAAGGCAGAGATGTTGGCCGCTGATGGGATCCTCGAATTGGTTGAGGCCGAAGTCGGAACCCTCGACGACGTGGGGGGGCTCGATGGGCTCAAGGATTGGCTTGTCCTGCGCCGCCAAGCTCAGGAGCAAGGCGGAATGGAACCGGCGCGCGGGATTCTGCTCACCGGAATCCCCGGCTGCGGTAAATCTTTCGTCGCGAAGACTCTGGCCCGAACCTGGGACCTTCCTTTGATACTCCTCGATCCCTCAAACCTGTACCGGCCGTACATTGGCGAGAGCGAGAGTCGCCTAAGGGACGCGTTGCGCAGTATCGATGCCATGGCCCCAGCGGTGTTGTGGATTGACGAGATCGAAAAAGGGTTTGCGTCCGGGGGTAGAAGTGACTCGGGAACCAGTCAGCGCTTGCTCGGTACCTTTCTCCGCTGGATGCAAGAGAGGGAATCCGGGGTCTTCCTAGTGGCTACCGCCAACGACGTCGCTGAGCTTCCTCCCGAGCTGCTTCGCAAGGGGAGATTCGACGAGATCTTCTTCGTGGATCTCCCGGAAGGCAACGCCCGGCGCGACATTCTCCAGATTCACATTGCTCGTCGAGGGGGAGAAATCTCTGAGCACGAGTTGGCCCGGTTGGTGACCGCGACCGAAGGACACTCCGGGGCCGAGATCGAATCCGCCGTCGTGGGAGCTACATACCGTGCCTTCGGAGCAGACCGCCCCCTCACCGGGGCAGACATCCTGGCCGAACTGGACGCCACTGTCCCGCTATCCATTAGCCGGGCGGAAGAAATGGAAACTTTGCGTGCCTGGGCGCGGGAACGAGCCGTAGCCGCCTAGATGCCTCCGACGGTGACGAACTTGGTTTCGAGGTATTCCGCGAGCCCTTCGTGGGAGCCTTCCCGCCCGACACCGGATTCCTTCATGCCACCGAACGGGCTGCTCACTACCGATATCAGACCGGTGTTGACGCCCACCATTCCATATTCGAGTCCTTCACTGACGCGCCAGATGCGAGCGGTGTCTCCGGCGTAGAAGTAAGACGCCAGGCCATAAGGGGTGTCGTTGGCGAGGGCGAGTGCTTCCTCCTCGGTTTCAAAGCGAAAAAGCGGAGCGACGGGACCGAAGATTTCTTCAGATGAGATTTGCATCTCGCGAGTTACGTCGGTGAGGACCGTGACCTCGTAATAGGTTCGACCTAGGGCGTGGCGCTTGCCTCCCGTCAGGGCACTGGCCCCCTTATTGAGAGCATCATTGACCAGTCGTTCGACCTTGTCGATGGCCTTGTCGTTCACAAGTGGCCCGATGCTGGTCGACTCGTCAATGGCTGGTCCCACTGTGAGCCCGGCAACTGCTTCGGCGAATTTCTTGGCGAACTCGTCGTACACCGCGTCCTGCACGTAGATCCGATTGGCGCAGATACAGGTTTGACCGTTGTTGCGATACTTGGAGACAATCGCTCCGGTGACGGCGTCATCGATGTCGGCATCGTCGAAGACGAGAAACGGCGCGTTGCCGCCTAGCTCCATTGACACGTTCTTTACCGTGCTTGCCGCTTGCGCCATCAACAGTTTTCCAGTGGCGGTCGATCCAGTGAAGGAAAGCTTGCGAACCAGGGGGTTGGTAGTCATCTCGGTTCCCACCGGAGCCGGTTCGCTGGTTGGGACAAGATTCAGAACTCCAGCCGGCACCCCGGCCCGATCAGCCAGGTCGGCTGCTGCCAGGGCGGTGATTGGGGCGTCTTCGGGCGGTTTCACCACGACGGTGCAACCGGCGGCGAGCGCCGGGGCCACTTTGCGAGCGATCATCGCCAGGGGGAAATTCCACGGTGTGATGGCGGCCACGACCCCGACCGGCTGCTTCAACACCATCAGCCGTTTGGTGGGATCGTGAGTGGGGATGATTTCGCCATAAGCCCGTCGGGCTTCTTCGGCATACCACTCCACGAAGGAGGCGCCGTAAGCGGCTTCCCCCCGAGCCTCGTTGATGGGCTTGCCCATCTCGTGAGTCATGAGCTGAGCGAGATCCTCCTGGTTTTCCATGATGAGCTGATACCAGCTCCGCAAGACTTGAGAGCGTTGGTTGGCCGTCAAGTCCTGCCACGCACCGAAGGCCGCGTCGGCGGCCTCGATGGCCCGTCGGGTCTCGCCTTCTCCGACATCTGCCACAGTTCCGACCAGCTCGCCGTTAGCCGGGTCTACCACCTCGAAGGTCTTGCCGGAGTCGGAGTCGACCCATTCGCCGTTGATCAGAGCCTGAGACCGGAGCAGGGTTGGATCGGTGAGGTTCATCGCTACTCCTCGGGTGGGGCCTTCGGAATCAGGAAAGGCATCATGGATCGTAGCTCAGCCCCAACATGCTCGATGGCGAGATCCCGTTCTGATTCCCGTGCGGCGAGGAAGTTCTGACCACCGGCCTTGGTCTCGGCCAGCCACTCGCGGGCGAACTCACCTGATTGGATTTCCTCGAGGGCCTTGCGCATCGCCCGGCGGGTCTCGTCGGTGATGATGCGCGGGCCCCTGGTGTAGTCGCCGTACTCGGCCGTGTCGGAGATCGAGTAGCGCATCCACGACAAGCCCCCCTCGTAGAGAAGGTCGACGATGAGCTTCAGCTCATGGAGGGTCTCGAAGTAAGCCGACTCCGGCTGGTATCCGGCCTCGATCAGCGTCGCGAACGAGGCCTTGATCAGCTCTGATAGGCCCCCGCACAGGATCACTTGTTCGCCGAAGAGATCTGTTTCGGTTTCCTCTTGGAAAGTTGTTTTGAGAACACCGGCGCGTGTGCCACCGATGCCCCAAGCGTATGACAGCCCTAAATCCCAGGCGGTGCCGGTCGCATCCTGGTGCACGGCGAGCAAGCAGGGTACGCCGCTGTTCTCCTGGTATGTACGTCGAACGAGATGGCCCGGCCCTTTGGGCGCGACCATTGCCACGTCAACATCGTCCGGTGGCGTGATCTCTCGGAAATGAACATTGAACCCGTGCGCAAACAGCAGTGCGTTAGCGGGCACCAGGTGTGGCGCTATGTCGGTTTTGTAGAGACCGGCCATATGTTGGTCGGGTACCAGGAGCATTATCACGTCGGCCTGGCGGGCAGCCTCAGCGGGGGTCACTACTTCCAGGTCGGCTTCCTTGGCCTGCCGTTGCCGGTTGGACTCTTCGCGCAGCCCGACGACGACGTCAACTCCGGATTCGGCAAGATTCATGGCGTGGGCATGTCCCTGGCTACCGAATCCGATCACGGCAACCTTTCGATTCATGATGACGCTCGGATCGGCATCATTGTCGTAGAAGATCTCAGCCATCAACTCGTCCTTGTTAAGGCTTTCTGGGATGCGCGAGAGTAGCTGAGGACTACCCCGTAGGCTCAATGGAGTCAGTCGAGTGCTCCGGCCTCGCACAGGTCCTTGAGATTGGCCATGTCGGCCTGCAAGCCTCTCCTAGCCATCTGGGCTACGAGCGGATCCGCTAATTTGCCGAACAGACCGCCGAGGCCGGGGTCAGCTTCCACGTTGAGCTCGATCTGCGTGCCACCTTCAGTCTCAGTCAGGTGGTACTCGTATCTCATGGCCATAGGCGCGGCAATGGTCCGGGCCATAATGTGTGACGGCGGCTGAAACTCGACGATCTCCCAGGTCGAATGAATACTGCGGCCGAGGAACTTGTCAACATGTCGGGTCACGGTGCCCTTCTTGACAACTTCTTCGGCTGCGAATTGTCTCTCAACAGCTGTGGAGACCCAGTCCAGCGCCCGCAAAGGGTCGGAGACGATCACCCAGACTTGCTCACGCGGGCAATTGATGAGTTCCGCGACGCGTATCTCCGGCATGAAGATTTTCCCTCCCGGATCCAATCTAACGAAACCACGCCACCTGAATTTGTCGGAACTCGACAGTCCTGCTGGTGTCCTATCTACGGCTAGCTAACGGAGGATGCCGCTATGAGTTTCTGGGACACACTCAGGGAACGTCTCGACGAGATAGGTGCCGACATCGGCAACTGGGTACCGAAGATCTTCGGTGCCATCATCATTCTGCTCGTCGGTCTATTGATCGCTCGAATCATTCGCAGAATCGTCAAACGACTCTTGGAGAACGATGCTGTCGACGGGGTCTTGGACAAAGCCGGGATAGGCACGGCTTTGAAAGAGTCGGGCTACTCGGCCGCCGGACTCGGCTCGACCATCGTCTACGGCTTCGTCGCCTTGATTGTGTTGCTGCTGGCGGCGACGGCCCTCGAGGTTCAGGCGCTAGTCGATCTGCTCGAGCGCCTCATCGGGTTCCTGCCAGTCGTTGCCGTTGCCACGATTCTCGTGGTGGTTGCGGCGGCGATTGCGACCTTCGTCGCTGACTTGGTCCGCCCGTGGGCCGAATCCAACAATCAGGCCTGGGTACCGACGGCGATCCGCCTGGGGATCATCGTTTTCGGAGTCTTGACGGCTTTCGATCTTGTCGGCATCGGCCAGGTCTCTGAGGATGTTCGTCGGGCAGTCCTGCTGGGCGCTGCAGTCGCGTTTGCCGTCGCCTTCGGGATCGGCGGCATCGACACCGCCAAGAAATGGTGGGAGAAATACCTCAGCCCCAAGACGTAAGAATGGTTCGCCGGCGGTAGCAGGCTCGGGGCTTCAAGCCTCGATACTGAGTCAGGCCCCCGGTCGCTGCCGGGGGCCTGATTATTCATTGCCCGTTCGACTCCTCTGAGGAATGGGTTTCCCCCCATTAGACTGTCGCTTCATGGATATCGACAACGAAGCCTGGCGTTGGTTCTGGTCCGTTCTGGCAGTGATTCTGGCCACCGGCGAGATTTTTTCACCCGGCTTCTTCCTGCTGCCATTCGGGATCGGTGCAGCTGTGGCCGGATTGCTGGCCTGGCTGAGCGTGGGCAATGCCGCGCTGCATTGGACCGTGTTTCTGGTGGTTTCGATCGTTGCCTTGTTGAGTTTGCGGCCTCTGATCCGTAAACAGGACGAGGGCGAGCCCGATGCAGTAGGAGCCAATCGGTACCTGCGCAAGACCGGCATCGTGCTCGAGGACATCGACATGCGAGCCGGCACCGGGATCGTTCGCATCGACACCGAAGAATGGCGCGCTATCACTGAAGGGGAACCGATTGCGGCCGGGACAGACATAGTCGTCTCCGGCGTGACCGGAGCCAGACTCGTGGTGCAGGCGGTCGACCGCCAGCCCAGTTAGGGAGGATCATGCCAGCTGTTGTTGCTCTGCTAGCGATCATCGTGTTCGCCTTGTTCGTCGTGGCGGGCACCGGTCTCAAGATCGTTCGACCATTCGAGAAAGGCCTCGTCGAGAGGCTGGGGCGGTACAAGGAGACGCTCGACCCCGGCCTGCGCTGGATCATTCCTTTTGTGGAGCGAATCATCAAGGTGGATATGCGCGAGCAGGTCGTAGACGTGCCTCCGCAGGAGGTCATTACCAAGGACAACGTGGTGGTTACGGTCGACGCCGTCGTCTACTACCAAGCCACCGACCCGGTGAAGCTGAAGTACAACATCAACAACTTCATCCAGGCGGCCACCAAGCTCGCCCAGACCAACCTTCGTAACCTGGTCGGTGACCTGCAGCTCGACGAGGCGCTCACCTCCCGCGACATGATCAACACCGCGTTGCGGGAGATCCTCGACGACGCCACCGACATGTGGGGCACCAAGGTCATCCGGGTCGAGATTCAGCGAATCGAGCCTCCCCCCGACGTCACCGACGCGATGCATCGCCAGATGAAGGCCGAGCGCGATCGGCGTGCCATCGTCACGGAAGCCGAAGGTGACAAGCGGTCACGGATTCTGCAGGCGGAAGGTGTCAAGGAGTCGGCGGTCCTCGAAGCAGATGGTCGCGCCGAGGCGATCAGACGTGTCGCAGATGCCCAGGCGTACGAGAACGAGATCGTGGCCGAGGGTGAAGCTAAGGCTATCGAAAGGGTGTTCCGCGCCATCCACGAGGGCGATCCCACCCCCGACCTCGTCGCCATCAAATACCTGGAAGCGCTGGCACAGATTGCCGACGGAAAGGCGACCAAGGTGTTCATCCCGCTCGAATCGGCGAGGATTCTGGGCAGCATGGGCGCCGTTGCCGAACTGTTCGGCGACAACGGCGAACTTACCAAGCCCGCCAGCACGTAACCGTCAGGCTCCACTGGATAGCGGACTTCGGCACCTAGAGTTCCGCGCATGTCGTGGGTTGCTTCGATCCCTTCCCCCGAAACCAACGGTTTTGATATTGGACCGTTGCGCGTCAACTTCTACGGCGTTGCTATTGCGCTTGGAGTAATCGCCGCCATCTGGTTGGCCTCGAAGCGCTATCAGGAGCGAGGCGGGGACGCCAAAGTCATCGAACGGGCCAGTGTCATTGCCGTCATTTCCGGGGTGCTGGGGGCTCGGGCCGGCTACGTGATCACCCACCCCGAGGCCCGCGACTCGCTGGCGGCGCCGTTCCGGATATGGGATGGAGGATTGGCGTTTTTCGGAGGGCTATTGGCCGGTGCCATCGCCATGATCTGGGTCATGCGCCGCGAAGGCGCTGTGATCGCCGACGTCGCCGATTCGGTTGCCCCGGCGATCCCGTTGGCCCAGGTCATCGGGCGCTGGGGGAACTATTTCAACCAGGAGCTGTANNGTCTCCGAGTACATCCAATTCGAAACATTCCACCCCACTTTCCTATACGAATCGTTGCTCAACATCGCTGTCGTGGGAACCATCCTGTGGGTGGAGAAACGCTTCAAGCCGGCTCCGGGAAGCCTCTTTGCCGTTTATCTGGTTCTGTACGGCGTCGTGCGTTTCTTGATGGAGCTGCTCCGAACCGACACCGACTATCGGCTCGCCGGCCTCAGCCGCAACGGGTGGATCTCGATCCTGGTGGCGATTGGGGGGACGGTGGCTTATGTCGTGATGCAGCGTCGGGTTCGCAGTTCGACGTGAGAAGGCTGCTTGGCTTACTAGCCGCCGTCCTGCTCCTGCCCGCGTGCGGCGGGGGGAACGCCGATTCGACGTTGCTGGTGCCGGACCCGAACGCGTTGTTGCCAACCGATCCGACCGCGCTGACCACCTCGACCACCGCGCAGCCAGCACCACCGGTTGTGTCCTGCGATGAGCCGCCTTTTGTCCCGAGCGTGCTGCCCGAGGGGATCACCGAAGACGGTCCGGATGTTTCCAACATCCCGTTTGACATCTACACCACGATCTCGGGGACCTCCACCAGCGTATGGTCCGGCAGCGAGGGCCCCTTGTTGGCGATCATCAGGGGGGCGCTGCCACCGGTGCGGTGGGAGGACACACCTGAGGTCATCACTGTGCGCGACGTCGATGCCGCGATGGCTCCACTGCCCGACGAAGTGTGGGGAGTGGCATGGTTCGAGGGCCCGGACCGCTGTGACGAATACTCGATCATCCTCTATCCCCCCGCCGATGCCGAAACGGTGCAGGCGATAGCCGAAAGCCTGGTCGCGGGCGAGCGCATCCCGTAGTAAGCCCTCCACCTAGGCTGACCGCTATGGCCAAATCGAAGCCGCGACCGATCATCAAGGCCGGCACCGACGAGTGGTCCGAAGTCGTTGATGATCTGGTCGCCGAGGCTCCTCTCGAGATAAGGCTGGGCGGGACACCGCTGGCCGTTCTAATGCGGACACCGGGTGACGAGGCCGACCTGATCATGGGGTTTGCGATCACCGAGGGCATCGTGATCCATCCGCATGAGATTGAAAGCATCGTTCCGGTCCCACAGGACCCGGAGGACAACCGCTGGGAGCTGGTACCGGCAGATGGGGTCGATATCGACCCGAAGCAGTTCCAGCGCAACATGTACACGACGTCGTCCTGCGGGGTTTGTGGCAAGGCGTCGATCGATGCAGTGCGGGTTACGGCCCCCGATCTTCCTTCCGGGCCCAAAGTGGGTAGCCAGGTGCTGCTGGGTTTGATCAGCACAATGCGGGAAGGCCAGGAAACCTTTGAAGTGACCGGCGGCCTCCATGCTGCGGCCGCTTTCCATGCCGACGGCCGCCTCGTCGCGATGCGGGAAGACGTTGGCCGTCACAACGCCGTCGACAAGTTGGTAGGTGCCCTCGCCGGCCAGGACTGGCCGCTTGGCGAGCTGATCATGGCCGTGTCGGGCCGGGTGTCCTTCGAGATGGTGCAGAAGTGCGCCGTCGCCGGAATGCCGATGATATGCGGGGTATCGGCGGCATCCACGCTGGCAGTCGAGCTGGCAGAGGAGCTCGGAGTCACGCTCGTTGGGTTCCTCCGCCAGGGCGGGTTCAACATCTACCACGACCCGGGACGCATTGTTGGTCCCGATTAGCTGGCGAATAAGGCCTATTCGAGATCATTGTTCTCTTTGATCGGGGTTCTTCCTGGGCCCGGCTCCCAGTGGAGCCGGCAGTGCCTGCGGCGCCGGCCGTCCCTATCTCGAGGTCCAGCGGCAGATTGCTCGGCTCTTGCTGTTCGTTAGCCTCATCTGTGGCTGAGCAATCGAAAGGAGATACTGCACGAACTAGCCTGCTCAGCGAGAGGAGGTGAGATGGGAATGGCTTACGCTCGACTGACCGAGCCGCTGGTGCGGGACAACGGCGAGCTGCGACCGGCCTCCTGGGATGAAGCCCTCGACCGGGCGGCAGCCGGGATTCAGACGACCAAGGATTCTTACCCCGGATCCGCATTTGGCATGTTCAGCTGTTCAAAAGCCACCAACGAGATGAACTTCTTTGCCCAGAAGTTCTCCCGGGTGGTGCTCGGCAGCAACAACATCGACAGCTGCAACCGCACTTGACACGCTCCTAGCGTCGCCGGTCTGGCGACAGTGTTCGGAGCCGGTGGCGGCACCAGCAGCTACCGCGAAATCGAAGAGACAGATCTCATCATCCTCTGGGGCTCGAACGCCCGTGAGGCTCACCCGATCTTCTTCCACCACCTCCTCAAGGGAGTGCACAACGGCGCCCGCATGTACGCGGTTGATCCGCGTCGCACCAGCTCGTCGGCGTGGGCGGATGTCTGGCTCGGAATCGATGTTGGATCCGACATCGCCTTGGCCAACGCCGTTGGACGCGAGATCATTGAGGCCGGCCTCATCAATCAAGACTTCATTGCGGGCTCGACGACGGGCTTTGAGGAATACGCCGAATCCGTGCAGCCGTACACGCTTTCACGAGCCGAAGAGATCACCGGTGTCCCGGCCGAGGCGATCCAGGAGCTGGCCCATTCTTATGCAACGGCCGAGACCGCTCAATTGTGCTGGACACTGGGGATCACCGAGCATCACAACGCCACGGACAACGTATTGGCGTTGTGCAACCTGGCTTTGCTCACCGGTCACGTTGGTCGCTACGGATCCGGTCTGGTTCCAATTCGGGGACAAAACAATGTCCAAGGCGGTGGGGACATGGGGGCCCTGCCCAACAAGTTGCCCGGATTTCAAGATGTCGAGAACGACGAGTTGCGCGGGAAGTTCGAGGCCGAGTGGGGGGTGGAGATCCCTGCCCAAGCGGGCTGGCACCTCACGCTGATGTTCGAGGCCATGGAGCGGGGGGACATGCGAGCCGTATACATCATCGGCGAGAACCCCGCTCAAGCCGAAGCCGACGCCGGCCACGCCCGCAAGCTGCTGGCCGACCTCGACTTTCTGATCGTCCAAGACATCTTTCTGA
>JABAHO010000028.1_pt1 | contig 26067 bp, 40 predicted proteins | sample 7062071 | NCBI WGS metagenome assembly JABAHO01 (sample SAMN14534356, study PRJNA622989) | marine sediment metagenome | biome: marine biome [ENVO:00000428]; feature: marine pelagic biome [ENVO:01000023]; material: deep marine sediment [ENVO:00002113] | place: India: Gulf of Kutch | collected...
GTGCCGCTTGGAGTAGAACAGCCGATCCGGCCCGTTCGGGGTCGAGATGTAGATCCGGCAGTCCGAGTTGGCCGAGATGGCGGGCTCCACCTTGTCGGGGTGGTCCAGGTACGCCGCCTCGTCAATGAAGTAGATCGAGGACCGGCCGCCTCGACCGGCGTTCGCCCCGCCCTCCCCGGTGATGCTGCTTCCGTTCTCGGGGTTGATGAGCTTCCCACGGCCGTCGTGGACGCGGGGATCGAACCCGCGTGGGAGGAGGTATTCCGGGATCTTCCCCCGCATGAACCGTAACTTCTCAAAGATGGTGTCCATGTCGCCTATGCGGTCCACCAGCTCCAGCTTGCGGGAGACGAACGTGGCCTTGAACCCGTCGAAGTAGAGCCACCGATGGAGAGCCCACGCGCAGGCGCAGTACGTCAGCCCCATGTCCCGGGTTTTCTCGGCAATCCCCTGCTCGGCGTTGTCGAACCGCTCGGTGATCCAGTCCAGGTACTCCTGCTGGCGGGGGAAGGGCGCGAACGGCAGGAACGCGGGCGACTCCCGCGGGTCGAACGTCCAGAGGCATTCCCGCACCCAGGCGGCGCAGTCGTCAGCCCACCGGGCGCGGGCGAGGGCCTGCCCGTCCGGGTCGTTCGCCAGCTTGGCGTGGAGTTCGTAGCGGTAGGTGAGGATGTCGGGGGTGGGGGCGATCATCGGAGCGCATCGACCATGCGACGCTCGTTAATCCTTGGCCTGTAAATCTGTTGATTCAACCTCGGGCGGAGTTTCCATATCATGGCTCGCTCAACCTCGCGACAGATGNNCAGATGACAAGATCGCCATCCTCATTGTGCCCGGTGCGAGGACACACCTTCCATGCCGAAAACTCCAACGAACTCGCTCCCGTCTCCTTGATTATCGCAGGGCCCATCGCTCCGTTCTCATTCAAGGCGTGAGCTATTATCCTTTGGGACAGATACATGGTTTTGCCAACGTAGAGGGGTGCCTGTCCGTGAAAAACGGCGTAGATCCAGCACGGCCACGCGCCTCGCATCGAAAAACGCCTGTCAGGACGGTCCTCCCTCGGAGCGTTCCTATCGGTCCACCTGAACGGATTTTCTATCTGTGCCCCTCGGTAAGTATCAACGACGAACAACTCCGCACGCCACAGGGGGTTAGGGATGTCTTTCCTGTGCCACGTCCCCGCTCGCTTTCGCCGGACCGTCTTTGCTGGCACCAGGAAGCTCATCCCCCCCTCCCCGCCTTGAGGCGGTTGGCGAGTTCCTCCAACCTCTCCGGCGTCATGCCACCCCCTTCATATTCCCACCCCCCAGGCCACGCACGTCGCCACGCAGCCGACAACGAATAGAGCGATCCAGATCATTCGTCGTCGTCCTCCAGAGGCTCCAGGATAGCCTCTCCTAGCGCGATAGCCGCGGCGCGACAGATGCCTGAGCATAGGCCGTTGGCGTTCGTCGTGGGCATCCCGCACATCGAGCAGGAAATCATCCCTCCTCCTCAGAAGCGGGGGCCTCCCTCATCGCCTTCACCTCCGGGCGGGCGATCTCGGTGTCCTGCTCGTGCGTGTCTCGGCATTGGAGCGAACACGCGCCTTCGTGCCTCGGTCGCACCTCCGCCGGTCGGCTGCACCCCTCACGAACGCACTCACCCATCCCCCCTCCTCCGCTGCCGCGCCGTCAGCACGGCCGCATACATCACGATCACGAAAAGGGCGACCCCCTGGACGCAGAGGGCCGCCATCACGCCGAGCCAGAAGTCGGAGATCATAGGCGGCACATCTCCTCATACCACTTCTTCCACGATTGGATCTTGGGCGTCGAATGCTCGACGGGAATGCTGGCCCCTCGCCTGGAGTTGCATGATCGGCATAAGATCTTCTGGTTGTCCTCCACAGGCTTTCCGCCTCTGGCAATTGGTATGACCTCGTGCAGATGAAGGTTCTTACCGCTATACCCGCACTCGCTACACAAGAATCCGTCGCGTCTTCCGATGCGATAAAATCGCTTGGCGTGCCTCGAACCAGTAAGCCGCTTCGCCCTTAGATGCTCGGGTATTATCGACAACACCTCAGCGCGCAGAAGAGTGCGTTGCTTGTCGACACATAGTTTTCGGAAAATCCACGCCCTGAAGCCGATCCAATCGTCTATTTCGCTGTACTCGTGCGGCGGTCCGAATATTTGAAGCCAATGCCACTCCATAGACGACATGAACTGCGCCACGGATGCCCCCCAAAGAATCGGATCAAGAAGATCCTCTTTGTCGGGGAGTAGCCGCAATCTTACTTTCGGATACTCCCAACCACGAAGGTGCGGGTGGCCCCGGTCACGAGCCGACCAAAAAGAATGGTTTATGGATGGCATCTCCTCCAAATCTCGGATCACGCGCGGATATGGAAGAAGAAGCTCACCCGCATAAAAATGGCCTGAGCGGTCCGCCGCCACATCCCTTTCCGTCTCCGTCACAAGGAGAGAAAACGGCGCAACGGCGACACCGCCCAGATGAGATTCTTTCACCCCCTCGCCCCCCTCATGCCGAGATGTTCCAGCAAGCGGCTCGTCTTTTCCTCCTTCGACAGCCGCTTGAACTCCTCGACGTTGACCGTGACCTTGGTTTCCGTGGTCGCCTGGATACGCTCGTCCGACTTGTCGGCCATCCCAAGGTGCTGCTTGGAGAGCCAGATCGCCGCCCCGAGCTGTGACTTGTGGTTGTCGTTGTTGGCGATGCGGAACAGGACGCGCCGCAGGCTCATTTTGCCGTTCTCCCGGGCGTCCCTTATTGCCCTAGACAATTCCTCGTCCTCTCGGACCCTCGCGAGAAACGTCGGGTGGGACACCCCGAGGCAGGCGGCCATCTCCTCGTTCGTGCATTGGATCTTGGCGAGGTCCACGGCGAGCTTCTTGTCGATCTCGATCTTCGGTCGGCCCCGGCCTCGCTTGGGGGCTCCGTTCTTGCCGTTACCCTTCGACATCGAACTCCTCCATCGTCACGGCCTCGATCTTCGCCTCGTACCGGATCGCCTTGCCCCCCCGCTTCACCTTGAGCGGTCGCCAGCCCCACACCTCGATTCGCCCCCCCGACTCCAGCCACGTCCTCGCCTTCGGTTCGGCCAGGATCTTCCGCTTGCGGTCCTGGACGTGCGCGCCGCTGGTGGCCTGGACGAGCAGGATCACCGCAGCCGATGGAGATGCAGCGAGAACGTCCCCGAACCCGAAAGCGTCCACACGCCGACCGGCTTGAGGAACCCACTTCTCGACAACGTGGGCGATGAATCCGTCCCGCCGGAGCTTTTCCAGCGTCCGTTGCGTCGGGCTTTTCTTCTTGGCGATGGGTTCATACCTCGCATGGACTCCACAGGCGTTGAGCTGGCAGGCGATACAGTCGGCGCGCTGGCCTCCCTTCGGCTGGAGCGTGAGGGCCTTGAAGGAGGAGATGGACTGCATGAGGTTCATCATTCCCCCATCGAATCCGTCAGCATCAGGCCGACCTTCCGACCGAGCCGTTCGTACTGGTCCTCCAGATGCTCCATGACCTCCCCGGCGTCCGTGACGGGGATCGGCCCCCCGAGCCACCGGACGGGCTCGCCGTCGATGATCTCGGTCCGCTTGATGCGGACGTAGCGCATTCGTTTCGGTTTCTTCTTGCGGAGCATCGGCACCTCCGGGGGCATTGTAGCACGTCATCCCGACCCGAATAGCTCGCCCTGCGGGCTCGCGGGTACGTCGAACGGCTCGACCCCTTCCGAGGTCAGGCGGAACCCCGTCTCGTACCCCCACGTCGTCCACCCCGGACGCTCGTAACGGGCGAACAGTTCCAGATACGGGCCGGGGAATGTTTCCAAGAAGCGATGGACACCCATCGGCTTCTTGGAGTGGCGGTTCGACCGAACCCCCCAGAATTGGCGAGGCTCTCCCGTAAGCAGGCCGATGATCCCTTTGCCATTCTCCCGCTTACGGACGCCGCTGGTGCCCCGGGAGCCGAACAGCAGCACCTCGGATGCCCCGAGGACCCAGAACCCGACGCCGGGGCGAACGGCCCCGCGTGGGGTCGTCTTGACCCACGGGACCGCGGAGCGATAGGTAAATCCCCATTCCCGCATCACCGATAGCCCCGCCCCCAACATGGGCCACGTCGTCCAGAGGGCCAGGACCGCATCCGCCTCTGCCCATTCGGCTACCGGAAGGGCCTGGATGTCATCGAGTGTCATTTCGGCCCCGTGGCGGGCATAGAGCCCGTCGAGATCGCCTGAGTTCATGTCGTACTGCCACGGCGGGTCGGCCAGGATCACCTTGTACTTGCTCATGCGGCATCTCCCAGGTCGTCGCAGACGCAGAGGAGGGCGTGTTGCTTAGTCACCCCCTTCGCTCCGTGGTTGCGCGGGCAAAAACACTCCCATCTTCGCGTCGATCACCCGCTCGATGGCGGTCACGATGGCCTGTGCGGCCCCGGTTTCGGGCGTCATGCGTCTCCCCAGAATCCACGCCAGGTCATGCACGATCTTGTCTCGTTCGTCCCCGTTCATTCCGACTCCCTCCCGTAAGGCCCGACAGCCCCCGCCCGCCCACGCGCCCGCGTAAAACGGACGGGAGCCGCAAGCCATGTAACCGCCCCCGACCACGAATCGCTGGCTGTCAAAGCGTCCAACTGAAACACCCTGCTCACCGCGTCGGGGGCTCATTTCGGTAGTTCCAACGCCTTCTCCCAGGCGTTCATCGCGTCCTTCCAGTCCTTGTACTCCTCCGGCGTCATCAGGTCCCGCGCCGCCCCGTGGACGAGCTTCCCGTCACGGAGGTCCTGGAGGTCCCGCTCCAGAAGATCCAGCCGGTCCCGCCACGACCACGACCGCATGGTCGCGTTCCCGTACCGGAAGTCCCGCAGGATCAACCGGCCCTCCTCGCCTCGGGTGAACGCCTCGCCTATGAGCTGGCGGGATTTCTCCACCTCCCCAAATCCGGGGACCGCCTTCGTGACGTTGAGGACGGTACGGATCAGCATCTCGGCGGGGCTCTCGCCTACGCCCTGCTCCTCCAGTGTCTCGGCCTTACGCCCGCTTCCATTCCGCTTCGTCATCGTCGTACCTCCCCTGATTGAACCATGTCGCCGGGTAGGGCCGGATGTCCCGCCCGTCCCGCATCGTTTCCTTGCCCTTCCAGGCGGCGGCGTACTTCTTGGTGCGGACGAGGAGCCACCCGGCGGGCGTCTGGTCCCCGTCGATCCCGTCCTGATCCACCTTGGCGAGGGCCTTTCGGATGGCCTCCTTGGCCTTGAGCGGGGCGACGTGCCGGGGGTACGCATCGTAAATCGCATCGACGTCCTTCTCCGTCCAAGAGGGCCGCGACTTGCCCGGGGGATTCCTGTCCCCCCGGGCCTGTGGATGGGGATGTAGATGGGGATGTAGATGGGAAGTACCGGACGGGTTTGGATTCTCTGGATTCCCCGGGATTCCCTCGGATTCCCCCGGGTACTTCTGGACCCGCCTCCCGTTCCGTCCCGCGGGTTGCCATTTCTCCCACTCCACGATTGTCCCAAACCGTTCCCCGTCAACGTCATACAGGCGGATCAGGCCAGCCGATTGAAGCTCCCCGAGCCACTTCCTGACGTCCGAATCCTTGATGGTCCGGCGTCTCGGAGCGGCACTAACGCGACAAATGTAAGGATCGGCCTCAAACGAACCAAAGTCGTCACAGATCATGTGGACCCGCCAAAACCAGAACTCGGCCTGGATCGAGATCCCGTTGATCCGCTTCCCCCGGATCGCGCCGGAGTAGATGCGGCGATAGATCCCCTTCGTCATGTCGGCCATGACGTCCCCGGATAGGCCGAGCGAGCGCGGACGGGCTTAGACCGGAAGGCCGGGAAAGGCCGACTGGACGTTCGCGCTCACTCGATTGATTGTCATCTGTTGCTCCGGTCTAAGCTCTTTCACCACTCTACATCACGACCCCGCAGAATCAAGACAATTCCGAGCCTGGCGTACCACGCCATCCAGGGCTAACGGCACCCAACCTTTACGCACCCCGCCGCGCCTGCCAAACCGGACCTGATCTAACGCTCCGTGCCTACGCACGCCTGGCCGAATCTGCCAAGAAGAACCACACCGACCCATGCCTTGCCAGGCCTAACCGAGATCGCGCCTGCCGTTCCGAACCACACGTCACCGAACCCCGCGCTACCTAGCCTGCCTTGCGATTCTTCACCCGGTTCAACCGGCAGATCAGCGTCTTGACCGCCTTCTGCACGCTGTCGAATCCGTTACCGAGTTGCTCCCGCAAGTCGGCGTACCGACCGACCCATCCCTCCAGATCCTCGATGGCATCTTGAAGGACGGCGAGCGTCGGATCGCCTTGCGGCACGACTTTGATCGGAACGTAGATCCCGCCGTTGTCGCCGGACTCCTGCCGAACGTACACCCGGCGCGGCTCCTGCGACTTCCCCCGCACGACCTCGATCTCCCGAAGGCCGTTCAGTAGTCTGCGGGCTTGATCCTTGCGGTACGTCTCCGCCGCAGCGCGGTCGTTCCACTCAAACTCCCGGTGCAGTTTGGCCGTCTTGGACCGAGCCTCCGCAAGAATCGTCGCCGGACTCAACCGGCCCCGCTTCTTGCGGATGCGCTCGAACTCCTTGGCCGCGTCGCCCGGCTTGATCTTGGCCCGTACTCCAGGACCCCATTCAAACGTGAACTTCGCCATCTTCTCCTCCAGTCACAAAATTGCCTGCCTAGCCAAAACGTGCCGGACCTAGCCTAACCGGAGCGAACTCCACCATCCGTGCCTCGCCTTGCCTGCCGTGCAACGACACACCACGCCGCACGAGACTAACCGAGCCCGAAGAGAACGAGCCGAGCCTGCCGGGCCGAGCCTTCCAAGCAACAACATACTCTGCCTTGCCATGTCTGCCTGACCACGCGACGCGCTGCGACACCCTACCACGGGCCGACGAGCGCAACCCTGCCTGCCAAGCCGGACCAACCCGCGCCTAACCCGAAACGGCCAAGGATCGCCCTGCCTGCCTAAGCCGTCTCCGGCCTAAACATCCCGTACTGACCGCCCTTCTCCGGCCGGTTCTCTCCGATACCCACGGAGATACCGGCACGGGTGAACAGGCGGACGATGCTGACCTCATCGATCAGCGACGGGTCGAACAGAACCTTCACGGGGATGCTCCAGTCGTGGTAGATCGGTCGGTAGCGGATGTCCGCAGTCCTCGACGGACCCGCCAGACGCACCGGCCGACGATCCATCTCGGGCTTGCAGGCCCCCTTGCCATTCATGATCGGGACCAGTTCCTCCCCGAGATTCACGAACAGCGAGCCCCGAAGCGTGGTCATAAACACCCCGTCGAGGAACTTCGCCGCGCTCACCACGGCCTTCTTAATCCCGTCTGCACGGAACCCGTCGGCGGTGATCGCCCTTCCCTTGGCGGGCTTGTACTTCACGCCCTGATACCGGGCGGCGTTGAATGACTCCTTCGGATTCCGAGGGGGCCGCTTCGTCTTGACACCCTTCCCCTTGTCCTCCATCTCCCGCATGGCCTTCTCGGGAAACTGGTTGACCATGAGCGGGGAAATCCCGACGATGCGGAACTCCAGCTCGTTCATGGTGACATCGGGAACCGTGATCTTGGACGCCGTGGCGTCCTTGGTAGCCTTACCGGCCATCTTTCACCCCTTTCGCAGAAACTTGCGGCAGCCTCCAGGTTGCCGCGCTCTTGCCGCTGACCTTGCAGCGGCGCGCCGGACCCCGGACGACGAGGCCCCGCTTTTCCAGCTCACCCATCCGACGCCACGCCTCCCGGTTCATGTACTTCCCCAACTCGCGTGACGTGGGCGGTTGCGTATTCATGGCAAAGTAGCCGCGAAGGGCGAGCAGGATCTCGGCATGGAGCTTCGGCAACTCCTTGCCCGTCTCCCGCCCCGCCTTCTTCGACGTCTCGGGGTCGCCCTTCCTCGATAGCGGGTGGGCGTACCCGATCAGCGGCAACTGGCCCATCAGATCCTCCCCAGGATGTTCCGGTCCGTGAGCGCGGTGCGGGCCGATTCCAGATCGTCCCTGAACGCTCCCAACGCCTCATCGAATGCCGCCATGTACTCCGCATCCCGCTCGACCCGGATGAGGACCGGCGGGATGATCGGGTTGTACGAGAAGAAGTCCCACCACGCCCGACCCGTCACCCACATCGAGCCCTGGATCTGCGGGATGTACTGCGCCGGGACGTCCGGGAAGGCGAGGTGGTATCGGATATGGGTCTTGGCGGCAGGGCACTTGATCTCCAACCCCCCGTCCGCTCCCACCAGCCGATCCGGCGAGCAGCCGAACGCGCCGTCGTCGGTGGTGACGAACCCGACCTCCTCCGTGACAAGCCCCGCCTGGAGTTCGTAGGCGGCGACCGCTTCCGGCTCCAGCTCGGTCCCCCGCTCCGTGAAGTCGTTGCCGAACCCGTCGCAGGGCTCGCCTATCGCCCACTCGGCCAGAAGCTCCTCGATGTACCCGCTCGCCTGCTTGGACAACTTCCGGGTGGCGGGCGTGAGGATACGGCCGAACTGCGAGGCCGTGGGCACCCCGAGACGGGCCTGACGCCACGCCTCGGTCCCCTGGATGCAGTCGATGATCTTCATTTCTTCCCCCGCTTCTTCTCCAGAAGGTGGATCGCCTGCGGCAGCCGCGACGGCGACAGATCCTCCAGGCGGTCGATCTTCGCCCACTTGAGGAACCCCGGCACGTCCGCGCCGACCTCCTCGATCAGAGCGTGGAGCGTATGCGCCTGCTCCTCCGTGATGCGGCCGATCTCCATGTGGACCGTCGCCCCGTCCGTGTCCTCGTCGTAGGCCGTGAGGCCGAACGCGGCCAAGAGGGACTGCCGCTTGGCGTAGGTGAACGCCGCCCCCGACTTCTGCGCCGCCGAGATGGGCGACGAACTCTCCTCCAGGAACGGGAACGCCGACGGCTCCTCATGCCCCCCGACGTGCCGGAGGATGCAGACGGCGTGTGGCTTGCCGTGGATCTCCTCGGCCGTCCACCGCCAGCGGAACCCGTGCTTCCGGGCCACCGGCCGGATCGTGGCGTCGATGGTGGCGAGGTCGGCGTAGGTGTAGCCGTAGGAGCCCCCGCCCCGGGTGGTGATCTTCGCCTCCCGGTTCTTCCTGAGCGGCGGGCACTCGTCGTGGAAGGCGTTGAGCGCGTCATTGAACTCCCGCTCGGCCTGCCGGTCCTGCTCCAGATGCCGCATCGTCATCAACTTCTCGACCGCCCCCGCCGGGTCCGGCGACTTGAGGGCGAGCATCGTCATCTCGGAGATCTCGTCCGGCGTTTCGGCCGGTGCGGTGTCTCCCCGTTTCGCTGGCGTTTTAGCCATCGTTCTCCTCCTGTAATTGGTCGACCCATTCCCGGACGTCCCGCCTCCTAGCTCGGGACGGTCCGAGGAGAAGCCGACACAGCCTCTCTCGTCACAATCGCTATATCGAGCCCCTAGTCGGGGCGTCCAGGTTCAGGTCGAACAGAATCACCTTGGATTCGCAATACTCGCACCACGTCTCGCCGCCGCTCGTTCGGTCACAGGAAACGCCCCACGGATAGGCGCAGTCCTGCTCCGCGAGACGATTGAGCAGATCGCGCATGGCGTCGATGGTCCGTTCCCTAATGGGATGGGTCGTGTTCCACGGGTTCATTCGTAATCCTCCAGCACCTTCTCCACGAACAGCAGGGTGAGGGCCGCCGTCGTCGCGTGTTCCTCGCCGTCGCGCTTATGGAGACGGTCCAAAAACGCCGCCCACCCGGGTCGGTCGACGTAGATCTCCGCGAGCGAGACGCCCACGCCAGCATCCCCCCCGTCGATCATGCGCTGGGCGATCTCCACGATGTGCCTCGGGGACGGGTTCGGGAGCTTCATGAATCCTCCTCCACCCCTTCCAGTTTGCGGAAAGCGTAGAACCTCTCGCAGAGGTCCACCGGCTCATATCGCCGCGGGTCGTCGTCCAGCGTCGCCTGGAACCGCTCGGCCTCGTCGTAGGAATCGAACAGCGGCCCGAACGGCGTGTCGCTGGTGTTGCAGAAGAAGATGTGCCCGCGGGTCATGCGGCCCCCGTGGGTGTCCACGACTTCAAGGATCTCGACGGCCATCATCGCCCTCCGTGNNTCCCCGCCCGCGAGGATCACCCACCGGCCGTCAAAGAGACGCTGCATGGGCAACCACTCGCGGATGGCGGTTTCGTCGGCGGTGTAGGCCATCAGGCACCTCCTCCCAACTTCTCCAGCGCGTCCTCGGCGGCGTGGATGTCCTCGGTCGGCAGGAGGAAGCAATCGGTCGCCCCGTCCATCCGCGGGTCGGGGGCCTGGAAGGCGTTGAGGATGATCTTGGAGAGCGTCTCCCGGACCTCCTGGAGGACGGCCTCGGGGTCCTCGATTCCTTGGCAGGCCGAGATACAGACCTCGGCGCGAGAGCGACGCTTGGCCCGGAGTTTCTTCGGCGTGTGCTTGGCGGTGGTCATATCTTCGCTTCCTCCCACCCCTGCTGGAACTTCTCGTCGTCCAGCCGGTCCTGTTCCCGCTGCTCCTCGGCGCATCCGAGGCACAGCTCGTGCGAATAGATCCGGGTCGTACACCGCCGACACCACTCCGGCTTCTTGCCCACGGCGCGGATCGCCGCCGCCTGGACTGCGGCCACGAGGTCGGCGGGCGGGTTCTGCATCACGTCGTCGTCGGGGTCGCCGCCCGCGGGGATGATGTCGAGGTACTTCCAGTCGGGTTCGCCCTCGTCTCCGGTGAGGCCGAAGAAGGCTTGGTAGCCCTGCCCGGAAGCGATGATGGTGACGTCGGATTCGGTCATGGTTACCTCCCCGCCAGACGGCTGCGTGCGGTCGCCGTGGTGCGCTCGCACCGGGGCTCCTCGCACTTGAGATCGAAACCGGCGACCCGCCACTCCTCCATCGCGATCTCCGGGGTCATCTCCACGATGGGCTGGCCGGAGATGTCGTAGCCGGTGTACTTGGCGTTTGCGCCGAGATGCTCGCCGCAGTACGCCGCGCCGTTGTCGGTGAGGTAGATGCTGGACTCGTTTGCCTTGAACGACGCCATGAGATCCTCCCTTTCGCTGGAGGGCCGGAGGGGCGCGGGGCGGGCGAAAGCGGCCGAGGTAGGACGGCCTCCGCTCTTTGCCCCTCCGTTAGATTTGCTGGTCGTGGTCAGGGTCACCGGCTTTCGCTCCGGTTGGGGGTGGGTTCTATTTGCGGTACGTCAGGCGAACGCGGGGATGGTAGCACTCATCATTCTGTCTCGAGGCGCGCACCTTGACCGGCTCGCCGTCCGCGATCACGGTGATCCACTTCCGCCCGATGAGCAACCCGCCCCCCGGCGTCGTAGCGATCTCGCATCCGTCGCCCGCGAACAGCGTGTCGTCATCCTCGGTAGTCCACCAGCCGACGACCTCGGCAGAGACGGAACCGAACAGATCGGCCATCGCATCGATCTTGCGCGTGATCGTCTTGAGGCCGACAAGGCCATCGAACGTCACCTCTACCCGGTTCATGGTGATGTCGGTCTTGGGGCTCATGCTGCCTCCTTCGCTAAGGCGTTGAGTTGTTTCCCCGTTACTCATGCCTTCATATTACCGACACGCCGGAACAATGTCCAGAGATATTCCGGCAAATGGGAAGATTTATTTCGGGGGGTCAGGAGGCGGCCGAATCGGCCGTTCGGGTGTACTTCCGCACATCCCGCCGGTTCCAGTTCGGGTTGCCGCACTTCGGGCACTTGGCCGGGGAGGCCACCCGGGGGAGCCAGGATCGGTGGCAGCGGAGGCACGTCTGGATGGAGACGGTCGTGGGGGTGTTCATGTCGGGCATTCTACCGACATCCCGGAAGCCCGTCAAGGCCCCAGAATCGCCGTAGACGCGTCGCGGCCCCGGTGGGTCCGATTCCCCGTCCCGGGGCCGCTCGCTCATTCTGGTCGATCTGGGGGCGTCCTAGCGGCGGATGGCGGATACCCGGCCGTCCAGGACGTCCAGGAGCGTCCCGTCGTCCCTCATCATCTGGCCCCACAGGTCCCCGGTGGTCCGCTCGCCGCTGGACGTGGCGAAGTCGGCCGCCTGGAACCGGAGCCGCAGGATCGCCGTGGGCGCGGTCTGGTCGTCGGCGTACCACGGCTCCCCGGATTCGCCCGGGGCGGGCCGAAGCTCCAGCACGGCGAAGGGGTCCCCCGTGTCGGTCCCCCCCTGCATCGGGGTGTCGCCGGTCCAGACGAGGCGCATCGAGTAGCCGCCCAGGGCCTCCCCGAGCCGGATGATGGTCCGGTCCGTGGCTGGCTCGTAGCGGTGGATCGCCCGGTCGAACCGAATCCGGGTGACGTCATCGGCCATCGGGTGGCCGATCCAGAAGGGGTCGGCGGGAACGTCGATCCAGGCCCNNAGGCCCTCCCGTCCGGCTTGGCCGGGGTGGACGAGCTGGCAGGGGCACACGCCCCCGACAGGGCCGCGAGAGCGGTGACGAGCAAGAGCTTTCGCATGGTCGGACCTCCAGAATGGGCCTCCTCGCCCGTTCGTACCGTACCCAAAGACACCGCCATCTGCCAGGATGGGGAAAGAAAAGGGGCGGCTCCGAGGACCGGGGCCGCCCCCTCTCGTGCCGAGTGGTGTGGCGGGTGGCCTCGCATGGTGGGGATCGCCGCCCGGGGTGGTGGCGGCGGGGTCGGCTTGGGCTGCGAGGCCGGGGTGGTTACTTCTTGCGGCGCGTGGACGTCGCCGGGGCCGCGGTCGGCAGCAACTTCCCGACGAGGCCGAGCAGGCCGGTCACGCTCTCGGGGATGATCGGCTTCCCCGCCTTCTTCCGGCGGCGGCCATAGATGCCCGTCCCGATCAGGGTCAACGCCCCGCCGATGGGCTGGCCGTAGGGGACGCCGAGCAGGGCCAGCGTGTTCCCCGTGGCGTCGGCCAGTCGATCCTTCTCCAGTTCGATCTGCCGGTGGACTTCTTCCAGCTCCGCTTCAAGGTTCACCACATCCGCAGGGTCCTCGACCTCCGCCACAGCAATCCGATGAATCAAATCCTCCCGCTGCTCCACAAGGTCGGTGTACAGGCACCCCGGCGCGGACATCAGCACGGCCGCCAGGACGGCGGATCGCATCACATTTCGCATTGTGGATCGACTTCCTTCCCCACCCCATCCAGACCTTCCAGATCGCCGCGCATAAGCAGCACCGACTTCGATGCCACGTCTCGCAGGGCGGCCCCTCGTTCCTTGGTTTCCTTGACGACCTTCCTTAGCTCGGTCTTGGCCTCCGCGGTTCCGTTCTCCTCCTCCATGCCGAGCGCATCCCGAATCCAGGCGACCAGCCCCATCCTCACCTCCTCCCCTTACGATTCTCTGCGATGTACTCCATAATCATCCGCATGGCCCCGCTGACCTCCCCGTTCGTGGTGGCCGTATCTTTCAGCGCGTCGATAGCGTCTCGCGTCAGGGCTTCGTGCCGCTCCGTGATCGACTTCATCGCCTTCATGACGATGAAAAGTACGATCACCGAGAACAGCGCATCCGGTCCGAGCTTGCCGAGCAGATCGGGCCAGTCCCAATCGGCCGCCCCGGCCTTCTTGCCCTTCTGGATCAGAGCAAGCCAGAAATACGCCATGCCTGATTCCTTCCCGTGGTAATGCCCGGTCCGCTAAAGGTTCTCTGCTGTCCACGTCAGGATCGAAAGAGTCCGCTGCGCGGCAAAAGAAGTACTGGCGACGATGGAAAACGCCTTGTCGGCCGCCGAGTCCTCGGACGATATGCCGATCTTCACGACCGTGCGCGTGGCTCCGTGCCTCATGTCCGCCGCGCTGGTCACATCGAGGTCCGTTCCAGACGGGTTCGTGACCAAATCCAGTCCCCCGACTTGGACGGTGGAAAGACTGTTATGAGCCCGGAGATCGGCATTGAGGTAGAATCTTCCAGGGGAACCCGTCACCTTGGTCAAGCCCCCGACGAAGGAGCACAGCTTCGTTGACCCGTAACTGAGATCGAACGTGGGTGAACGCCCGCCGTCCCAATCGGTCCCGTCGATCTCCAGGATGCCGGACCAGCGGATCATGTTCGTATTGCCAAGAGTCCCCGAGCCCACGGTGAACGACGTGACGATGAAGCTGTTGCCGCTCGTGGCGTCCCGTTGCACGTTATCGGATGCGTACCGCGCTCCGACTTGGTTCTCGGAAACTCCTGCCTGACCGTGGACGTGATCCCGGATGTTGATCTCGACCTGATCCATCTCGGCCGCCGTGAGAACGGCCCCGACGTCGAAATCCTGAAAGCTATACGCCATCGTCCTCCTCCACAGGAACCCAGGCCCCGGCCCGCAGTTCCTCGATCTCGTTGGTCACGCTGTTGATTCGATATTCGGCCTTGGAGTAGTCGATCCCGTGGTCCATAAGGATCGTCTCCCCCGTGATCTTCAACTCCTTGGACGTCCGCTCGATGGTCTGCATCAGATCGTCCTCACGCCGGAGGTATTCCGCGCGAGCGGCCCCGAGGGCCTTGGCGTTCTGCTGCTGCTTCTGCCGGACGATGGCGAGGGAGCGGGCCTCATCTTCGGTGATCTTCATGCGTCCACCTCGTACCCATAACGGGCGGCCATGTCCTTGACCTGTTGGGGGACGCCATCCCACGACACGCCATGCGAGAAGGCGCGACGCTCGCCGCTCGACCACTCCTGGCCGAAGTATTCCAGCGTCGTCCGTATCTTGTTCGGCTCCTCCTCGACGCCCACGGTGTCCAGGAGCCCCTGCATCATCGGCACGGCCAGGGGGTTCTCCGGGTCCTGCAACACCTCGATCTTGTATCGGATCGACGGGAACCCCCGCTCCGCGATGGTTCGCTCGATCTTCTGGTTGAACCGGAGCCAGTAGGTGTACCAGAACTCCTCGGTGATGAAGTCGTCGGGCGTCATCGAGTACGGCACCAGCCCCGAAAAGTGCGCCCATTGATAGGTAACGTCGCCGTTCATGGCTCGATCAACCGATGCGGCGTGCTGCAAGGACCACACGACGTCCCGCGGGTCCCGCGTCTGGTGGAACACGGGCACGTCATCGGGCACGCTATCGAGCGCAGCGAACGTGGGCCAGCCGCTCACGCCCCCGCCCGCGTGTATCCAAGACTGCGGCAAGGACACGCTCCCGGCGAGCAGCGATTCCTTGAGCCAGTCCACGCTGAAATGCTCCTTTTGAACGCATGGCGCGCCGAGCGCGGAGAACACCTCGCTCATCTTGGTCGTGCCTGAACGTCCGGTCGAGCAGATGAGGAACCGGGGATTCTCCGGGTGCGGAAGGTCCATCGGTTTCGGCTTCATGGTCACCCCTCCTAAAAGCCCAGACGGTTAAAGTCGAGCCGCCCCTTGACGGCATCATCCAGTATCAGCCAGTTTCGGTCGCGGTAAAGCTCCACGCCGTACTTGACGGAATGTTCCAGGTCCCGCTTCACATTGACCGTGTGGGACATCTCCGTGAGCGTGTACGCCGAAGCGATCCCGGTGTAGCTGTTCGTCACATGGATCAGATCCCCGAGTTCCAGTTCGTAGATGTCCGGGAACACGTTGGCGATCCCGAGGTCCACCTGGGCCAGCGCGCCCTTGTTATCCTCCAGGATGACCTGTGCATAGTCCCGGGCGAAAACGTAATCCCCGATCAGGTCGTTCTCCAGGGTGAAGTCCGACTTCCCGTAGATCGCCTGCGAGGATGAGTCCTCCGTGTGGACGTTGACCTCGGGCAGCGGCTTCATCGCACGGCCCCGGAACAGGTCGATGCTGACGTACCGGGTCTGCGAGTCCACGGAGAACGCTGACGTCACGACCGATTTGGCGTAGACCGTCTCCGAATGAGATACGGCGGTCGTGAAGTCCCCGCCGGTCCCGTCCGAGTTCTCGCGCACCTGGAAGGTCTGGAGCGTGACGGTGTTGGCGGGTGTCCGCTCGTTCGGGTCGTCCGTGTCCCTGTAGTCCAGCTCCCAGGAGATCCCCTTCCCCGGCGGAACGGGGATGGAGTTCTCGATCCAGGCAATCGTTCCCACGCTCGACCGCGCCAGACGTGGCTTCGATTTGATCTGCACGACGTTGAGGACGTCCTCGCCGTCGAGGGTGTAGGTCATCGATTTGAACTCATCGAGGCTGCTGGTGACGGCCCCCTGCACGTCAAAGTAACGGTTCCGCACCACCACCGTCCCGTCCGGTCCGGCATACGCCTTGGAGTCGCCATGCTCGATAAGGTCGGCCATCGCCCGGGAGCCCCGGATGTCCGAGAAGGCGGCCATAGGCGTCGTGTCGGCCACGGTCGTCACGTCGAACGAGGACACCTGGGCGAAGGACAGCACCTCCACGAACAGGCTCCCGACGTTGTAGTTCTCCCGGATCGGGAGATCGATCATGGCCTCACGGAGACGACCGAACTCGTCCGTGGCGGTGATCGTCGCCTGCCGCTGATCCAGCCGGGGCTTCACCTTGAACGACTCGGTGCGGCCGGAGAAGAGCGGGTAGATGGACCCGCTCTGCGTCACCTGGATCTTCAGAGGCAGGCCCGGGAGAAGCGATCCGAACCACGGCCCATCCGAACGGTCCGGGTTGAACCGCCCATCCTGGTTCTCGACGTTGATGATCGCCTCGCCCGCGCTCACGCGCCCGCGTAGGCGCGCTAGCTTGCGGGTCCAGTTCATCTTGGTCACGCAGCCGCCGGAGTTGATCCAGGTGAATGAGTTGCCCGAGAAGTCGATCCCGACGCGGTACAGCTTCTCGTCCCCAACGAGGCCGATGGCCTCCTGCATGGCGATGTTGTATCCGCCCGAGGACGGACCGACCGCCACGTTGCCGGTCTGGAACTCCATAGCCGAGCAGTCGAGGGCGACACAATCCACGGGGGTTGCCCCGGTGACTTGCGGAAGAACGTGCGTGACGATGTTGGCGTAGGAGATCTGCGGGTTGTCTCCGCGCAGCGAATTGATCTCGGCCAGCGTGAGCCCGTAACTCATCGTGGTCCAGTTCTCCTCTTCGGGAAGGAGAACCAGAGAGTGCTGCGCGACTTGGTACAGGCTCCCGTTCGCGCTGGTGACGTACACTTTCAGCTCGGCGGCGAACTCGTCCATTCCGCCGGGGTTGTTCTTGCGGATTCGGGCATAGGCGATGTGGGCTGCGCTGTTGACGATGGGGACGCCCATCGATTGGATTCGCATCCGCAAGTTCTGAGGACTGGCGGGGGCTGGATTGTAGTTGTAGCTCCGCCAGAACGTCGTGGAATCATCGGACGGAGCGGAGGCGATCCCCTCGTCCAGTTCGTTCCAGGCGATGCCGTCCGCGTTCCCGGCGAACTCCGACCACGACCCTACCGCGACATCAGAGACGGGAGATCCGTACTGGCCCATCTAGCAACTCACGACCGAGAAGATGAGATCGCCCACGGCGAACGTCACGGAATCGCCAGAGGATACGGTGATGGTGTTCGTCAGCGTCTCTTGGAAAATACGCTCGCCTTGCGATCCTACGGTGAAGATCCCGATCCCGCCGATAGGGTCCCAATCCCCAGTCGCGCTCGCCACGACCACGGTGAGGTTCGACACGTTGCCGCTGGTGGGCACGCTCCACGTCGCGCCGCCGATGCGGGCGTAGTTGTTGGAATACGCCAGCTCCGTCCCGCTGGAAACCATGTCGGGGGTGTCGGAGTAGAAGGCGAGATAAACCGACGTGACGTTGAAGGCCGAGTTGTGGAACGTCGCCAGCAGGAGATCGTTCGCGGCGGGGAGGGAAAGGCCCATCTATCGTGATCTCCTTCGTTCCGTCTCGATGGATCGGACGGTGCGGCGGCGCATCTCGGCTTCGGCTATGTCATCGAAGAACGCCTCGCCCTCAAAAGTGTTGTTTACCGTGATAGAGCCCCCGCCACCCATGCGACCGGAAAGGATCTCATCGATAGCCATCCCGAGGCCGACGTTCTGCTCGGGCTGGACGACGCGCTCGCCCTTGTGGAGGAGGAACGAGCCGGTGGAAGGTACGTTTTCCATTCCGCCAGCGAATGCACCGCCAACGGCCCCGGCACCCGCCGATGCGCCCGTGGCGGCACTCGCAGCCATCCCGGCCGTGACGGCTGCCAGGGCGGCCTGCGCCGCAGCAGGGGCGAGCGTGGGGCCAACGATGGGGATGGCGGAAACGGCCGAAAAGGTGTTTCCGTAGGTTTCCAGGCCGATGCGGGCACCGCTGCTGGCGGCTTCGCTGGTGTTGGCCGCGCTCCCGAGAGCGGCGGCGATCAACCTCTGCACCCCGATCTGGACGAGGCTGGAGATGACTTGCTTGGCGATGTTCTTCAGAAGGTTGTTGGCTGCTTCTGCCAAATTCTCGCCGTCCACGATCACGTCAGCAACCATGTCGCCCACGCCCGCCGCAACGCTCATCAGGGCCTCCTCCAGCACCTCCAGCCAGCCCTCGGTGCTTTCCCTGATACGGTCGCCCATCAACTCGAATGCGGTTGCCGCCTCCTCCGTCTGCGTCGGGATGACCTCTAGCGTGTCTCCTATGGGCTCCGCAAACTCCTCCCACATCGAATCTAGATCCTTGAATCCATCCGAGAACTGGTCCCACGCATCGCCTGTTTCCTCTGCTGGTGCCACCAACGAATCCAGGATCAGATCCTTGAGCCCTACCAGATCATCTACCGTGGCCGACTTTATGTCCTTGATAAGCCCGGAGATGCGCCCGATTCGGTCGTCTGTATTGTCAACGAATCGCGACCACTTATTATCGACCTCATCTCCGGGGGCCAAGGCTTCCTTGAACTTCGCGAGCGGGCTTTCAGCGTCGGAAAACACCAGCTTTGCGGTGACGGCGATGCCCTCAAAGACGTTTCCGGCGAACTTCGCCAACTCCTTCAGGCCAATGCTGGCGAATCCGACGAAATCCGTGACGAACCCGCCGACCTGCTGGAGAACGTCCTTGACGAACGTGGCGAAAGCATCCCACATCGCTGCCACATCCTCGCCTGGGAACAGAACCTCGCCAATCATGATGGCGAACTCGCGAGCGATCCCGGCGACCTCCGATATGATCGCCCCCGTGATCTCAAGGTTCTTGATGAGGACAACCGCCGCCACACCCGCACCGACGATCCCCGTGATGAGCAATCCTATAGGCGAGAGAACGGATAGCACCACGGGAAGGAGAGCAGACACAGCAGAAACTACACCGCCAAGGACGATCAACGCAGGACCGGCGACGGCGGCGATGGTTGAAAAGGCGATGATGATCTTCTTGGTTCTTGGGTCGAGTTCCCCGAACTGCGTCAATAGATCCTTGATATGCCCAAGGGCCTCCTGGACGAACGGCAGAAGCTCCTTGCCGAACGACGCGCCGAGGTCCTCCAGTTGAGCCCCGACAATTCGCATGGAGTTTGCGACGCCATCCGATGTGTTGGCGAAGTCCCCCTGCGCGACTTCCGCGCCTTTCATAATCAGGTTGTATCGGGCCAGGATCTTCTGGCCTTCGGTTAGCTTCTCGCCTGCGTTGGCAATCCCAGATGAAAATGCCTCCGCCTGGACGGCTGCATCGTTGATGAAGATTCCAAGTGACCTGAGCGGTTCGGACTCCCCAACCAGACCGGCGCGCAGTTTCTCCAGCGCACCTTCAGCACCACCCGCCACGTTGAAAATCGAAGCGAGGTCGGCCGAAGCCTTGAGCAGCTCGACAGACATCCCGGACGTGGCCTCGGTCGTCTCGCCGGTTTTGTTTAGGAGGAGCCCGAGCGTGGAGGCGTAATCAAGCGATGCCCGTTCTGACAGTCCGAAAGAAGTGGATGATGTCTTGGCGAACTCCTCGACCTTGGCCGACGCCTTGCCGAATGCCACGTTTGACTTGTTCAGGGCCTCGTCCAGATCGGATGCGAACTTCACGGCGGCGACACCGGCCCCGAGGAGAGGCGTGGTGACGAACAGGGTGGCCTTCTTTCCGAATGAGGCCATGCCATCGCCCACGGCCTTCATCTTCTGCGCCGCCACCCCTGCGGCCTCGCCCACCTTCCTCATGCCCTGCTGCATCCCCTTGAACGCCTTCTCGACGGCCGGGAATCCGAGCAGCTTGACGGTGATGGTTACGGGTGCGGCCATTATCGCCTCTTGGACCTCGCCTCGTTCATCCGGTGGCGGGCGTCGTGCGCCTCCTGGTTGAGGATCTGCACGAGCCGGTTACGCCACGCAAGAGGGAGGGCGACGGTCGCTCGCCAGTCCCATCCATACGCGCGACCGAACGCATGGATGTCGTCTACAAACCCTCGGGGACCTCGACGCCGCTGATGCTCTTGATGAGAGCCATGAAATCCGGCGTCCCCAGACCACGGACCTCATCCTCCGTGATCTGAGGCCACCGACACTGAAGCGTCCAGGTCACCATCTTGATCTGGTAGTTGAATCCGACTCCTTCTGCCAGATCCTTCGGCTTGAGGTTGAACTCCTCCTCCAGCCGTCCGTAAACGCCTACGGTTGTCTCGGGAACGTCATCCAGCTTGACGACCACATCCCCGACCTTGACCTCCGTGATCTCACTCACGGTTCACCCCTCTCTGGGCTTAGAGCCCGTTCGCCGCCAGCGGGTATCCGCTGACCGTGTTGGTGAGCTGAATCTCGATAGCACTCGCGCTGCCAGCGTTGTAGAACCCCCGACCCTCCAGGGCCGCGGTGATCCGCTCCCGGCCTCCGGCGTTCGCCGTAAAGCCCGTCCACCGGACGCTCGGCACGTCGATCAGCATGGAGAAACTGTTGGCCTTGGTGAAGTGGACGAACAGACGGCCCGTGGCCTGGGTGTCGAAGTTGTTCCACTCGTCAAGGTTTTCAAAGTTCAGCGTAGCCGACACCCGGATGGCCTGAACGCCTCGCTTGATCTTGTAGATCTCGTCCGAGTCGTTGAGGACGGGGATGGCCTCGCCCTGGTTGTCGAAGTCGATGGTGAGGGCCTCAAACGCCTGATTCGCCGCGCCGTTCCAGGAGATCGAGCAGGTGTCGAAGGTGAACGGGTCCACGGGCGAACCCGGGAACGTCGGCGTGGAGGCCGATCCGATGTCGGTGGACTTCGCCAGGACCGACGCCGTGACCTGGAGGGCCTGATTCGGCACCACGTTCAGGCTGACCTTGTTGAACACGGCTCCGAGGATGTGGAACGCCGAGGTGACGTCGTGCCGCAGAACCTCGATGGAATACGAGTCGTTGTACCGCTCGTTCTCCAGGTCCGTCGTCCGGGCCGTGAAGGTGTGGGTATAGAGTTCCCCGGACGCGACCTCGGCGGTGGAGGCCACCCCGAGGCACCCGGCCAGAGGGAACCCGACGCTCTCGCCGTTGGCGGTGAGAACGATGTCGCCCTCGGTCCGCTTGAGTCCGGCGTGATCGTCGGCCTCGTAGAACCCGCCGTAGACGTTGCGGGTTTCAAACCGCTCACGCGTCTCGGTCAGCGACTCCGAAAGGGCCTCGATGAAGTCCGTGCGCGCGCCCGCGAGAACCCCGAACGAGTTCTCCCGGACGATTCCGATATGAGATGCGAAACCGTATCCGGCTGCGGGCATCGCTAATCCTCCTCGTCGTCAATCAGAAGCGGCGTCGAGGTGACGACCGCCTTGGTATCGTTCCTGTCCGTGCCGACCGCTCGCCCGGAGGCGATGAGTTGGGCCTCGATGGAGGGGTCCAGGTCGGCCGCGTCGCCAACGCCAAAAGACCCCACGTTGGGGATCGTGGTCCCCTGGATGAACTGGATCGCCATGATCCCCTCCTTACTGCGTCGTGGCGCAGACGTCGGCGTTTAGCATCAACTCGGCCACGGCCATGAATGACCCCTCATTGATCGCGAAGCCCATCTCGCCGCCGATAGGCCATGACGTGACCACCGTTCCCTTGAGTGTCCGATCCTTCATGAGCGCGATCTCGATTCGCCCAAGGACATCATCCCTGATCCGTGTCGTCTCGGCCAAGGAATCGAATCCGAGAAACGCCACGATGAGCTTGAGCGTGTGGGTATACCGGACGATCTGCGCCGCCCCTAGCGGCTGGTCGGAGTCGGCGGCGTTCCTGTTCTCGGCGTATATCCCCACCCACGGCGTCTCCTCGGCGGCAAACTGCATATCCGGCTCAACGAATACGTTGAGCGGCAGCGGCGCGTTCAGGTCCGCATCGTCCTCCAGCATCTCCTTGATTGCCACCTTGATCCCGTGGTAGTCGATGGCCCCCATGTCACTTCACCTTCTTGGCCGCCTTGTCGATCACCGCGTCGATGAGCGTGGCGGCGATCTCCTCGGCCTTGGCCTTTGACGGAAGAATGGGCCGCCTCGGCAGCCCCGGGTGATTTACCATGCGAGCGACGACATGATCTCCGGCCAACTTCCACGCCAGAACCTTTTTTGACTTGGGCCGGATGGTGTAGGGGCTCGTCCCCTCCTCGTGGTACTTCGCGTATTCCACCTGTGTCCCTACCGTCACCTGATCCGACTGGAACACGAACACGCCTTGAGGTCCCGCGGTCGGGTTGGCCCCGCCTCCCGCCTGGACGAACGATTGGGCGAGCGTTCCGGTGTCACGCAGGATATTAGGGCTCCCGCCTCCGGGGCCTTCGCGCCTCTGCATGATCGTACTCTGCGACAATTTGGCCCACTTCCTTTCGATCCCCTGCTGGCGGAAGTTGTCGTTGATCCACTTCAACAGGTCCACGCCGATCAGACGGGAGACGCGCGTGGCTCGCGCCTCGCGTGCCGCACCGGAGAGGCCCTTGATGGCTCGGCTCGCGTCGTACTCAATGCCCGTTCCAGCCATTACAACGTCTGCTCGTTCCGCTTGTCGGTCAGCTTGTCCTCGTCCACCTCATGCTCGGTGAACGGCAACTCCGAGAACGTCGGGATGTAATCCTCGGTGTTGGACGACGGGCCTTCCGAATCGGACGGGTCGATCACGGTCCCGCCCGTGTCGATCAGCTCCACCTGATTCTCCAGGAGTTGCTGGAGGAGGCGTTCCGCCTCTATCTTGTACGAGTCCACCCAATCGGATTTGTTGGACTTCTCCCGGGTGAAATGCTTGCGGGTCGAGTAGTACACCGCCAGATTCGCCGTCAGGACGGTCAGGAACGGCACCTCCGACGTGAACGGAAGATCGTATTTCTTGGCGAGCTTCGCGTCCACGTCGGCCTGCGCCATCCCGATCATCCTGCGGACGTGCGCGCTCGTCACGGTCGAGATCGACCCGATGCGCGTGCAGAGGTCCAGCACGTCGTCCACGGTGGCGTAACTGGCGGGGAGCGTGGAGAATGTCGGCATCTAGGTCACCACCACTTTGCGTCCAGGCCCACGACTTCGCGCTCCTCGCGGGCTTCCATCTCGATCTTCCGGTCCTCGTCGTTCTCGAACCACGCCCGCTTGAGCATGGTGCTGCTTCCGTTCAGCCCGTGCTTTTCGGCACGGAACCCGAACTCCGTCTCAAACCCCTTCCCCGTCAGCGGCTTCAACGTCTGGACGGCGTTGGAGTAGAGGTCCAGCGGGTCCGAGGAGTAGTTCGCCGGTCGGCCGCGCAGCTTCTCGCGCCACACGTTGATCGTATCACGGCACCAGTACACCACATCGTCCGTGAGCGTTCCGCCGTTCTGCGACAGGACATAGCCCACCCGGAGCATATTGTCCCGCATTCTAAAGAACTGCTGGAGCATCCGGTCCGGGTACTTCTTGATGTCCCTCTCCAGGAGGGGGTTGTTGCGCTCAAATCGCTTCCGCCGGATCTGCTCGTTCAGATAGCCGACATGGGCGATGTTCACGTCCGACAGGCCGATGACGAGCCCCGGCCCCTCGTTCAGCGACAGCTCGGGATGCTCGTGGATCTGCCCGTAGAACCGGCAGGAGCGGCCGTCGTTCGACACCCGCCGGAACAGACGCACCGGCATATCCGGCGGGAACGTCGTATCGGCGGCGAAGTGGTGCTGCTTGATCGGGCACCCGTTGAAGATGTTGGCCCGGAGGTACTTCTGGAGGGCGTATTGCTCCTGGCCGATGATCCGCTCGTCGGTGTCGATCCAGAGGACCCAATCCATCGAGGCGAGGTTCAGCACCTCGTTTCGGGGCGTCTCAAATCCGGCCTCCTGCGGGTTCGACACCTTCACGATGCGGATGTCGAACATATCGCTGACGTGCTGCTCGATAATGCGATGGGCCTCGGGCGAGAGCGTCCCGCCGCAGTCCCCGATGATCACCTCATCGACAACGTGCCGGATCGACCGCAGGCACCAATGGAGGGTGTCCTCCGGCGGGGCCGCGTTCGGGTCCGTCCCGGCGATCAGCGTGGCCGAGACGGTCTGGCGCGGGGCCTGGAGTTCGATCTTGCGCTCGATGTTGATCTCGCCGCACGGCTTCCCGTTTGGCTGGTACTCCACGATGTGCCACCCGATAGGCTGGTCGAGGGGGGTGCAGAGGCCCGCCCGCATCGTGGTGGTGGTCATCTCCCGCTTGGCCGCGAACATATCTCGGAGATCGTGGAGATCGAACTCCCAAACATTCCGTCGGTACGGATCAGGCTCATAGACCATGTACTCCCACGGACCATAAGGAACCGTGAGCAGAACATGACCATCCGGCTTACAGAACCCCTCGTAATCGTCCACGAGCTTCCCGGGCTCGGTGACGTTCTGGAGCGTATCGAAGAAGATCACGGCGTCGAACTTCTCCTCCGACGCTGCGCCCTCCCGGAACTGCTCGACGGTGTAGAATCGAGCGTTCCCGCCGGGGCACTTGGACTCGTCGGCCGCCCACTCGCGCGCCTGCGCGATGTGGTTTTTGTCCAGGTCCACGCCCACGACCTCGCAGCCGGAGGCGTTGGCGAGGTGTATCGACTGCTCGCCGTGAGCGCAGCCGACGTCGAGGATACGCTTGACGTTCGGGTGGGCCTTGAGCCATTCGACCATCCAGCCGAGGCGGGGCTCCTGGATCGCCCCTCCGAACGTCGGCGGGCGTTCATGGCCGATCTTCTCGTAATGTTCCCGGGCGGTTTCGTTGTCCCCGATGAGCATTCCCCAATGCCGCTGGATTCGGCCGGTGACCTCCTCCCGCTTGCGTTCGTCGGGGATGTTCTTGGCGACCTTCTCGGCGGCGATGATGTCCGACCGACGAATGAAATGGCGGGCCAGCCGGTCCGGGTCCTGGTTCTTCTCCGCGAGCTGGTGGTACATCTCCTCGGTCCACGCCTCGGCCACGCCCTTCCAGGACAGCCCCTGAGCGTGTGAGCGGCCCGCGTCCGACACGGCCTGCCACCGGGCCTCGTCGCCAAGAAGTCCCACCACAGCGTCAGCCATGCGGTCGTCGGCGTCATGCGTCTCGTGGTTCTGGATCAGGATGCCCGCATCGGGGTGCAGCGTCTCCGGGAGAGCCCCCACGTCGAACGAGACGAACGGCAGGCCGGAGGCCATGCATTCCATCGCCGTGATGCAGGACACCTCCGCAAAGTCGGGCGACCGTCCCCCCGGCGTCGGGTAGACGTAGGCCCCGGCGGTGGCGTATTCCTTGTACAGCCGCTCCTTCGTGACCGCTCCGACCCACTCCACGGCGTCCCCGAACTCGGCGGCCTTCGCCTTGAGCTGGTCGTAGAACCCCTGCATCTCCGGCGTCGTGTTGTCGTATCCGAAGATGCGGAGCGTCACCTCGGGGTCCCGCTCCAGGATCTTCGGCAGGACGGAGACGAGCAGGCGATCCAGGCCCCGCTCCGGGCGGGCCGAGTAGATGATCCGCTTCTTCTCGCGCGTGAGCGTGCCCGCCTCCGGGAAGCGGTGGAGGTCGATCCCGTTCCGGGTCGGCCAGTACGTCTCGGGAGGGCAGCCCATCGCCTCGGCGTGCTGCTCGGCGTGCCACTTCGATACCGTCAGGGCGCGGTCCACGTTCCACAGGACGGGCCGGAACCCGTTGACCTGGGACCGGATGCCAAGGTCATGCAGCCACAGCCAGTTGAGTTTGCCCGTGAGACGCTGTGAGAACGCCTGCGGCATCCTCTGGACGATGGCGACGTCATACATCGACCCGCTCGCCAGCTTCTCCCAATCCTGGATCGGGCGGTAGAGGACGCCATCGTACTCCCCGGG
>JABAHO010000811.1_pt1 | contig 25993 bp, 22 predicted proteins | sample 7062071 | NCBI WGS metagenome assembly JABAHO01 (sample SAMN14534356, study PRJNA622989) | marine sediment metagenome | biome: marine biome [ENVO:00000428]; feature: marine pelagic biome [ENVO:01000023]; material: deep marine sediment [ENVO:00002113] | place: India: Gulf of Kutch | collected...
ACGCTGCCGATGTTTCACTGCAACGGCTGGTGCTTTCCATGGACGGTGGCGGCGATGGCGGGCACCAACGTCTGCCTGCGCAGGGTCGAGGCCGGCGCCATCTTCGATGCCATCGCCGATCGCGGTGTCACCCATTTCTGTGGCGCGCCCATCGTGCTCGGCATGATCCTCAACGCGAGCGCCGATGAACGGCGCAGCTTCGATCGCACCGTCGAGGTCATGACCGCGGCGGCACCTCCGCCGGCGGCGGTCATCGAGGGCATGGAGAAGAGCGGCTTTCACATGACCCACGTCTATGGCCTCACCGAGACCTACGGACCATCGGTGATCTGCGCCTGGAAGAACGAGTGGAACGCGCTTCCGATCGAGCAGCAGGCGGTGCGCAAGTCGCGCCAGGGCGTGCGCTATCACGCGTTGGAAGGGCTCGAGGTCATGGATCCGGAGAGCATGACGCCCGTGCCCCGTGACGGCGAGACCATGGGCGAGGTGATGTTTCGCGGCAACGTCGTCATGAAGGGCTACCTCAAGAACCCAGCCACCACCGAGGCGTCACTCGCAGGCGGCTGGTTTCACTCCGGCGACCTGGGTGTCATGCATCCCGACGGCTACGTGCAGCTCAAGGATCGATCCAAGGACATCATCATCTCGGGCGGCGAGAACATCTCGTCCATCGAGGTCGAAGACGCGCTCTACCGTCACCCGGCGGTGCTCGAGGCCGCGGTGGTCGCGCGCAGCGACGAGAAGTGGGGCGAAACGCCCTGCGCTTTCGTGACGCTCAAGGGCGAGGCCGAGGCAATGACGGCTGAGGACATTATCGCCTTTTGCCGGGAAAACATGGCGCATTTCAAGGCGCCCAAGACGGTCGTGTTCGGGCCGCTGCCGAAAACCTCGACCGGTAAGATTCAGAAATTCAAGCTGAGGGAACGAGCCGAGCAACTCGACTGATCGATGAGCCGTTACCAGGACCAGCGCGGAATAAGCTACACCGCAGCCAGCCAGAACGCGGTGAACAAGTTCGACGCAACCATCAACGAGTACGTGCACTTCAGCACCGAGACGGGCGAGCGGCTCAAGCACACCCTCGCATCGGACCCGGAATTCGCCATGGCCCACGTGCTGCGCGGCGCCTTCATGCAGCTTTTCTGCGTTCCGGCGCTCACCGAGAAGGCCCGTCAATCGCTCGCCAAGGCACGCGAGGTCGGTGCCGGCGCCGAGCTCGACGCGCGTGAGCGGCACCACATCGAGGCGCTCGACGCGTGGATTACCGGGGATCTGGAGTCGGCGCTCACCCATTGGGAATCGATTCTCCTCGAGCACCCGCTGGACATGCTGGCGGTCAAGCTGTCGCAGTTCATTCACTTCTATCTCGGCGACAGCCGCCGGCTGCGCGATTCCATCGCGCGCGTCCTTCCCGCCTGGCAAGCGGACATTCCCGGTCATGCCAACGTGCTCGGCATGTATGCCTTCGGGCTGGAGGAATCCGGCGACTACGCCGCCGCCGAGCGCATCGGCCGCCGCGCCGTGGAGCTCGATCCAGGCGACGCGTGGGCGGTGCACGCCGTCGCCCACGTGATGGAGATGCAGGATCGGCGCCGCGACGGCATCGCGTGGCTGCGCGAGCTCGAAGCTCATTGGGACCGGGTCAATAACTTTCGCTTTCACCTGTGGTGGCATCTCGCGCTTTTTCATCTCGAGCTTGCCGAGTACGACCAGGTGCTGGCGCTCTACGACACCGCGTTTCGCGCCGAGCCGACCGAGGAGTATCTCGATATCTGCAACGCCACATCCATCCTGTGGCGGCTCGAGGAGCGTGGCGTCAACGTGGCCGGGCGCTGGAAGGAGCTTGCCGAAATCAGTGCGAACCGGATCGATGGACACGCACTGATTTTTCCCGACATGCACTTCATGATGGCGGTCGCGGCGGTCGGCGACACCGACAGCACCGAGGGCATGCTGCGCTCGCTGGCGCAGGCCGCGGGTGAAGCCGGTGTCACCGAGGCCGGGGTCATCGAGGCGGTGGGTCTCGAGCTCGCACGGGCCATTGCCGCCTGGTACGCGGGCGACTACGAAAGCGTCGTCGATCGCCTGCTGCCGATTCGTTATTCGTTTCAGGCCATCGGCGGCAGTCACGCGCAGCGGGATCTGTTTCATCAAATTCTGATCGCCGCGGCGTTGCGCGCTCCGCGCCCGGCACTCGCCCGCGCTCTGCTCGCCGAGCGCGCGCACCTCAAGCCCGACAACGCCTGGACCTGGAAACGATATGCCGAGGCGCTCGACGCGGCAGGCGACCGTGCGGCGGCCGGTGAAGCCGCCGAGCGCGCACGCGTGGCACTGAGCGCCTGACGAGCCGCGCACCGGCTCATCGTCCGGCATCTCTCATGAACGACCCGCTGCCCTCACACACCGGGGCCGTCGTCATCGGTGGCGGCATCATGGGCTGCAGCACGCTCTATCACCTGACGAAGCTGGGTGTGCGCGAGCCCATCCTGCTCGAGCGAAAGCAGCTCACCTGCGGCACCACCTGGCATTCGGCGGCCCAGGTGCGGCAGCTGCGCTCGACCAACAATCTCACCCAGCTGATACGCTACAGCACCGAGCTTTACGCGACGCTCGAGCAGGAGACCGGTCAGTCGACCGGCTGGGTCCGGACCGGCAGCCTCAGCATCGCCACCAACGCCGAGCGCCTCACTCACATTCGCAGACAGGCCTCGCTCGCGAAAGTCTTCGGTGTCGAGACCCACGAGCTCTCGCCGGCGCAGGCCGCCGAGCTGTGGCCGATGATGCGCAGCGACGACGTCGTCGGCGCCGTGTACTCGCCGGACGACGGCCGTGTGAACCCGAGCGATCTGTGCGCGGCCCTGATCAAGGGCGCGAAGTCGCACGGTGCGCGCGTCTTCGAGGACACCCCTGTGACCGGATTCCGGATTCGAGACGACAGGGTGTGCGGCGTCGATACCGCGCGTGGCCACGTCGCCTGCGAGATCGTCGTCAACTGCGCCGGCCTCTGGGGCCGACAGGTGGCGGCCATGGCCGGCGTGTCGGTGCCGCTCTTCGCGTGCGAGCACTTCTATCTGCTCACCAAACCGATGCAGGGAATCGGACGCCATCTTCCGACGCTCAGCGATCACGACGGCTATCTCTATATTCGCGACGAGGTCGACGGCATCCTCGCGGGCTGCTTCGAGCCGCACGCGCGTGCGCTGCCGCTGGAGAATCTGCCAAGAGACTTCGCCTTCGAGCTCCTCGACGAGGACTGGGAACACTTCGAGCCGATGATGGTGAACGCCATGCATCGCATACCGGCGCTGGAGCACGCCGAGGTGAAGATGCTCGTCAACGGTCCCGAGAGCTTCACGCCCGACGGCGCTTTCCTGCTCGGCGAAGCGCCGGAGCTCGCGGGCTTCTACGTGGGCTGCGGCATGAACTCGGTGGGTGTCGCCAGCGGCGGCGGCGCGGGCAGGGCGCTGGCGGAGTGGATCGTCGAGGGCGCACCGACGAGCGATCTGTGGTCGGTGGACATCCGCCGCTTCGCGCCCTTCCACGCCAATGAGCGATTTCTTCGCGCGCGCATTCCGGAGGCGCTCGCCCTGCACTACGCCATCGCCTACCCGGGACGAGAGCCGCACACGGCGCGCGGGCTGCGCAAGAGTGCGCTGCACGATCGTCTCGCCGAGGCCGGCGCCCAGTTCGGCACCCGCATGGGCTGGGAGCGGGCCGCGTGGTTCGCCGAAGACGGTGATGCGCTGCCCGCGGCGCTGAAATTCGGCCGGCCCGCCTGGTTCGATGCCGAGGCGCGCGAGTCGCGCGCGGCTCGCGAACGCGTCGCGCTGTTCGATCAGTCCTCCTTTGCAAAGCTGCTGGTCGATGGCAGGGATGCGCAAAGTCTCCTGCAACGACTGTGTGCCAACGATGTCGACGTGATGCCGGGCCGCATCGTGTACACCGCCATGCTCAACGAGCGTGGCGGCTTCGAGAGCGACCTCACCGTGTTTCGTATCTCGCGGGATCGCTACCTGCTCGTCACGGGCACCGCCCAGGCCGTACGCGACCGGCACTGGCTCGAGACCCACCTCTCACCGCGCGAGCGTGTCTGCATCGTCGACGTCACCGGCAGCCTCGCGGTGCTGAGCGTCATGGGGCCGCTTTCGCGGCGCCTGCTGCAGGAGCTCACCAGCGAGGATCTCGGCAACGGTGCGTTTGCGCTCTTCACCAGCCGCGAGATTGCGCTCGCAACCGCGAGTGTGACGGCGGCACGCCTGTCGTACGCGGGCGAGCTCGGCTGGGAGCTCTACGTTCCGGTGGAGATGGCGGTCGCTGTCTACGACGCACTCATGGAGATCGGGTCCGCGTTCGGACTGCGCAACGCGGGCACGCACGCCCTGACCTCACTGCGCATCGAGAAGGGCTTGCGGGCGTGGGGACACGAGGTCACCCCCGACGACACGCCGCTCGAGGCCGGTCTCGCGTTCGCGACCAAGCTCGCCAGCGACGTGCCCTTCATCGGGCGCGATGCGTTGCTCGAGCAGCGCGCCCGCGGCCTGCGCCGGCGCCTCGTTCACTTCAGGCTTGCCGACCCGCAGGTCTTCATCCTCGGTGACGAGCCCATCGTCTGCGACGGTGAGCTCGTCGGTCAGGTCACCTCGGCCGCCTTCGGCCACACCCTCGGCACCGGCGTCGGCATGGGTTACGTGCGTCACGGCGATCGGCCGCTTCGGGCGATGGTCGAATGCGGCCGCTTCGAGGTCGAGCTCGCCGGCCATATGCACGCCATCGACGTTTCCCTGTCGCCGCTTTTCGATCCATCGGGGGCGCGCATGCGCGTGCAGACGTGAACCCGGCAACCGGCCTCGAGCTGCGCAACGTGAGCCTGCTGGCGATCTGCCAGGCGCTGATGATGACCGCCAGCACCCTCAACATCACCACCTCGGCGCTGGTGGGACTGATGCTCGCCGACAACCCGGCTCTCGCCACCCTGCCCTTCGGCCTCACGTGGCTGGCGACCACCGTGACGACCGTGCCCGCCGCGCTGTGGATGCGCCGCGTCGGGCGCCGCACGGGTCTCATGACCGGCGTGATGGTGGGTATCTTCGGCGGCGCGCTGTGCACGTTGGCGATCTTCGAGCGCCGCTTCGAGCTCTTTTGCGCAGGCTCTGTGCTGGTGGGCGCGTTCAACGCATTCGGTCAGCAGTATCGGTTCGCTGCCGCCGACGCCGCCGGCGAGGCGTTTCGCGCGCGTGCCATTTCGCTGGTGATCGCCGGCGGACTGATCGCCGCCTTCGCAGGGCCCAACCTGGCGCGTCTGACCCGCGACGCCTATCCCGCGGATGTGTTCGCCGGCAGCTACGCGGCGATGATCGCCATCTACGTGGTTTCCCTGGCGGTTCTGATCTTCATTCGCATGCCGCGCTCGAACGTCGCCGCCGCGCGCATCACCCTGGCCGGATTCGCGCGACTCGCCGGGAGAGCGCGCTTCCTGGTAGCGGCTTCGAGCGCCATGCTCGGCTACGGCGTCATGAATCTGCTCATGACCTCGACGCCGCTTGCCATGCGCGCGTGCGGCCTCAGCTTCGACCAGACGGCCAGCGTTATTCAATGGCACGTGCTGGCGATGTTCGTGCCATCGTTGTTCACGGGACACCTGATCGATCGTTTCGGCGCGCTCAGGATCATGATGGCCGGGGCGCTCCTGCAGCTCGCGTGCGTGCTCGTCAACCTGCAGGGTCAGGCGGAATGGAATTTCATCGTAGCGCTGGCGCTGCTGGGATTCGGCTGGAACTTCCTCTTCGTCGGCGCCACCACGCTGCTCACCGCGAGCTACCAGGGCGCCGAGAAGGCGACCGCTCAGGGGCTCAACGATTTCATGGTGTTCGGCACCGTGACCCTGACGGCGCTCGGCTCCGGTGCCCTCCAGCACGCGTTTGGCTGGACCGCCGTCAACCTTTTCATCGCACCCTTCATCGCCACCGCTTTCTGTCTCGGCTTGTGGCTCGAACGCCGCGCCCGGCAGCGCGCCGACGCGCGGCCGGCGTGAACGCAGCGCACCCCTAGCCCGGCAGCGGGCGGGTGGCGCCGCGGCCCACGGGGCTCGCCGCGGCGGCGGAAAATCTCGCCGGCGTGAACGGACGCAGATCGACGCGAGTGGATTCCCCGGCCGTGATGAGCTCCGCGATGGCGGCGCCGCTCGCCGGCGCGTTGAGAATGCCCCAGCAGTTGTGGCCGCTGGCGACGAAGGCCCCGGCGACGCCGGGGACCTGACCCATTATCGGCAGCGCATCGGCGCAGATGGGCCGGTAGCAGGCGTTACGCTTGAGCACGCGGCCAGCGCCCATGGCCGAGGAAAGATGTCCGGCAATGCGCGCCAGCATCGCGGTCGCGTCGGCGTCCACCGACACGCCGGCGGGATCGTCGGGCAGCGGCTGGTCGTCGGACAATCCACACAGATACACCTGGCCGTCGGGTCGCGCGAAAATCTCGGGCGACAGCCGCTCGCCGTGCGCGTCGACATAGTCGACGAACAGCGCCTGCGCCGGAACGGGCGCGGTCGGCTCGAGGGTGACGCTGAAGCCCTTGAGCCCGTCGACGCGGGGAAGCGGCAGCCAGGCGCAAGCGCTGTCGGTCCACGGCCCCATGGCGATGACCACCGCATCGGCCGGCATCTCGGCGCCGTCGACGCGCACGCCACGCACGCTGGGCGGCGCGCCGGTGACTTCCACGCCCTCCACGCAACCGGTGACCAGGGTCGCACCGAGACGCTGCGCCTCATCCATGAGCGCCCGGGTGAAACGTCGCGGATGCACCTGCGCCGTGGTGTCGGTGCCGCCGAGCCTCGCGTATACCGTGCACGCGCCGTCCAGCCAGGCGGCACCGGCGTCACCGTTGTCAGCGCCGATACCGCCGGCGGCGCGTGCGGCAACACCGAAGGTCGTCACTTGCCGGTAGCCGTAATCGATGTCGATGCGACGCGCGAGCTCGGCGTGCATCGCGTAGCTCGCGCGCGCCAGCGGCCCGAGCGGCGAGCTATCGCACCAGTCGAGGGCGAGAAATCCGCCCGATTTTCCCGAGGCGGCGCAGGCGACCTCGCTGCGCTCGACAACCGTCGAGGCGACGCCACGCAGCGCCAGATGGTAAGCGATGGATGCGCCGATGACACCGGCGCCGCAGACGACGACGCGGGGGGCTTCGCTGCTCACCCGCGCAGAGCGATCACGCGGGATTGCGCGCGCGCACCTTCCACGAGCTCGACTGCATGACCACGCCTTCGTCGGTGACATACTTCGCGAGCTCGTTGGCGAGGGCGGCGACGATCTCGTCGTGCTTCGATTCGGCCTCCGCGCCCGCCTCCCGGTACACCTCACCGGCAGGCCCCAGGGCGAGCTGAAAGCCGATGGCGTCCTCGACGGTGTTGCCCACCATCAGCGGGGCGTCGATGCGCTCGAATTCGATCTCGTCGTAGCCGGCGATCTCGAGCTGTTTGGTGACCATCTGCTCATCGGCCATGGAGAAAGGCCCCGGGCCGCAGGTTCGGGCATCCTCGCCGGGCGGCGGCAGGTGGCGGAGAATGATCTCTCTCGGCATACCGAGCCAGGGATTGTCGTCGATGGTGCGCCACACGATCATGGTCATGATGCCGCCGGGCCTGAGCGAGTTGCGCATGCTCCTCAATCCCGCCACCGGGTTCTCGAAGAACTGGGTGCCGAAACGGGCGAAGCAGAAATCGTACGTCGAATCGAAGGGGTAGCCCTGCACGTCGCCCTCGACGAAGGTGACGTTCGTGACGCCTGCCGCGGCGGCGTCGGCGCGCGCAAACTCGAGAAACGCTTCACAGCAGTCGATGCCGAGCACCGAGCCGCTGGGACCGACGCGCTTGGCGAGCAGAATCGCGGTATCGCCGAAACCGCAGCCGACGTCGACGACCTTGTCGCCTTCGCGGACCTCGAGCCTGGGAAAGACCCGCTCGCTGTGATGGGTCAGCCCGCCGACCAGAATGTGGCGGTACTTGACGAACTTGGGAACGAGAATATCGTTCCAGAAATCGACGAACTCGCTACTGCTCGCCGCTGCGTGGGCTGTGCTCATTGCTTGTCTTCCTCATCACCCGGGACAGTCGCAGGCAGATACTACGCGGTGATTGTGTCCGTACGGGTTCTGCCTGCAGGACGGGTGTTTCAATTATTTCCGCTGGCCGTTATCGCGGTTGGCGGCCAGGAAAGCGCGCATGTGAAAGCTCATTTGCGCCGGAACGTACTGATAGGTTACCCCCACCGGACAGGCGCGTCGAGCGAGGCAACCGCCGTCGAGGCACTCGCCTCCCGCGGGGCCGCCGATGTGATCGATACAGGCCGGCACGTCGTAGCCGCGGGGCGAGAACGCGCTCACCGGGCAGGTCGCGAGACAGGGCTTGTCGACACAGGTATCGCAGGGACAGGGTCGCGTGTCCATCGGCGGCAGCTCGATGCTCTCGGCGAAGGCGAGCGCGCCACGGTAGGCGTGCCAGAGCCCGTAGTCGGGATGAATGAGCGGCCCGATGGGGGACGGGTGCACGGCCTCGGCGCGCCGTGCCCAGCGGGTGAAAGGCAGGAACGGCGCTCCGCCGAAAGGGAACAGGGCCTCGGCGCCCAGCGCCGCGGCCAGCTCGCCGACGACCCGGCGGCTCCAGCGGTCCAGCGGATCGCGCTTCTCGCGCGCCTCCTCGGACCCCTGGAAGGCATCCCAGCTGCCGCCACCGACCACGCCCACCAGCACGAGCGTGCCCGCGGCACGGCCGTCGGCCATGGCCGGCACGCCGTCCCCGGGGCCGGGGTGCAACGCGCCGCGTGGCGCCAGGTGTCTCGCTTCGATGGCACGGCAGATGGACGCGTAGTCCACGGGATCGATTCCGCGAAAGCCTACTCGTAGGTCCGGACGTCGTCGATGACCTTGCCGTCGTTGGCAAGGCTGCCGGGTGCTGCGAACACGATCTCGGCGCGCAGCTTGCACACCTCGCGCACCGAGCCGGCCATGGCCTCGGCGAGCGCCTCCGGTGGCGATCCCGCAACTTCGCAGTGCAGCGTCATGATGTCCCGGTTGTCGCGGCTGTCGACGACGAGCCGTCCTTTCAACGCCTCCGGGTGTCGCTCGAGCACCGCGGCTACCTGGGACGGGTGCACGAACATGCCGCGCACCTTGGTGGTCTGGTCGGCGCGCCCCATCCATCCCTTGATGCGCACATTGGTGCGTCCGCAGGGGCTGGTACCCTCCATGACGGCGGACATGTCGCCGGTGGCGAAGCGAATCAGCGGATAGTCCCGGTTCAGCACCGTGACGATCACCTCGCCGACCTCGCCGGGTGCGACCGGATCGCCGGTGCCCGGTCGTACGATCTCGAGCAGCACTGCCTCGTCGACGATCATGCCCTCCATCGCCTCGGACTCGTAGGCGATCAGACCCAGGTCCGCGGTCGCGTAGCACTGACGTACGGCGACTCCCCGGCTGGCGAGATGCTCGCGCAGGCTCGGCGGCAATGCCTCGCCCGAGACCAGCCCCCGTGCCAGCGACGAGACGTCGGCGCCGAGCTCGACGGCCTTGTCGAGGATGATGTCGAGAAACGACGGCGTGCCGACGTAGAAGGACGGTCTCAGCCGCGCAATGGCCTCGACCTGCAGCTCGCTCTGACCGACACCGGCTGCAAACACCGGGCAACCGAGGGCGCGCGCGCCGGACTCCAGCATCATCCCCGCCGGCGTGAAATGATAGGAGAAGGTGTTGTGCACCAGCTCGCCGCGGCGCAGGCCCGCGGCGAACAGTGCCCGCGCGGTGCGCCAGTAGTCCTCGCGGGCCGCCTCGGGCTCGAAGATGGGACCGGGCGATGCGAATACGCGCGAGAGCTCCGCCGTGGCCGTGGCAGCGAAGCCGCCGAAAGGAGGATCGTTCGCCTGACGATCGGCGAGATCGGACTTGCGCGTCAGCGGCAGCGCGGCGAGCGCCTCGCGCGTGGTCACGGCACCCGCATCGATGCCCTCCAGCAATGCACCATAGGCCGGCGCCCGGCGTCTCGCATGCTCGATGTGCGCGGGCAGAGCCTCGAGCAACGCGCGCTCGCGCGCCTGCGGTGCTCGCCTCTCGAGATCGTCAAAGTGGTCGGACATGAAGTCCTCGACGTTGTCGTCGATTACGCCAGCCAGCGCTTGCGCCGACGGTAGTGCTTGACATCGCGAAAGCTCTTGCGGTGCTCGCCGCTGACGCCAAGATAGAACTCCTTGACGTCCTCGTTCTGTGAAAGCATCGCGGCCTCGCCGTCCATGACGACGCGACCGGTCTCGAGGATGTAGCCGTACTTGGCAAAACGCAGCGCCACGTTCGTGTTCTGCTCGGCGAGCAGAAAGGTCACCCCCTCCTGCTCGTTCAGGCGGGCGACGATCTCGAAGATCTCCTCGACGAGCTGCGGCGCGAGGCCCATGGAGGGCTCGTCGAGCAATATCACCGAGGGGCGCGCCATGAGGGCGCGCCCGACGGCGGTCATCTGCTGCTCGCCTCCAGAGGTGTAGCCCGACTGGGCGCTGCGGCGCTCGCGCAATCGGGGAAAGTAGTGATAGACCTTTTCCAGGTCTTCAGCGACAGCCGCGCGGCCGTCGCTGCGCGTGTAGCTGCCGGTGAGAAGATTCTCCTCCACCGTCAGGTGCTCGAAGCAGCGACGGCCCTCCATGACTTGAATGACGCCGCGTCTGACGAGCTCCGTGGCGCTCAGCCTGTCGGTGCGCTTGCCCTTGAACTCGATGGATCCCTTGGTGACGTCGCCGCGCTCGGACTTGAGCAGGTTGGAGATGGCCTTGAGCGTGGTGGTCTTGCCGGCGCCGTTGGCCCCGAGGAGGGCAACGATGCCCCCCTCGGGAACCTCCAGCGAAACGCCTTTCAACACCAGGATGACGTGATCGTAGATCACCTCGATGTTGTTGACGGCGAGCAGCGGCGTTGAGTTGTTTTTATTTTCCACTGCCATTCGACGTCAAGTCAGGTCCCGGCTCAGCCGCAGTTGCGTGGAGTGATATTGTTCTCCTTCGCGTACTCTGAGGCCGCTTTCTCGATCATCGGCCGCACCACATCGCGCATGGTCGGGATCCAGTCGCTGACGATGTTCCACTTCTGGCCGTCCCACTGCTGGATGAGGATCGGGCCGCCGCTCTCGTGGTCGGAGCAGGAGATCTTCACCGGACGGGTGAATCCATTCATGCCGAGCTCATCGAGCCGCTGCTCGGTGAGATTGAGGTTCTCGAGTCCCCAGCGCACCTGCTCACCGGTCATGGCCTTCTTGCCGAACTTCGCCTGGGCCGTACGCACGGCTTCCGACCCGAACATCGCGTTCAGGACCGCACGATTGTAGAGCACCTCGCCGAAGTTGTTCTTCTTGGCCTCTTCGGTGTCGCCGTTGTAGACGTACTGCAGGATGTCGTCGTGCACCCGGAACTTGGTACCGGGATGGTGGAGCGCCGCGGACTTGTAGCCCTTGGAAGCCTTGCCGGCCGGAATGACATCCGCGTCACTGCCGGACCACCAGTTGCCGACGAAACGATCCATCGGATAGTTGACCGCTGCGGCTTCCTTGACGGCGACCTGGTTCATCACGCCCCAGCCGGACATGAACACCCAGTCGGGCCGCAGCTGGCGGATCTGCAGCCAGGTGGCCTTCTGCTCCTGCCCCGGATGGTCGACGGCGAGCAGCGTCAGCTTGTAGCCGTACTTCTCGGCCAGCACGCCGAGCGTCGGGTTCGCTTCCTTGCCATAGGCGCTGTTGTGGTAGACGTGGGCGATCTTCTTGCCGCGCAGCTTGTCGTGACCGCCTTCCTGCTGCGCCACGTAGTTGATGAACGCGGAGGCCTGGCTCCAATAGGTGGTCGGGAAGTTGTAGATCCACTGGAAGACGCTCCCGTCGGCGGCCGCGGTGCGCCCGTATCCCATGGAAAGAATCGGCACCTTGTCGACCGGCGCCTTCGGGATCAGCTGGTAGGTGATGCCGGTGCTGAACGGGTTGACGAGCGTCGCACCGTGGGTGCCCTTGCTCTTGAGCTTCTCGTAGCACTCGACGCCGAGCTTGGTGTTGTACTGGGTCTCGCACTCCTCGAAGGTGACCTTGACACCGTTGATACCGCCGTCGCGCTTGTTGAGCATCGTGTAGTAGTCGCGGAAGCCGTTGGCTACGGGAATGCCGCTGGGCGCGTAGGGTCCGGTGCGGTAGACGAGCATGGGAAAGAACTGCTCTTCCGCGGCCATGGCCGGGGCGGCGAGGATGCCGCTGGCCGCTACCGTTGCGCCCAGGAGAGAAAGCACTAACTTCTTGATTTTCATGTATTTCTCCTGCCTGATTATGCTTGTTTTACGGGTAATGACACCGTGCTCCGCGACTCTAGCATGCAGCGGGAACACGGCAAAGTGTTCGCGATCCGGGCCGCCCTTGTTAATAAGGAAACGGCCAGATTCTCAGCTTCTCCTTCGCGATCTGCCACAGGCGCGCGAGTCCGTGGGGCTCGACGATGAGGAAGTAGACGATCAGTCCTCCGAAGATCATGACCTCCAGATGCTTCTGCATGTCGGTCGCCATGGCGATGCCGAACATCTGCGGCGCATTGGTCAGAACGACCGGCACCAGAGTGATGAACGCCGCCCCCAGGAACGACCCCAGGATGCTGCCGAGGCCACCGATGATGACCATGAACAGGACGTTGAACGAGATATTGATACCGAATGCCTCGGCGCCTTCGGCGGCATCGAGATCCAGGCACAGCAGCATGGCGCCGGCGACACCGCAGTAAAACGACGACACAGCGAAGGCCATCAGCTTGGTCTGCATGGGCCGGAAGCCGATGATCTCCGCCGCGATGTCCATGTCGCGAATGGCCATCCAGGAGCGCCCGATGCGACTTCTGACGATGTTCTTGGCTGCCAGCGCGAACACCGCTACCAGCGTGAGCGCCACCAGGTACTTGACGGCCGGGTCGGCCTTCGGACTGGTGATTAAAACGCCGAACATCTCGCGCGGCGGCGTCAGAATGGTTCCCGACGGATTGTAGTTGTAGAACCACTCCACCTTGGTGAACATCCAGCCCAGTAAGAACTGTGCCGCCAGGGTCGAGACGGCGAGATAAAAGCCCTTGATACGCAGACTCGGGATGCCGAACAGCAGGCCCACGACGGCCGTCGCCAGGCCGGCAAGCAGGAAGGCGACGATGAGATTGAGATCCGGAAACGTCGTCAGCAGCTTGTAGCTCATGAAGGCGCCGAGGCCCATGAATGCGCCGGTGCCGAGGCTGAGCTGCCCGGCGTAGCCGAGCAGCAGGTTCAGCCCGATGGCCGCCATGCTGAACACCAGGAACGGAATCAGCACGACCTCGAAGAAATAGTCGTTGGCGACGAAGGGAACGACCAGGTAGGCAACCAGAAGCACCGCCAGCACGAACCAGCGATCCTGGATGATGGGAAATATCGCCTGATCGCCGGCGTAGCTCGTCTTGAATTGACCCGCCTCACGGTAGAGCATTTTTCTTCAAACCCTCTCGATGATTCTCTCGCCGAACAGTCCCTGCGGACGGAAAAACAGGAACACCAGCGCCAGGACGTAAGCGAACCAGTTCTCGATGGCGCCGCCCACCAGCGGTCCCCAGTAGATCTCGGCGACTTTCTCGCCGACACCGATGATGAGTCCGCCGATGATGGCGCCCGGCACCGAGGTGAAGCCGCCGAGGATCAGCACCGGCAGCGCCTTGAGCGCGATCAGCGACAGCGAGAACTGCACGCCGCTCTTCGCGCCCCACATGATGCCGGCCACCATGGCGACGATGCCGGCCACCGACCAGACGATGATCCAGATGGTCTTCAGCGGAATGCCGACCGACATCGCCGCCTGATGGTCGTCGGCGACCGCGCGCAGCGCGCGGCCCACCGGCGTCTTGTGGAAGAAGATGGCCAGTCCCGCCACCAGCGCCGCGCCGATACCCGCGGCGAAAAGGTCGAACTCGTTGAGCAGCAAGCCGTGAAAGTCGAATGAAGCGCTGGGTATTCCCACGTCGAGCGGCTTCACGTTGCTTCCCCAGAGCGTCTCGCCGAATCCCTCGAGAAAGTACGTGAGTCCGATGGTGGCCATGAAAAGGATGATGTGCTCCTGATTCACCAGCGGCCGCAGCATGAAGCGCTCGACGGCGAACGCGAGTGCGACCATCACCACCATGGTGAGAATCAACGCGAGCCACACCGGAACGCCCTTCTCCATCAGCCCCACCAGGGTCAGCGCCGCGAACAGCACCATCACGCCCTGGGCGAAGTTGAACACGCCCGAGGCCTTGAAGATGAGCACGAAGCCGAGAGCGACCAGGGAGTACATGACACCGGTCAGGAGTCCGTTGATGACGACCTCGGCGAGAAATAGGGGGAACTCCCACATTTCCTGGAAAGGGGCGACGAAGAAGGCATGAAGCATTTCCATGGTTATTACTTCTTCTCTCTGTCAGTCATGGGCAACGCCGAGATAGGCGTCGATCACCTCTTTGTTCGTGCGCACCTCGTCGGGCGTGCCGTCGGCGATCTTGCGGCCGTAGTCGAGCACCACGACCCGATCGGAGATGTCCATGACCACGCCCATGTCGTGCTCGATGAGCACGATGGTGGTGCCGAACTCGTCGTTGACGTCGAGGACGAAGCGGCACATGTCCTCCTTCTCCTCGGTGTTCATGCCCGCCATGGGCTCGTCGAGCAGCAGCAGGTCGGGCTCCGCCGCCAGCGCCCGGCCGAGCTCGACGCGCTTCTGCAGGCCGTAGGGCAGCCGGCCCACCGGGGTCTTGCGGATCGCCTGGATCTCCAGAAAATCGATGATGCGCTCGACGAAAGCACGATGCTCCATCTCCTCGCGCCGTGCCGGTCCGAAGTAAAGCGCCTGCAGAAGCAGATTCACCTTCATCTTCAGGTTGCGCCCGGTCATGATGTTGTCGAGCGTCGTCATGCCCTTGAACAGCGCGATGTTCTGGAAGGTGCGCGCGATGCCCTGGGCCGCGGCATCGTGGGTGCGCATCTGCTTGCGCGTCCGCCCCTTGTAGGTGATCTCGCCTTCCTGGGGATGGTAGAAGCCGTTGATGACGTTCAGCATCGAGCTCTTGCCGGCGCCGTTCGGCCCGATGATGGCGCGGATCTCGCCCTTGCGCACGTCGAAGCTGACGTTCTCGAGCGCCCTGACACCGCCGAAGGCAAGGCTTACGTTGTTGACCTCGAGCAGCGTCTCTCCGTTCGAGCGGTCCCTGCCGGGCACGGACGTGTTCCCCCTCAGCTCGCCTTGGCGACCGGCGCCACACCGGGAACGTTGCGCAGCTCCACGTCGGCCTTGATGGTGCCGGTGCGGCCGTCCTCGAAGGTCACCTGGGTCTGCATGGCGACCCGGCGCTGGTCCGAGTAGAGCGCTTCGATGAGCGGCGCGTAGCGCTCGGCGATGATGCGGCGACGCACCTTGAGCGTGCGGGTGAGCTCGCCGTCATCGGCGTCGAGCTCCTTGNNATTCTCCTGAATGAGCTCGATGACCTCGGGCCGCGCGGCGAGCTCCTGATAGCTTGCGTAGGGAATGTTGCGCTTCTCCGCCCAGTTGCCGACCGCATCCAGGTCGATATTGATGAACAGCGTGACGTAATCGCGCTCGTTGCCGAAGGCGACGGCTTCCTTGATCTGGGGAAAGAACTTGATCTTGTTCTCGATGTACTTGGGGGCGAACATCGAGCCGTCGTTGAGCTTACCGACATCCTTCGCGCGGTCGATGATTTTGAGATGCCCATCCTCGTCGATGTATCCGGCATCGCCGGTGTGAACCCACCCGTCCTCGGTCTTGGTCTCGGCCGTCGCTTCGGGGTTCTTGTAATAGCACTGGAAGACGCCGGGGCTGCGGTACATGACCTCGCCGTTGTCCGCGATCCTGATCTCCACCTGCGGCGCCGGCGTACCGACCGTGTCGGGTTTGATCTCTCCGTCGGGCTGCATGGTCACGAAGACGGCGGCCTCCGTCTGGCCGTAGAGCTGCTTGATATTGATGCCGAGCGATCGGTAGAAATCGAAGATATCCGGTCCGATGGCCTCGCCGGCGGTGTAGGCGATACGCACGCGCGAGAGACCGAGGGTGTTCTTGAGCGGACCGTAGACGAGGATTCCACCGAGCCAGTAAAGGAGCCGGTCTTTCGTCGACACCGCTTCGCCGTCGAGAATCTGAGTGCCGACGCGCTTGGCGACAGCCATGAAGTATCCGAACATCTTCTGCTTGATGCCGGCGGCGTCCTCCATGCGGATCATGACGTTGGTCAGAAGGCTCTCGTAGATGGCCGGCGGCGCGAAGAAGTACGTGGGACCCACCTCGCGCAGATCCTGCATGACCGTGGCGCCGCTCTCCGGGCAGTTGACACAGAATCCCGCCACGTAGGCCTGGCCGAAGGAGAAGAGGTTGTCCCCCACCCACGCCATCGGCAGGTAAGCGAGCACCTCGTCTTCCTGTCGAAGTCCGTCACGCTCCACCGAGTTTCTCGCGGTGATGATGATGTTGTCGTGACTGAGCATGACACCCTTGGGATTTCCCGTGGTGCCGGAGGTGTAGAGGATGATGGCGGTATCGGAGCCGCTGCCCTTTGCGACCTCAGCGGTGAAAAAGCCCGGGTCCTTCTCGCGACGGCCGCGTCCCATCTCCTGCACCTGCTTGTAGGAGAACAGGTAGGACTGCTCGTACTTTCTCAGTCCGCGGGGATCGTCGTAGATGATGGTCTCCAAGCGCGGGCAGGCGTCCTTGATCTCGAGCAGCTTGTCGACCTGCTCCTGATCCTCGCCGATAGCGAAACGCACCTCGGCGTGATTGACCACGAACTGCAGCTCCTTGGCGACCCCGTCCTGGTACATGGGTACCGGCACCCCGCCGAGCGCCTGGGCGGCGCACATGGAGGCGTAAAGACGCGGACGGTTGTCACCGATGATGGCTATCTTGTCGCCGCGCTGAAATCCGAGCTCGGCGAGCCCGCAGGCGAGATCCTGAATGCCTTCGGCGAGCTCGTGCCAGGTCCATGACTGCCAGATGCCGAACTCTTTCTCGCGCGCGGCGTGAGCGTCACGGTAACGCTCGGCGCGATCGAGCAGCAGCTTCGGGAAGGTATCGAGGGCGGCGCTGTGGGCACCACCGCCTGGCGTTGTCTCAACCATCTCCTCACTCCTTAACCCGGCACCCGCCGGCCACGCCATGCGCGGCAACGCGCGGCGCGCGCCAGCCGGACTGTGTCTGCCTAGATGAGAGCTCCTGACGACGTTCTAGTTGTTCGGATCCGCTCGTCGTTTCATGCCGCCGGGGCGCCAGGAGTCCACCGCCCGCGGCTCAGACAAGTGCACATGCTAACCGCAACTCGGGCCCGGATGCCATCACTTCGGCTGCATGCGGATAGCGCCATCGAGGCGGATGACCTCGCCGTTGAGCATCGGATTCTCGACGATGTGGGCGACCAGCGCGGCGTACTCCTCGGGGCGTCCGAGGCGCGCCGGGAAAGGCACCTGGGCCGCGAGGCTCTGCTGAACCTCGGGCGGCATGCGGTGCAGCAGCGGCGTGCTCATGAGGCCGGGAGCGATGGCCATCACGCGCACGCCGATACGGGCGAGCTCTCGGGCGAGGGGCAGGGTCATTCCCACCACGCCGGCCTTGGAGGCGCTGTAGGCGGCCTGGCCGATCTGGCCCTCGAAGGCGGCCACCGAGGCGGTGTTGACGATCACGCCGCGCTCACCGCTGTCACCCTCCGGCTCGAGACTCTGCATGCCGGCGGCGGCGAGTCGCACCAGGTTGAAGGTTCCCACCAGGTTGACCTGGATGACGTGGTCGAAGACTTCCAGAGGCATCGGACCGTCGCGCCCGACGACGCGCGCGGCCGGCGCGATGCCGGCGCAGTTGACCAGGATTGCGGCGTCGCCGTGCTCGGCGCGCGCGGCGGCCACGGCATGCTCGGCGGCCGACGCGTCGCTGACGTCGCAGGCGATGGCGATGCCGCCGAAGCGCTGCGCCTCGGCCCGCGCGGCGTCGACGTCGCGGTCGAGCAGCGCGACCCGGGCACCGCGCTCGGCGAGCATGCGCGCGGTGGCGGCGCCGAGCCCCGAGCCCGCCCCCGTCACCAGCGCCGCTTTGCCGTTTATTTCCATCTTGAAGATGCGGTCGCCCGGTCGCGGCGACCGCGGATCATGACAGCACCACCGCGGGCAGCTCGCTCAGCGTGCGCAGCTGCACGTCGGGCCGATCCGGGAGCCTCTCTTCGGACTGACCGAAGCGGTTGACCCACGCGACGCGAAAGCCGAAGGTCGCCGCGGCGGCGGCATCCCAGGCGTTGGAGGATTGGAAGCTCACCTGCCGGGGCGCGACGCCGAGCCTGTCGACGGCCAGCTGATAGACGCTTGGATGAGGCTTGAAGATACCGAGCTCGTCGACCGAGAGCACCGCGTCGAGGAGCGTGTCGAGCTTCGAGCTCTTGACCGCGGCGTCCAGCATCTCGGGCGAGCCGTTGGAGAGTATCGCCGTGCGCATGCCGGCGTCCTTGAGCGACGCGAGCACCTCCGGAACCTCCGGGTAGCAGTCGAGCTGCATGTACGCATTGAGAAGGTCCTCGCGCAGAGAGGGATCGGAGACGCCGTGCGCGTCGAAGGCGTAGTCGAGAGCGTCACCCGTGACCTGCCAGAACGGCACGTAACGATCCATGAGACTGCGCAGCCAGGTGTACTCGAGCTGCTTGGTGCGCCACATCGCCGACACGGCGTCGGCCTTGTCGCCGAGCCGCGCTCGGTGGTGACCGACGGCGGCGTGAACGTCGAACAGCGTGCCATACGCGTCGAACACGCAGACCTTTATGTCGTCGAATTTCACGGGATTTCCCTAGAGCTTTGCGCGGACGCGTTCGGCCAGCGCGCCGATAGCGTCCATGTCACCGGGCTTCAAGCCCCAGTTGAGCTTGAGCTCGTCGCCCTCTCGGCGCGGCAGCACGTGCATGTGAAAGTGAAGCACCGACTGCGCGGCGCCCGGACCGTTGCATTGCACCAGGTTGATGCCATCCGGACCCAGCGTCTCCTGGATCGCCGAGGCGATCTTCTTCGCCGTCAACACCGTCGCCGCGATGGCGGATTCGGAGATGGCGTGCACATCCGTCGAATGTTCCTTCGGAATCACCAGCGCGTGACCTTCGTTGGCCGGATTGATGTCCATGAAGGCGAGGGTTTCGTCGTCCTCGTGGAGCTTGAAGCACGGAATTTCACCGGCGATGATTTTGCAGAAGATACAGTCCATATCGAATCGCTTCGCGGTCGGGTTATTCTCAGACCGCTTCGCGGTCGGGTTCAACCGGGTACGTGTATGTTAGCGTTTGGCTTGCGGTCGTCCCAGGCTCGTGGGTGCGCTCGTGTAGTGTGGCGTCGCCCGTGTCTTCGATTAGCAGGACCGTGGACGAGCGGGTGCCGTAGTCGGGGGTGCTGATGAACAGGGAGGACAGGGCGCGTTCCCGTTCGAGACCGATACCGGTGTCGGGCAGGTCGGCGTCGTCCGAGGGCTGCCGATCGGCCAGCAGGTCGAACATGGCCTCCACGTCCACGTGCGCATCGTCCACCAGCTCGGCGAAAGCCGTCTTGCCGCGCACCAGCTTCGGCCAGGGGGTGTCGAGAAGGCTGTTGCTGATGCCGTAGATGCCGGGCGCGAGGGCCCGCGGTCCGGCGGCACGGTTGGAGTACCAGTGCAGGCCGTCGCCATCGGCGACCAGCAGGTTGAAGCCGTTGTACGCGCCGGCGCGCCCGGCGAGGCTGTCGAGATAGGNNTCGAGATAGGCCTGCGGCGCGTGCCGCGCGCGAAGATACTCGCTCACCAGGTGCCCGCGGCTCGGCGCGCCGGCGCCGGCGACATCGCCGCCGCGGTAGTTGGTGAGCGCGGCGAAACGCCCGCCCCGGGAAACGCCGAGCCAGGTGCCGCCGGCCTCGAGATCCCGCCCGGCGAGCACCCCCGGCGCCTCGTCCCAGAAGCCCGCCGGCGCCGTCGCGCGCGCATAGAACTCGTCCCGATTGGCCGCCACCACCAGCCGGTAACGCGGATGCTTCCGCCACGCCACAAATATCAAGCACATAGCATTCGATTCTACCCGACCCGCCCGCACACTTCTTGACCACCCAGACGCAAATCGAAGGGTCCCCCCTCTCCCTCGATGGGAGAGGNNGTCCACCCAACCTCAACGCTCTCCCACGAAGGGGGAGAGCCTCAAGGCAGCGTGAAACAACAAAGCGCTCTCTCCCCGAAGGGGAGAGAGGGGGACAGGGGGTGAGGGTGTAAACAAGGAGCGTACGACGAAGGCACGAGCCGAAACGCGGCTTCGAATCTCCCCCACCAGGCGCTCGATGTGACGCCGCTCAGGCGGCCTTACATGGAGCGACGATATTTTCCGCCGACCTCGAACAAGGCCTCGGTTATCTGTCCCAATGAGCAACAGCGCACCGCATCCATCAGGACCTCGAAGACATTCTCGTTGCGGATGGCGGCATCCTGCAGGCGCCTGAGCGCGGAGGGGGCGGTTTCGGCGTGGCGCGCCTGGAAATCCGCCAGTCGTTTCAGCTGGCTCGCTTTCTCCTCGTCGCTGGAGCGCGCCAGCGCGATCGTGGTCTGCTGCTCCTGAGGTTCGGGATTGAGAAACGTGTTGACGCCGATGATGGGCAGCGACCCGTCGTGCTTGCGGCTCTCGTAGTAGATGGACTCGTCCTGAATCTTGCCGCGCTGATAGCCGGTCTCCATGGCACCGAGCACACCGCCGCGGTCGGCGAGCCGCTCGAACTCCTTCAAGACCGCCTCCTCGACGAGATCGGTGAGCTCGTCGACGATGAAGGCGCCCTGATTCGGATTCTCGTTCTTCGCCAGTCCCCACTCCTTATTAATAATGAGCTGCACGGCCAGCGCCCGGCGCACCGATTCCTCGGTCGGCGTGGTCACGGCCTCGTCGTAGGCGTTGGTGTGCAGGCTGTTGCAGTTGTCGTAGATGGCGATCAGCGCCTGCAGCGTGGTGCGGATGTCGTTGAAGTCCATCTCCTGGGCGTGCAGCGAGCGGCCCGAGGTCTGGATGTGGTACTTGAGCTTCTGGCTGCGCTCGTTGGCGCCGTATTTGTCGCGCATGGCGGTGGCCCAGATGCGCCGCGCCACCCGGCCCATCACCGAGTACTCGGGGTCCATGCCGTTGGAGAAGAAGAACGACAGGTTCGGCGCGAAATCGTCGATGTGCATGCCGCGCGCGAGATACGCCTCGACGTAGGTGAAACCGTTGGCCAGCGTGAAGGCCAGCTGGGTGATGGGGTTCGCGCCGGCCTCGGCGATGTGGTAGCCGGAGATCGAGACCGAGTAGAAGTTCCGGACCCGCTTGTCGATGAAGTACTCCTGGATGTCGCCCATCATCTTCAGGCTGAACTCGGTGGAGAAGATGCAGGTGTTCTGGGCCTGGTCCTCCTTGAGGATGTCGGCCTGCACCGTGCCGCGCACGTTTTCCAGAACCCATGCCTTCTGTGCCGCCGCTTCCTCGTCGCTGGGCTCCCGGCCGAGCTCCGCGCGCATGGCATCGAGCTTCTGATCGATGGCGGTGTTCAGAAACATCGCCAGGATGGTGGGCGCGGGACCGTTGATGGTCATGGACACCGAGGTGCGCGGATCGCACAGATCGAATCCGTCGTAGAGCGCCTTCATGTCCTCGAGGGTAGCGATGGAGACGCCGGAGTTTCCCACCTTGCCGTAAATGTCCGGGCGCCGGTCCGGATCGAAGCCGTACAGGGTCACGGAATCGAAAGCGGTCGACAGGCGCTTGGCCTCGGCGTGCTCAGAGAGGTACTTGAAACGTCGATTGGTGCGGAAGGCGTCGCCTTCGCCTGCGAACATGCGCGAGGGATCCTCGCCTTGACGGCGAAACTCGAACACCCCGGCCGTGTATGGAAAGCGCCCCGGGACGTTCTCCTCGAGCAACCAGCGAAGCAGATCGCCGTCGTCCTCGTAGCGTGGCAGGGCGACTTTGGGAATAGCCGTTCCCGAGAGCGTCGTATGCTTGAGCGGCGTGCGCACCTCGCGGTCGCGAACCTTGAAGACCAGCTCGTCCCCCGAGTAGCTGTCCTTGAGCGCCGGCCACGTCTCGAGAAGCTTGCGGGCGCGCGGATCCATGGCCTCGTCGCGCGCGCCGATGAGGCGTTCGAGGGCGGCGGTATCCGCGCCCTCCTGCTCGAGCATGCGTTTCGCCGCCCGCAGCTGCTGACGCTCGCGGGCGAGATGCACCTGCTCGTCGACGGTGTCGTGATAGCCGCGCACGCACTCGGCAATCTCTGCCAGGTAGCGGCCGCGATTGGGCGGCACGATGGCCGCCGCGGCGCTGGAGGCCCGCCGCGAGACCACGTCGAGCCGACCGCCGGAAGGATGCGCGAAGCCCCGCTCGGCGAGCACCGCGCTCAGGCCCTGGTAGAGCGCCGTGACGCCGTCATCGTTGAAGCGCGAGGCGACGGTTCCGTAGACCGGCATGGCGTCGCTGCTCACCGAGAACGCCTCGCGATTTCGCTGCATCTGCTTGCGCACGTCGCGCAGCGCATCCTCGGCACCCTTGCGGTCGAACTTGTTGATGGCGACCAGATCGGCGAAATCCAGCATGTCGATCTTCTCGAGCTGGCTCGCGGCACCGAACTCCGGCGTCATGACGTACATGGATACGTCCACCAGCGGCACGATGGCGGCGTCGCCCTGCCCGATCCCCGACGTCTCCACCAGCACCAGATCGAATCCGGCACGGCGAACGGCGGCGATGGCGTCCTCGAGATGCGCCGGCACCTCGTTCCCGGAGACGCGGGTGGCGAGGGAGCGCATATAGATATTGGAGTGCTCGATGGCGTTCATGCGGATGCGATCGCCGAGCAGCGCGCCGCCGGTCTTGCGCCGCGAGGGGTCGACCGCGAGGATGGCGATCTTCAGAGCATCGCCGTGATCGAGGCGGAAGCGGCGAACGATCTCGTCGGTGAGTGATGACTTACCTGCACCGCCGGTCCCGGTAATACCCACCACCGGCACGTCCTTGCGGTCGCCGGCTCGCAGTCGGCGGCGCTGAGCCGGACTGAGGCCGCGGTCGACGATGGCGCTCAGCAGTTTCGCCAGCGCCCGCCAGTCGCCGCCGTGCGAGGCCTCCATGGCGGCCTCCACGTCATACTCCCGGCTGGCGCGACACGCACCGAGCATGTCGTCGATCATTCCCTGCAGGCCGAGGCGCTGGCCGTCGGCCGGCGAGTAGATGCGGGTGACGCCGTAGTCGTGCAGCGCGCGCATCTCCTCGGGAACGATGACGCCGCCGCCGCCGCCGAAAACCTTGATGTGTTCGCCGCCCCGCTCGCGCAGCATGTCGACCATGTAGCGGAAGTACTCCACGTGGCCACCCTGGTACGAGCTCACGGCGATGGCGTGCGCGTCCTCCTGAAGCGCCGCCGTGACCACCTCCTCCACCGAGCGGTTGTGGCCCAGGTGGATCACCTCGGCGCCCGGCGCCTGGAGGATGCGGCGCATGATGTTGATGGCGGCGTCGTGGCCGTCGAAGAGACTCGCTGCGGTGACGAAGCGGATGCGCGCCGCGGCCGCGTCCGGCCTGGCGGACGTTCCGATCTTCGCGACGGCGGCTTCAGCCATGGGGATCTCCTGCGGCAGCAACCTGAAACCCTAAGTGACGTTTACGTAAACGTCAAGAGGGGCGGACCGGAAGGGGGTTCCCACTTCATGCCAGAGTGTAGCGCCCACGGGCGCGGGGGGACTCGTCTTTACGTTTACGTAAAAGGAAGGTAGGCTGCCCGAACCGTTCCAGCCGCCGGAGAGGTCATGAGCAGCGTCCTGTACAGCATCGGCGATTTGTCGCGCGAGTTCGGCGTGACCACGCGCACCATCCGCTTCTACGAGGATCAGGGTCTGCTCAGCCCGACCCGTGACGGCCAGAACCGCATCTACGGGCCCCGCGACCGGGTGCGCCTCAAGCTCATCCTGCGCGGCAAGCGGCTGGGTTTCTCCCTCAAGGAGATCAAGAAGCTCATCGAGCTCTACGATGCCCCGGAAGGCGAAGCGGGTCAGCTGCGCCGCTTCATCGAGAAGATCCGGGCACGGCGCAGCGAGCTGCTGTCCCAGAAAGATGACATCGAGCAGGTGCTCGACGAGCTCGACAGCCTGGAGAAGCGGGCCGCCGACCTGCTCGCGGCCGGGCACGGTGGCGCATCCGCCGGGAGCGGAGATTGACGTTTACGTAAACGTTAACTAGGATTTCTGGACAAGCGTCGATGCACGATGCCGGACACAGCGAGGAGCAGGACGCAGCCGCGTTGGCGGCGCCCGACCCGGGGTTCGCGGCGCGGGTGCGGGCGAGCTTCGCGCGCCAGCGCATCATGCAGCTGCTCGGCGCCGAGCTGTCGCGAATCGAGCCCGGCCTGTGCGAGATTACGCTGCCGTTCAAGGACGCGCTCTGTCAGCAGCACGGCTTCTTCCATGGCGGCGTCGTCGGCACCATCGCCGACTCGGCCGGCGGTTATGCAGGCTTCAGCCTGATGCCGGAAGATGCCAGCGTGCTCACAGTGGAGTACAAGCTGAATCTGATCGCGCCCGCCGACGGCGACCTGCTGACGGCCCGCGGCCGGGTGGTCAAACCGGGCCGCACGCTGGTGGTGGCGCGGGCCGATGTGACGGTGCGCAAGGACGGCAGGGAAACACTCTGCGCCACCCTGCTGCAGACGCTCATGACCATGCACGGCAGGAACGACGAGGACTGACGGCAACGTGGCGATGGAATCCCGATCGTGATCGCGAACCGACTGCCCGAGCTGGATTTCGCCCTCGGTGATACCGCCGACATGCTGCGCGACTCCGTGATGCGCTTTGCCGACGACGAGATCGCCCCGCGCGCCGCCGATATCGACCGGCAAAACGAGTTTCCCCATGACCTGTGGCGCAAGATGGGCGATCTGGGGATCCTCGGCATCACCGTCGAAGAGCAGTACGGCGGCGCCGCCATGGGCTATCTCGAGCACGTGGTCGCCATGGAGGAAGTGAGCCGCGCGTCGGCATCGGTGGGCCTGAGCTACGGCGCGCACTCCAACCTGTGCGTCAACCAGATCCGCCGCAACGGCAACGACGCCCAGCGCCAGCGTTACCTGCCGAAGCTGATCTCCGGCGAGCACGTGGGTGCGCTGGCCATGAGCGAGCCGGGCGCGGGCTCCGACGTGGTCGGCATGCGCCTCGCGCGGAAAAGAAAGGCGATCGCTACGTCCTGAACGGCACCAAGATGTGGATCACCAACGGCCCCGATGCCGACGTGCTGGTGGTCTACGCCAAGACCGATGCGGGGGCGGGAGCGCGCGGCATCACGGCCTTCATCGTCGAGAAGAGCTTCGAGGGTTTCTCCACCGCGCAGAAGCTCGACAAGCTCGGCATGCGCGGCTCCAACACCTGCGAGCTGGTCTTCGAGGACTGCGAGGTGCCGGAGGAGAACGTGCTCGGCGCCGAGGGCAGGGGCGTCAACGTGCTGATGAGCGGGCTCGACTACGAGCGCGTGGTGCTCGCGGCCGGGCCGCTCGGCATCATGCAGGCCTGCATGGACGTGGTCGTGCCCTACGTGCACGAGCGCAAGCAGTTCGGCCAGCCCATCGGCGAGTTCCAGCTCATGCAGGGCAAGCTCGCCGACATGTACACCGCCATGAACAGTTGCCGGGCATACGTCTACGCGGTCGCGCAGGCCTGCGACCGAGGCCAGACTACCCGGTTTGACGCGGCAGGCTGTATCCTGATCGCTGCCGAAAAGGCAACGCAAATGGCATTGCAGGCGATCCAGGCCCTGGGCGGCAATGGGTACATCAACGAGTATCCAGCCGGCCGGTTGCTGCGTGATGCAAAGCTGTACGAGATCGGAGCGGGAACGAGCGAGATTCGACGGATGTTAATCGGACGCGAGTTGTTTAATGCCAGTCATTGAAACCA
>JABAHO010008261.1_pt1 | contig 25958 bp, 23 predicted proteins | sample 7062071 | NCBI WGS metagenome assembly JABAHO01 (sample SAMN14534356, study PRJNA622989) | marine sediment metagenome | biome: marine biome [ENVO:00000428]; feature: marine pelagic biome [ENVO:01000023]; material: deep marine sediment [ENVO:00002113] | place: India: Gulf of Kutch | collected...
GGGCGATACGCGGCGAGCCTCCGGAGCGTCGCGCAGGAACGCCAGGTCTTCCCCGCCCAGGGCACTCACGAGTTCGCTCGTCGCCCCACGTCGGAGCACCATCACCACGTGGGGATCCGAGGCCCCGAGAAATGCCGTGCGGAGCCCCGCCCGGAGGGCGCCCTCGGCGAGGAAGACGGCCCCGACGCCCGCGGTCGCGAAGAGGGCCACCGTGAGGGCGCCAACCCGCTGCGGAACGGCTCGTGCGGTGGCGCCGACGAGCCGGAGCGCCGATCGCCACGTCACGGATCGCGATCCCGAAGGGCGCTCCCCGGCGCGATCCGACCCACCGACGCCCCTCCGAGGATCGCGACGATGGATACAAAGAGCGCGCACCACAACAGACCGTTCAGCAGCGCACCCGGTGGGAGCGCAAAGTGCGGAAGCGCTCCCCCACTGGGATCTCCGAGTGACACGACCCACGTCCCGATCGCCAAGCCAACGAGGGCGGCTGAGAATGCGACCGCGAGGATGGCCGCCGCGAGTGCGGCAACCAATGTCGTTGCCGAAAAGCCGATCGCCCGGCAGAGCGCCGCCTCGCGCCTGCGGGCACGGGCGGCACGGCTCGAGTTCGCCAGGGCGACCGTCAAGGTCGTCGCAAACGCCAAGCCGAAGACGAGGCGGAGGATCAGCCCGNNGCTCCGCGACGTTTCGGACGAATACACCCTCGGGCTCGGAGCGGGTCGGGTCGACGGAATTCCGGAAGGCTCTATCGATTCGCTCAGCGAGGCCGGTCGTGTCGACCCCAGATCCGGCGCGCACAATGAACCATCCCACTTGATCACTCCAGAAGGGGTCGCGCGTCTCGTCGAAATAGTCGTGTCTCAGAAGCAATCGACGCGGGTCGAGCCGGCGGTCGCCGGCTCCGTAGATTCCAACCACGCGGAATCTCCACCTCGTCGACCCTTCGCGCGTTGGCCAGAGCGCCGTCTCGAGGGTGACCTCGTCGCCCAACCTCCACCCGAAGCGCGCCGCGAGCGCCGGACCGATGAGGACGCCGTTGCGCAGCGCGGCCCAGCGCGCCCGCGCCGCCGCATCGATCACGATATGCGGGTGGAGTTCGAGGAAGGCCTCGGGGTCGACCGCGAGCTGTGTGAACGGCGAGCGGCCGTCGCGGTAGACCCCGCCGAACCAAGTCGCGAACGACACCCCACGTACACCGGCAACCGCGCGGAGCGTACCTGCGTAGTGCCGCGGCAGTGGCATGACCAGCGACGCGCGATGTCGCACCAGAATCCGTTCGCGGCCCTCGACACTCACCTCTCCGGCGAAGGCCTGCGAGACGGCCGCGAGAAGCGCGTAGAGCGCAAAAAGAGCCACGAGGGAAAACCATCCAGCCAGGGCCCGCGCGGGCAACTCGCGGGCGAGCGCGACGAGAACGAGGGTCGCGAAGCGCCAGACCTTCATCTCGAACCGGGTTCCACGTCCCGGATGCACCCGTCCTCGAGATGGACGACACGCGTGGCGTGCGCCGCCGCGCGCCGGTCGTGCGTCACCATGAGGATCGCCTTCCCTTCCCCGCTCGCGAGTGTTCCGAGGAGCGCGAGAATGGAGTCGCCCCGAGCGCGGTCGAGGTTTCCCGTGGGCTCGTCGCAGAGCAGAAGCGAAGGGTCGATCACGAGCGCGCGGGCGATCGCGACGCGCTGGCGCTCGCCGCCCGAGAGTGTCCTCGGCGGGTCGTCCGCACGGCCCGGGACCCCTGCGAGACGCAGCGCCACATCCACGCGGCTCCGGCGCTCCGCCCGCGTGAGATTTGTGAGGAGCAGCGGAAGCTCCACATTCTGCGCAACAGAAAGACCGCCAATGAGAAGGGCGTCTTGGAATACGAATCCCATCCGTGCCGCGCGGATCCGCGCCCAGTTCGCGTCGTCGCAGGAAGAGAGCGCAGTCTCACCGAGCGTGACGGTCCCGCCGTCGGGCCGATCGAGACCGCCGATGAGGTGCAACAGGGTGGTCTTCCCGGAACCCGAGGGGCCCATCAACGCCACGAACTCGCCGGGCGACACGCCGAGGTCCACGCCGCGAAGCACCTCGACCGTCTCGAACCCGCGCCGGAAGCGCTTCACCAAACCGCGAACCCGCAGACCCCAATCGGTCGGGGGAATCGAGGCACTCACGGCGCCACCCCGCTGCGAAACTCGACGTGCGCGCGAAACCCGGGCCACAAGCGGGGATCGGCGTGCTCGAAGCGGAGCCACACGCGGACGCTTGCGCGGCGACGGTCCGCGGCGGGGACGATCTCGTGAACCCGGGCGCCGAAGCGCTCGCCAGGTATCGCGTCGAGATCGACCCAGGCCGGCCTTCCGATTTCCACCTCCACCAGTTGTGCTTCGTGGATCTCCACTTCGACTTCGATCGAGGCGGGGTCGACTAGAGTGAGAAGACCCTTTGAGGGAGAACGCCCATCCCGGAAATCCGGACCGATCGTCTCCCCGAGCGCGGCCGGCCGCGCGATGACCACTCCGCCAAAGGGAGCGCGAATCGCGTAGCGCGCAAGCTCTGCCCGCCAGGCGCTCACGGCCCGCGCCGCAGCGTCGAGTGAGGCCTGTGCGCCTGCAACCCGGGCGCTCAGCGAGGCGTGATCGGCGCGGGCACGCCTCGACTCCTCTCGGCTCGTGATTCCGTGTGCGTCGAGCGCGCGGCGCCATTCGTGATGACGGGCTGCCTCCTCTCGGCGGATCGTGATTTCTTCGAGCGTGCGGCGCGCCACTTCTTCCTCCGCCCGCGCTTGTTCCAAGCGGGCCCGGGGCACTGTGTCGTCGAGCTGAGCCAGCAGGGCCCCCTCTGCAACGCGCTCTCCCACGGCGACCGGAAGCGACACCACTGTGGCCACCACCGCCGCGGAAACGCGGGCACGCCGTCGAGCCGTGAGATACCCGGATGCCGCGAGCCCCGCAGTGCCCGGCGACACGTCTCCCGCGACCCCCGGATGAGCCACCACGGGAGGGGTCGGAGTGCTCGCGAATGCCTCATCTGGACGGTCTCGCGCGATGCGAAACGCCACCAATGCCGCGACCGCGATCGCGACCCAGGCCACAACGGCCACGAAGCGGCGGGTACACCACTTCGGCGGCTCGTTTTCTCGATCGATCCGCAGCGCCTTCAGGGTTCTCGCCGGCTCTTCCATCTACCGCTTTCCCGCCGGACTCGTTGGCGGTTTCGACAGATCCACGAGGCTCGACGACTCAACCCCGAGACCCGCCGTTCGACGGGCCGCCGCGACCGGACCTCGGCAACAGCCTCTCGCGCAGATAACGCGCGTGCGAGGGCGCCTCGCGCTCGAGCTCGCCGGCGATCTCGAGCGCACGCTCCGATTCACCCGTCCGCTCGTAGCTTTCGGCGAGCAGCATCTTGGCGCCGCTGTGCTCCGGGATCACTCGAAGCACCTGTTCGAGGTGCGCCACAGCATCGTCGGGCGAACCCCCGAACGCGCGCGGTGCGTGTAGCCGAAACGCGCCGAGCACGAGGTGTGCCGAGGGCTCCGCGCGATCGCGCGCGAGCGCTCTACGGGACGCCGCTCTTGCCTGGTAGAAGTGAAGCGCCGCCAGCGCCGTCGAAGCGGCCTGCTTACACAGACACAAGTGCGCTTCGGCGATCACACCTTCCGCGCGGCCAGCGGGGAGTTCGGCCGCGCCCCGCAGGCGCCGCGCCCGCCGGAGCGCCCGACGCGCATATGCAGTTGCATCCCGTCCGTCGAGCGGGAGCAGATAGGCGAGCGTGACATCGAGACGGGCCCGGAGAAGCGCCACGCACGGACGCGCGGCGATGGGGTCCGCTTCGACGAGTGAGCGATCGAACTCGCGAGATCGGGCGACACACCGTTCGCTTTCGCCAATCGCGAAACCTCCGACCAGCACCGTATAGGCCGCTTCGAGCGACGCGCACGAAGGGTCCGTCGAGAAAGCGCCCTTCACGCGTTCCAACGAAACCCCCCTCTCGCGAGCGCCGTGCCGAAAACGAACCACGCCACCAGGACGGAGGCGTCTTCCGCGAGCGCCCCGGGCGAGGCGCCCTCCCCTGCGGCGCGTAGGCCATCGAGTAGCGGCGAGAGCGGGAGCCACCCGCTGAGCGCGGCGACCCGCTCGTCGATCCATTCGGGCCTGAAATAGACCCCGCCAGACAGCATCAGGGGAAAGAAGATCGCGTTCGCCCAGAGGTAGGCGGCTTTCGCGCTCGGCGCGCGGGCCGCCACGGCAAAGCCGATGGGCATCAGAGCCGCCGCGCCCGCCATCAGGGCCACCGCCAGGGTGTCGGGCCGCGGCGGAGAGATCCCGTAGCGCCAGGCGGCGACCGCGAGGAGGAGCGCGGTCGAGCCCATCAACAAACACCCGAGATGAAGAAGGTGGCCCGCGAGAAAGGCGCCCGGGCGCGCCTCGCTCAGCCAAAGGCGCGCCAAGACGCCTTCCTCGCGGAGCCACCCGCCCGCCAGACCCGCACCGAAGAGCGAGAGGCTCAACGCGTTGAGTCCGATGAGCCCGTACGTGAGGAAAGAGTCGTAGCCGGCGCTGGCCTTACCCGGGGCCGCGGCGCGCGGCGGTGGCTCGAGGCGCAGTGGAAATGATCGGCCGCGTTCCTCNNGAAGGCGAGGACCACGGCGCTCAACGCGCCGTGGATGGCGAAGCGCCGAGCGACGTCCGCGGTGTCGTAGTGCACCCGGAGCGCGGTGCTGCGCCCCGCGTCAGTGCGCGCCGAGGTCAAGCGCGAAATCGTGACGCGCGCGTCTGCGCGATTGCCCGACTCGGCGAGCCACCCGATCGACCGCAGTCGCCCCTCGAGCGTGCGCCCGATGTCACCGGCGTCGCGATTCTCGATCGAGAGCGCCGCGAAGGGGGTAGTGCGGTCTCCGTAGAACGACCCCAGCAGTAGGAGCATCATCACGGGAAAGAGAAAGGTCCACGACACAGCGGCGGGCTCGCGCCAGAAGCTCCGCTGTAAAACGAGAAAAAAGCCCAGGGTCTGCACTATGAGGCGCCCCGGTCATCCGGCGTCGACCCAACCAGCACACCCGCGAGCCGCGCCGGCACCCATCGAAAGGCGGGGAGCCCGGAGATCCGGCCGAGCGCGCCCATTGTCGCCATCGGTTCACGCGTGAGGAGCAAGTGGCCGGTGGACCCACGGCGGACCTCTACGACGCCGATCGTTTTCGACAGCGCGTCGAGAAGCGGCGGCGGGAGAAGGGTCTCGAATTCAATCCGGTCGGGGCTCCCGCAGCGCTCCATCAACACCGCCGGCGGGCCCCGATCAACCACACCACCCTTTTCGAGCACCGTGACCCCATCGCAGAGGGTTTCAGCCTCGTCCATCGCGTTTGTCGAGAGCACGATCGTGGCCCCGCGGCTGGCTTCGGCGCGAACCAGGCGCCAAACCCGCTCGCGCGCGACAGGATCGAGCCCGAGGCACGGCTCATCCAGAAAGAGGAGCTCCGGCGACCCCACCAGTGCGGCGGCAAACGCAACCCGCCGCCGCGTCCCAGTGGACAGATCGCGCACCATCTCTCGCCGTTCTTCGTGGAGGCCCAACTCCTCGAGAAGTGCGCCTACGGGGCGAGAGCCCGGGTAGAGCGACGCGACCCAATCGACCGCCTCAAAGACCCGGAGAAGGGGCGGTAACCCGCCGTGATCGAGTTGTACGCCCACGCGCGCCCGGCGATCGCGCGGAAGCGAGGACGCGTCTCGGCCCCAGAGGGTTGCCCGCCCCGCGGTCGGACGGAGACGGCCCTGCAGAATCCGGAGCAGTGTGGTCTTCCCAGCGCCGTTGGCGCCGATCAAACCGTAGACACCCGCGGTGTCGATCTCGACGTCGATCGCCCGAAGCACTTCGCGGCTGCCGTATCGCTGGGACACTCCCTCCGCGCGAATCACGAGGCCCACCAATCGCGCACAGCACGGACGAGCGGTAGGCCGAAGTGCGACTCGAACGCGCTGGCCAGCTTGGCCCGCTCTGCCTCGGTCGCGGGATAGAGCGCCGAACAAAGCCAGGCGAAGAGCGCCTCTCGCGAGCGCAGATCGCACAGGAACGATACAAATGCACCGGCACAGGCGGTCGTGAGGTAGCGATCTCCCTGCGGCCATCCGCCGTCGTCGATCCATTCGGCGATTGGCGGACAGCTGTGGTCGCGGCGAAGCTCCGCGACGACCTGGCAACCACCCACCGGTTCCAGCAACGCCGCCGAGGCCACACCCNNAAATTCGCGTGGGTGAGCTCGTGGAGGAGCATGTCCGCCGGCGGATTGACGCACATGTCGCGCGGGATCCGAACGCGGCGATGGAGCGCGCGCCCGCGGTTCTCGGTGAGCGGAATCGCGCTCTCGTCCACGAGATCGATCAGGGTGCGGGGTAGTGATGAAACCCCCAGCCAGCGACGCAGCCCGCGGGTGCATCCGTCGAGGCACTGCGCCCACGCGTCGAGGCGTTCGGATTTCCAGGTGACCGGAGCCCGCAAGATCCACTCGTCTGCGACCCGCAGCGAGGAGCCGGCGTCGCGAGCCGCCTCCGCGAGATCTAGGAGGCCCCGGTCACCCGGAAGATGCGCGCGCAGCTCCACCCACATTTCGCGAGCGCCGACCCCGTCGCCGCGCTGCCGTGCCGTGGCCCAGCGGGTGACCAACGCTTCGAGTACCGTCCAGTCGCTGTTGTCGTTGACTCCCGGCACCGTGTCGTAACGGCGAAGCACCGGCACGCGCGGGGTACGCGCCGGGCTCGATGCGGCTTTTGCCGCCCGTCCCAGCGCGACGCTGTGAACGACGAACTCGCTGATCCCATCGATGTCGAGAGCGCGGGCGACCGCATCGTCGAGAAACCCGCCGTGCGGGCACGTTGCGTACCCGCACGCGACTGCCGCAAGACCGAGTTGTCCCGCGGCGTAGCCCGCATTGAGATGCGTGAAGCGGTACGCGCGCTGATCGTACTTCCACGTGAGCCGACCGATCACCGACGTGTACAACACATACAACGGCGCCTTCTCGAGGAGTTCGGGGGCGACAGCAGCCTCTCGAGTCAACGCGGCGCGATCTGCCGTTGCAATGGCCTCGAGTGCGTGTGTCGCCGGTCGATAGTGGTAGACACCGGGCTCGAGCCCTTCGACCGAGCGCACCGCGAGATAGACCTCGATCTCATAGAGCGCGCCACTCGCCGGTGCCGCGCGAAGTGGCATGCCGCCTGCCGGATGGATGTGCGTGACCCCCGCGGAACACGACAGCAAGAAGGACAGGTGGTCCAGCGGGATGGGATCGTCCGAGAACTGGAGCGCTGAACGCCGTGCGCGCGTCAGGCGAAGCGCCACTCNNCACGCCTGGTCGTCCGGGAAGGGAAGAAACACGTTGGGGGCGTGATGGAAGCAAGCCGAGGCGCGTGCCGCGCGTGTGGAGATCCGGTGTAGGACTTGCTCCTGCGCGCGAACCGACGCCTCGCGAACCGGATCACTTGCGGGCGATTCCGCAGGGTCCGTCGGCCACATCTTCGAAGCCTCGTGATACAGCTCCCACGGCGCCGAAAGGCGTGCGTGACGCGTATCGGCTTCCAATTCGGCCTGGGCACGATCGATCGCTCGCACGGGGCTCTCCTATGGAAAAGGGTGGGGATCGGGGTTGCGGAGCTCGGGGAGACGGGCGGACGCGAGGCTCTGAATCCGCCGACCGGGCTGAAGGGGGAGCATCGTGGGAACTAGCGCCCGCACCACGTGGTATCCCCGGGCCTCGAACAGCGCGGGCGTCTGATCGATCTCGATCACGTCATGGCCATCGCGAAGGAGCGAAGCGAGCGGCGACGAAAGACCCGCGGAGTCGACCTCGACCCACTCTGCGGGAGGTGGACCGCCGCAGTCCAACAGAAACGCCGCTCGAGGTCGCATCCAGGGGTGGGCGTAGAGGTATACGTGGTCGCCGAAGTCGGCGAGCGGATGCCGCAGCGGATCGGTCTCGGCCCTCAGGAGCCCCTGGTGATCGATCTTGCGATAAGCCCAGTTCCAGGTGTGCACCGACTCGAGGAGCGCCTTGCGCGCCGCGTCCGCGGGGCTCGGGTGCGCGGCGGCGCCTAGACCCAGCGAGGGCGCGGTGCCCGCGCGCGTCGTCGCCAGCCCCAGCGCCGCCGGAATTCCGAAGTTCGTCGGGAGTGCCCGGAGCTCGAGAGAAACACCCGTTCGTGCTGCCCGGGAGAGCAACGCCTCGACCCCCCCGTCGTCGAATCGCAACGGGTCGAGCACCGGAAGCGGCAGTCCTCGTAGCCATGCCGCCACAAAGGCATCGCGTTCGATCAGTTCGCACAATGCGCTTTGCAGTGCAGCGTCGTGGCTTCGGTGACTCGCAACCCCGCTGGTCGTGGCGAACCAGTGGTGACTCCGGAGCGCGGAAGACGAAAAGTACGCGTACTCGGCCGGCACCCAGACACCGCGATCCTCGCGGTGCGAGAAGCCCCGGCACCATGGAATCGATTCGTCGACCGCGAAGGAGCGAAGCGGGAACCCGGGCGTCCCGTAGACCGCGGAACGAAAGAAATTGAGATGGCGCGGGTCGAGCGCGGAGGGCCCAAGGCTCTTGTACGAAGCTTCGGTCCACCCAGACGCCACCTCTTCGTTGGACTCCATCGCAAGTCGCTCGATGGCTTCCCCGACCGTGGACACCAGCGCCTGGTCGTAATCGAGGCCGACGCCACTGCCACCAGGCGCTCCGGCGCGTTGTGTCTCGCCGCCGGGGCGCGTCGCGCAGGTGATGAGATCGATCGAACCCGGGAGTCGCGGCGCCTCGATCAAACGCAGCACACCGCCGAAACCAACGAGCGCCTGCGCGGCGGCCACCGCATCGCTCCAACTAGACACCCGCGCTTCCCATCATGCCGCGAAACGAAGAGACCGGACTGCGATGGGTCAAGACCCCGCACTCCGGGCAACGGGGGCGGCGCGGGATTTCGACCCGCGCACACTCGAGGGTGTCGAAGCAAATCTGCACCTGGGCGGCGACGCAAGCGGGGCGGAGTGGAGTCGCCGCGAAGCGAAGCGCTTCAATCGCGGCGAGTGCGGCCATCGCGATTCCGTCGCACGAGCGGGTTGCGGCCATCGAGGTCGCACGCGGAAACCCCAATTGCGCCCGCGCGCACGCGAGACAGGCGCTGCGACCGGGAAGCACCAGCGGGCCAAGGGCGCCGTAATCCGCTGTGTGCTCGACTGCGAGAAGCGGCCGGCCCTCTCTGAGCGCGGCACGGTGCAACGCTCGGTGCGCTGCGTCTTTCAGACTCGCGTTCCAGACGATGCAGAGCCGCGCCCCCGACGCATCCGCTCCCGACTCCACCCGAAACCCGGCGTGCGACAAGAGTGTGCGGGTTTGCTCCGCCCCGGGAGCGTCTCCCGCAACCGCGACACGGGTCGACGCAATCTCGGATTGCACACGGGGGCCGTGGCTCGTCCACTGCGAGAGNNGCGAGAGGAACCCCACCTGGGCTTCTTGCGCTGGACTCAGCGGGGGCTCGCCCCCGTCGCGTTCGCGACGCTTCTCCAGCAGACCCCAGGCGAATAGGCGCCCAAGGCAAGAACGCGTGACCTCGGGCGCCACGCCGTGACCGACTTCGAGATCGTGGGCAACTGCGCCCACGGAGCGCTTCGTTTCGAGAGCGTCGATCACGACAGGCAACAGGGTCGTGGCGCTTTCGCCGCGCAAAACCTGTCTCCTGGGCCCGATCTCCACTGCGCAGGAATCCTCGGCCGGTCGAAATGTCACGATCGGGCGGACCGCGAGTACGCACTCGCTGGCGATGGGGGGAAGGTTGTCGGTCGGGTCGGTCACCGGAGCTCCCCGTGTCGGGTTGCAGGTGGAGGGGGACGCCCGGCGCCGATCGGACCGGCGCCGGGCAGTGCTAAGCGCCGCTTCCGCAGCAGCAACAACAGCAACAGCAGCTGCACGAACTTCCGACGAGGGCGCTGTCGAGGTCAGTCCACAATCCGTCGCCCTCGCCCTCATCGACGAGCCTCAGGTCCAGGGGGTCCACTCGAATCTCCTCCATCCGGCAACGTTCCGTACCGCCCGGCGCCGCCGGAAGCGCTCGTGCGACGGGGTGCCCAGAAAGTCATTCACCGGACCTCGCCGCGGTGCGCCTGCCGCCGCACACGCCGCACTCGAAGGAGGCCGTGCGTTCACGCCGGACCCACAGCGGGGGTGCCGCCGTGCCCCAGTTGGAACACGGGGTGAGGTGCAGTTCCGCCCCGACCAGATCGCAGCCGCCGGCCCGCAGCGCCTGCGCGAGTTGCCGCGCGGCGAGTGAAGCCACCAAGGTGGGAACCGGCGCGAGTTCCGAGCGGCGAACGCGGAGCACGGCTTCCGGGCGNNGAAGCACGCGTCGCTCGAGCCGGGGCGGGTGTAAGGGCCCAGTACCGCGCTACCCCACTCCGAGGCGATCGACAGGAAGGCGTGCCCAGCGGCAAGCGCCTCCCGACAGCCGGCTTCCACATCGGCACCGGGTGATCCCACGCTCCACCACACCGCGATTCGTCTGGGAGTTCGGGACCCGGCTGCGAAGTCCGGTTGCGCCCGCAACTCCCCTTCGAGCGCGTGGAGCAGCACCTCTCGATAGGCCTCGGGTCCTTGCAGATCGAGCGCCGAACACCCGTCCGCTACCGGGAACGTGGGATTCCCGCGAGGCATTTCTCTCGTACGGGTGGGCTCTCGCGTTTCGGGAGACCCGCGCAACGAAGATGACGAGAGCAACGAGCGCGATGAACGCAACCAACACATCCTTGCGCCGACGCGCGCTTCGGTGTGTGGGACCGTGGGCTGGTTATCGCAGATGAAATCCGAAGTGGGTGCAAAGACGGGGCAATATCTGGCGGCCTAGAACTCCAACCCCACCGCGTGCGTCAGGAAGCGCATGAAATCCGCCGTTGCACGAAAGCGGGTCCCTACCCGCCGCAGAAAGGCCGGATCGAGGACCTCGTCGGTGGAGACGTCGAGGACCGCGATGAAGTCGGTGCGCTTGAGCTCATCGATCAGCGGGTGCTCGGGGTCGAAGCCGCGGGGCGGGCGTTTCAGGCTCTCGCCGCCGAGCGCCCACTGCGACAACCCTCTGCGCTTCCACAGCGCCGTCCATTCTTCGGGACGATCGGCGATGCGCGCGCGGATGCCGGCGAGCGCATCGCGTTCCGGGCGCCACAACCCGGCGCCGAGAAAGCAGCCATCCACCGCGAGGTGGACATAGAGACCCGGCGCGTGAACGTCCTTTCCCGCGCTGTGGCGGAACTGGATCCCGACGTTGGTCTTGTAGGGGCTCTTGTCCTTCGAGAAGCGCACGTCGCGGTGGACGCGCATCAGCGAGCCCCCCACCTTCTTGTCGACCGCGAGAAGATGGGGCGAGATCTTGGTGAGGGTCGGGGCCATCGCGCGGATGAAGGACAGCGCCGGTTCGCGCACATCTCGTTCGTAGCGGTCCTTGTGTCCGGCGAACCAATCGCGCTCGTTGTTGAACTCGAGCTCGGCCAGGAACTGAAAAAGCCGCGGGTGAAACCCGCCGAAGCGCGCACCCATGGTGCCCTCCCGCTGGGGGCGGGATGGTCGNNGATCGGGCTTCTCTTCCTCTTCGAGGGATGGCCGGTTGGGCGCCTTGTTTTCGAGGTCGGGTTCTCCCTGCCCCCGGAGGTCGAATTCGTCGGCTTCGGTCTGGAAATTGTGGTGGTCGACTTCGAGGCCTGTCTGATCCCCGAGGCGGAGCTCGAGGTCGAGGTCCGCCGGTGTCGTGGCCGCCGAGAGGGCCACTTCGCGACTGATTGCCTTGGCGCGAACCAGACCCAGGAGAGACTGGTCGAAGGTCTGCATTCCGTAGTGCTTGCCGTTCGCGATCAGACTGGGAATTTCGGAGGTGCGGCCGGGTTCCCGGATGCATTCCTGGATGAAGCGGGTCGCGAGCATCACCTCGGCGGCGGGCACCTGGCCCTTGCCGTCCTGACGGGGAACCAGGCGCTGCGACACCACGGCTCGCAGACACTCCGCGAGTCGCATCCGCACCATGGCCTCTTCGGTGGTGGGAAAGACACCGAGAATCCGCTGGATCGTCTTGGCCGCGTCCGTGGTATGGGTCGTGCTCAACACCAGGTGACCGGTCTCCGCCGCCTTCAGCGCGATGTCGATGGTCTCGGTGTCGCGCATCTCGCCGATCATGATCACGTCGGGGTCCTGGCGCAGCGCGGCGCGCAGCGCGTTCGGGAAGGACTCGGTGTCGGCCCCGATCTCGCGCTGGACGATGGAGCACTTGCGGTTGCGAAAATAGAATTCGATCGGGTCTTCCACGGTGATGACGTGGTTGGTTCGTCGCCGGTTGATTCGGTCGATCATGGCCGCCAGCGTCGTCGACTTCCCGCTGCCCGTGGTTCCGGTCACGAGGACCAGGCNNGGACCAGACCGCGCAGCTCTTTGGCGAGAAGCGGGACCGACTCCGGCAGGTTGAGATCGTCGAAACTCGGCGCCTCGAGTGGGATGACGCGAATCACGAGCGCCAGGGACGCGCGCTGTCGAAACACATTCACGCGGAAACGTCCGGCCCCGGCCACCGAGTGCGAAAAATCCATCTCCCGCACCGTATCCATGTCGGGTTGCTCGAAGCGCGCGGCGCAAAGCGCGGCGACAAAGCGTTCGGTGTCCTCCGGTCGCAGCGGTTTCGCGCCTTTCACCGAGCGCAGCTTCCCTTCCATGCGAAACAGCAGGGGCTCGCTGGCCTTGATGTGCACGTCCGAAGCCCCGGCGCGCGCGGCCGAGCGCAGGATCGCGTCGACCCGTTTGCGGTCCTCGGAAAGGTTGGACTCGGTGGACATAGCTCCCTTTGTTTCGGTCGAACTGCCGATCTCCTGAGGGGCGGCTCGANNAGCTCATCCCGCGAGATCGGGGGGACGCCGCCAGTCGGTCGATGTGCAGGTGAGCGGCAAGCCGGGACTCAAGTCACCCGCGCGAGGGCCGAAACGAAGGGAGAGGAGGTGTTGTGGCCGAACGACGCAGCCACCCGCGGGCGAACGTGGAATTTCGCGTTTCATTTCGCTCTGGGATCTTCGATGGACGCGCCTGTCTCGCGGACCTCTCGACCCGCGGAGCGCGCCTCGAGGAAGCCACCTCGCAACCACAGATCGGGGCCGAGGCCGAGCTCGAGATCTGGCTGCCCCCGCTCGCACCCTTCAAAGTGAAGGGCGTCGTTCAACGCCGCACCTGGGACGGCTTCGCCGTCGCGTTTGCCGGCGATGATCCCGACCTCGAGCGCTTCGTCGCGGACGCCGCCGCGCTCGTCTAGCTCCGAACGAACATCGAAACGCCCTTCTCGCAAGCGCCACAGCGCCGGACGCCACCGGCATGAAACGGCTTCCCGACCCCGCGTGAGCGGAGCGGACTCATCGCGGCTCGAGGTCGTACTCGCCGCGGAGCGCGGCGCCGGTGTGTGAGCCCTTGACGCGGGCGACCTGTGCGGGCCGCCCTGCGCGACGATGTGACCCCCGCCCGGGCCGCCCTCCGGGCCGAGGTCGATCACCCAGTCGGCGCGGCGGATCACGTCGAGGTTGTGCTCCACGACGATCACGCTGGCCCCGGCGTCGATGAGCTCATCGAGGCAGGCGAGGAGCACCTCGACATCGGCGGGATGAAGACCGGTGGTCGGTTCATCGAAGACGAACAGCGATCGAGCCGCGGTGCCCCCGAGCGCCCCGGCGATGCGCAGGCGTTGGCTCTCACCGCCGGAGAGCGTCGACAGGGGCTGCCCGAGGCGGAGGTAGCCGAGACCCACACGGATATAGGGCCGCAGCTTCTCCACCACCTGGCGATCTTCGGCGAAGAAGACCGCCGCTTCGTCGAGCGTCATCGCCAGGACATCCACGATGTTTCGCTCGCGCAGCTGGAAACGGCGCGCCTCGGCTTTGTACCGGGTGCCGTCGCAGTGCTCACAGGGAACCCGCAAGTCCTCCAGGAATTGCATGTCCACCACGACCTCGCCCGCCCCTTCGCAGTGTTCGCAGCGGCCCCCCGCCACATTGAACGAGAACCAACCGGGGGAGAGGCCCTCGGCACGCGCCTCACGGGTCGCGGCAAACTTCTTGCGAATCCCGTCGAAGGCCTTGGACAAGGTCGCCGGGTTGGAGCGCGCGTTGCGCGCCGGCGGGCTCGGGTCGACGAGCACCACCTCGTCGATCTGCTCTGCCCCCTCCAACGCCTCGCAGGCACCGCGCTCGGGATCGCGTGTGAGATGTCCGACCAGAACCGACCGGATCAGGCTCGACTTCCCGGCTCCGGACACTCCCGTGACACACACGAGGCGTCGCAGCGGGAGCTCGACATCCACATCCTTCAAATTGTGGGCGCTGGCGCCGACGATGCGCAGCGCCTCGCGGCGCCCGGACCCCGCCGCTCGCGCTCGGGGCCGCTGACCAAATTCGCCGCGCAGGACCCGCCCCGTGAGCGAGGTCGGGTGCGCGCGAAGGGTGGCCAGATCGCCCTCCGCGACGACCTCCCCCCCGTCGCGCCCCGGCCCGGGGCCGAGGTCGAAGATACAGTCCGCCGCGGCGATGATTTCGGGGGCGTGTTCCACGACGACCACAGTGTTGCCGTGGTCGCGAATCGCGCGCAGCACCCGGAGCAGCCGGTCGACATCCCGCGCGTGGAGACCCACCGAAGGTTCGTCGAGAACGTAGAGGGTGTCGGTCAGGGTCCCGCCGAGGGCGCGCGACAATTGAATGCGCTGCGCTTCCCCACCGGACAACGTACGCATCTGGCGATCGAGGGAGAGATAGCCGAGCCCCACTTCGAGTGCGGTGGACACACGCGCGCGGAGCACCTCCACCAGCCGCTCTGCGCGCGCGGCGGCTTCGCCCTCGAGCCGGAGCGCGGCGAGCCAGGCGTCGATCGCGTCGATCGTCGCGCGCGACAGGGTGCCGATGTCCGTATCGCCCACGCGCACCGCCAGCGCTTCCGGGCACAAACGGGTCTCGCCGCACGCGGGGCAGGGGTCGAAGCGCCGGTAGCGGGCAATCAGCACCCGCGCCTGGACGCGGTAGCGGCGACGTTCGAGCCAGTCGAAGAAACCCCGCACGCCGTACCAATCCTCGTCGTCTCCGTCGAGGACGAGCGCGCGGTCGCGGGCGCGCAGGGATTCCCAGGGCCGGTCGGTCGGGATGTCGTAGTCGGCGCAGGCGTCCATGAGATCGCGCTGCATCGAGCGCCCCATCGGCGTTTGAAACGGTGCGATCGCCCCCTCCGCGATCGACCCGCTCGGGTCGGGCACGACGCGCTCGAGGTCGAGTGCGGCGACACGACCGAAGCCCTGACATTCATCACAGGCACCGAGGGGACTGTTGAACGAGAAGAGTGCGGGCTCGGGCGCGGGGAGCGCACGACCGCAGGAATCACAGCGAAACCCCTCCCGAAAAATGCGGCGTTCACCCTCGGGCGAGACGGCGAGCGCTTCGCCGTTTCCCCAGCGGAAGGCGTTCGCGATCGCCTCGACCAGGCGAGACCGCCCCTCCTCGCCCTCGAGTCGCAATCGATCGATCAAGAGCAGCGCGCCCTCGCGGCGCCGGGCGAGTTCGCGGCTCGTGATGTCCTCCAGATCGAAACGTTCCCCTTCGGCATCGAGCAAGCGGGTGAGCCCGTCGCGCATCAGTCGTTCGTAGAGGGCCTTGCCGGACTCCTTCCGCTTGGGGGGAAGCGGGGCGCCGACCGTGAGCCGCTCGCCAGGGGCCTCGGACAGCAGCCGCGCCGCGATCGCCTCGGGAATCCCGGGTTCCACGCGCTCTTTACAGTCGGGGCAGTGCGATACCCCCGCCCGCGCGAAGAGCAGGCGCAGGTGATCGAGGATCTCCGTCGCGGTGCCGACGGTCGAGCGGGCGCCCGTCACCCGGTTGCGCTGCTCGATGGCGATCGCGGGCGGAAGGTGGCCGATTGCGTCCACATCGGGCCGCGGCATCCGCTCGAGGAACTGGCGCGCGTAGGTCGAGAGCGACGTGACGTAGCGGCGCTGTCCCTCGGCGTAGAGCGTGTCGAAGGCCAGGGTCGACTTGCCCGAGCCCGACACGCCGGTGATCACCGTGAGCGCGCGCAGCGGGATCGAGCAGCTGACACCTTTCAGGTTGTGGGTGCGGGCGTTCTCGATGCGGATGTGGTGCTGGGTGCTCTCATCGGCGGACCGATTGCGAGACGCGCCCCTGCGATCCGGCCTTCGACCCTCCCCCGCTCGCGCCACCGGACTCGGCTAGGCCGCCGGATCGGGGTCGTCGACGATCAGGGTCACGCTGATGTGGTCCCCGGACTCGCTCTGCCCCATGTGGACGACCTGCGTCTGCGGCCGCGCACTCAGGAATTTGTCGAGCTCCTCCTGCACTTCTTTGGGGAGCCCGCGAACCACCAGGCTTCGCAGTGCCATCGGCGTCGTTGTCCTCGCCTTTCGTTCCGGACGGGTCCGGAGTCGTTCGGGAAAAGTGGGGGCCCAGGCATCGTGTTTAGGTGCNNGGTGCGCGGGACCGCCGGGTCAACCGTGAGCGACCACGCCTCGATCCCGCCGCTCAGATTCTTCACGTCTCCGAAACCCTGCGCGAGGAGGATCCGGCAGGCCTTGGTGCTGCGAGCGCCGCTCTTGCAGTGGACGACCACGGGTCCGTCCTTCCACTCGGCGAGCTCGTGGAGACGATCGGGGAGCTCGCCCAGGGGAATCAACACCGTGCCCTCGATCCGCGCCGCGTCGGCCTCTTCGGGTTCGCGCACATCGAGGAACAAGAAGCGCTCTCCCGCCTCGCGCCGCCGTGCCACCTCGGCCGCGCTCTGCTCCTCCACCGGGCTCTCGTCCTCGGTGTCCTGGACCCCGCAGAAGTGCTGATAGTCGATGAGCTCGGTGAGCGTCGGCGCGTCGCCGCAGGCCGGACACGCGGGGTCCTTCTGCAGCTGGAACTCGGAGAAACGCATGTCGAGCGCGTCGTACTGAAGGAGGCGCCCCACCAGGCTGTCGCCGATCCCGGTGAGAAGCTTGACCGTCTCGGTCGCCTGGATCATCGCGATGATGCCCGGCAGCACGCCCAGCACGCCCCCCTCGGCGCAGGAGGGCACGGCGCCCGGCGGCGGCGGCTCGGGATAGAGGCAGCGGTAGCAGGGGCCGTGCCGGGCATCGAAGACCGTCGCCTGGCCCTCGAAGCGGAAGATCGAGCCGTGCACGTTGGGCTTGCCGAGCAGCACGCAGGCGTCGTTCGACAGATAGCGCGTCGGGAAATTGTCGGTTCCGTCCACCACCACGTCGTAGCCGCGAAAGAGTTCCATCGCGTTCGACGCGTCGAGACGCAAACGGTGGGTCTCGACCTCGACGTCGGGGTTCATCGCACGCAGCCGGGCCGCGGCGACCTCCACCTTGGGCGCCCCGACGTCGACCGTGGTGTAGAGCACCTGGCGCTGCAGGTTGGAGGCGTCGACGACATCGTCGTCGACGAGGCCGAGCCGGCCCACCCCGGTGGCGGCGAGGTACTGGGCAAGCGGAGAACCGAGTCCGCCCGCGCCGAGCAGCAGCACCGAGGATTCGAGCACCTGGCGCTGCCCTTCCACCCCGAACTGCGGGAGGTTCAAATGGCGTCGGTAGCGGTCGAACTGGTCGGGCCGCAGCGGCGGCGTCGAACTCACCCGTCTCTCCTTCCAGCGCGCATCGGGTCCGTTCCGGAAGGGTAGCCGACGGCCGCCGCTTCGAACGCCGTCCGGGCTTCCCGCGCCGTCAGCGCGGCGGCAGGACCACCACACGGTGGGCCCGCGCCGGCTTCTCGCCAAAGTCCCAGTGCACCGTCACCCGGTCGTCGCGGCGTATCGAGTCCCATTCACCCTTGGCGCCGCGTACCTGGGTCTTCGGACCGCGGACGAAGGAGAGCTGGTCGCCCATGCGGTTCCCCACCACCAGACGCTCGCCGCTCACCTGATTCACACTCCCCGTGAATTCGTGCATCTGGGCGCCCGCGGGGGCCGCGAGCACCCCGGCCGTTACCAGGGCCGCCAGCGCAGAGGCGAAAGCGAGACGGCGGGGGGACGTACGAGAGCGTCTCGTGGTGTGATTCATGGCTGAATCCTCTTGCGCGCAGGGCCCGCAGAGTGGACGCCCCAACTCCCACGTCTATTCCACTCTCTCGCTCGTCTGATGCGCTGGGGCGAGCGCGAACGAGATGCTGGTGCCGGAGGTGGGACTCGAACCCACACGACCACAAGGAGCAGCGGATTTTGAGTCCGCCGCGTCTGCCAATTCCGCCACTCCGGCGAGTGGGAGATCCCAGAGCGCTCCCAGAGGAGCGGCCCAGCCAGCATACCAATTCCTTTTCGCCGCGCGGCGTGCTTTGATGAAGCCCGAACGAGCCTGCAGCGAAGACGAGGAGGACGCGATGGCGGGGGACGGCGGGAATCGGTGGAGTGACTACGGAGGCCCCGCCCCGAGCGTCGAGGCGGGCTGGCGCTTCGAGCGGGTGACGCCGCCGAGCCGGCTGTGGGGTGCGAACGGAATCGTTTGGGGCGCTCAGCAACAATTGATGGTGACCCAGGTGTTTGGCTCACAGGTCACCGCCATCGATGTCGACACCGGTACGCACCGCCCCTTTGCGCGACTGGGCGAGGGCATCCGCGCTCCGGACGACGGCGCATTTGGACACGACGGCACCTTCTACGCCACGGAGCCGATGAACGCCCGCGTCTCGGCGCGTCGCCCCGACGGCCGCTACGAGACCCTGCGCGACGACCTTCCCGGCGCCAACGGAATGACGATGAGCCACGACCGGCGGCGTCTCTTCGTCGACGAATTCCGACCCGGCGGCCGATTGCTCGAGCTCGACCCCAACGGCGAGCGCGAGCCCCGAATCCTCGCCGACGACCTCGCGCTCCCGAACGCCTTCGCGATGGGCCCCGATGGTGCACTGTGGTTCCCGCAGGTCATCGCCGGAGAGATCTGGCGCTACGACCTCGAGGGTGGCGGCTTGGAGCGCCGCTTCGAGGGCCTCGCCACACCCACCGCCGTGAAATTCGACGCCGCCGGGAATCTGCTCACTTCGGAGGCGGCGAGTGGCCACCTCACCCAGATCGAGTTGCGCAGCGGGACCCGCCGCTCCCTCGCCGCGGTGAATCCGGGTATCGACAACTTCGCCATCGCCGACGACGGGCGCCTCTTCGTCTCCCACTTCACCGACGGGCGGGTCGCCGAGGTGACGGGGGGCGTCGAGAAGGTGCTCTCGCCCTCGGGATTGATCGGGCCCTTTGGGCTCGCGGCGCTGCCCGACGGCTCCTGGGTCGCGGCGGATGGTCTCGCTGTGACGCAGATCGACGCAGACGGCCGCACCCGCTGCCTCATGAACCTGATCACGGACCTCCCGAGTCTGGCGCTCGACGTCGCCGTCCTGGAGGGCGAAGTGCTGGTGTTGGTCGAACGCGGACAGGTGTTTCGCCGCGCGGTGGACGCGGCGGAAGGGACGCGGGCGCGGCCNNTGCGCCGCGCCGGGTGGCGGCGCCTATGTCGCCGAGCGGCGCGGCGGGCGCGTGTTGCGGATCGACGGTGTGGGCGAGGTGCTGGGAGAAGTCGCGTCCGGGCTCCGCGCACCGCGCGCTCTCGCCGCCGGCGAGGACGGCGTCCTCTGGGTGTCGCAGGAAGGGGGCGTGGTGGGCCTGCGCGACGGGCGCCCCGTCGCCGAGCTCCGCGAAGTGTCTGCGCCGCATGGCATCGCGGTCCGCGGCGACACCGTGCTGGTGGCCGACCCCTCCGGGCGCCGCCTGGTCGCCTTCGAGGTGAGCCGCGGCATCCACCGAGACGTCGTGACCGATGCGCCCCTCGGACCGCCCGTGGATGAAGCGCGCGTTCCGCTCGCGACGACACCGCTCCTGGCCGACGGCGAGGGATTCCTCGTGGGCTGCGACGGCGAGGGCAGTCTGCGACGGCTCGTTCCGGCCTAGACGCTGGCGGCACCGACCGCCCGAGGGGCGGGCAGGGCCGAGTCGAGCTTCGCGCGCTCCCGCCCTACCATCCCGGGATGCCCATCCGCGGACGCCTTCCCCACCTCGTCGAGCGCGCCCAGACGCTCGCGCCGCTCATTGCGTCGCACGCCGACGAAGCCGAACGCGCCACCCGGCTGCCGACCGCCGTGGCCAAGGCATTCTCGGAGGCGGGTTTGTACCGGCTGGGCGCGCCTCCCTGGGTCACGGGCGGTGCCAACGCCGACCCGACCACTCAGGTCGAGGTCATCGAGGCCGTGTCGAGCGCAGACGGCAGCGCCGGTTGGAATCTGATGATCGGGATCGAGATCTTCGGCCAGATCGCCCCCTTCTTCGGCCCCGCGAAACCCCTGATCGACGACACCTCGGTCGTGCTGTGTGGCGCGACGTCCGCGATGGGTCGCGCGGACCGCGAGGGCTCGGGCTACCGGGTTGGGGGACAATGGCAGTTCGTCAGCGGCTGCCACAACGCGCAGCTTTTTGCTGGCACGGTGATGCGCTTCGAGGACGGTGTGCAGGTCGATGCCCCGCCGGCCTTCGCAGTCGCGCTCGAAGACGAGATGGAGATTCTCGATACGTGGCACGTGAGCGGGATGCGCGGCTCCGGCTCGCACGATGTGCGCCTCCGCGACCTGTGGGTTCCCGAAGAGCGGCTGGTGGTTCCGGCGGAGACCGAGATTCCCCGCGACACGCCCCTCCAACGCGTGCCCTTCGGCGTGAAACTCGCGTACAACAAGGTGGGGGTCTGTCTGGGGATTGCGCGAGCGGGGCTCGACGCCTTCGTCGAGCTCGCCAGCGGCAAGACCCCGCGATTCTCGAGTGCGGCCCTGCGCGAGCGGCCCATCGCCCAACGCGCCATCGCCGAGGGTGAGGTGCGTTTGCGGTCGGCGCGGGCGCTGGTCTTCGAGCTCCTCGACGAGCTCTGGGACGCCGTCTGCGAAGAACGCCAGATCGACGATCGCTGGCGGGCCCTCTTCCAGATTGCGTGCTCCGACGCGGCCCGCGCCTGTGTCGACGCGGTCGACCAGATCGCGGAAGCGGCCGGCACTACGGTCAATCGCCTGGATCACCGCCTCGAGCGCATCGTTCGCGACGTGCGGGTGGTGCGGCAACACATCACCGTGGCCCCGATACACATCGAGCTCGGGGGCAAGATGCTCCTCGGTCTTCCCGCCGAGGGCATCATGCTCGACCCGACCTTTCTCGAGAAGCGCCCCGACCACCGCGCCCATCCCGTTCCGGCTCGCTCGGGATCTTCCGGCGCCGAGCCCGACTCGGCCTGACTCGCGTGCGGGGGTTCTGCGGAGGGGTGGCGCTCCTCGCGGCTTTCGCGAGCGCGTCGATCAGTGCGGGCGCGGAGAGCGACGGGTTGCAATTCGCGCGTGCCGGCGAGGCACAGACGCAGCTCTCGGTGGACGCCCTCCGCCGCGCCTGCGGGTTCGAAACGATCGAGGTGCAAGACCCCTACTATTCGAAATCAAAGAGATTTTTTGCGATCGATGCGCGCTGTGTCCTGGGCCGGGGCTTCCGCTCATCCCCACCCCGCGACGCCAACCTCTTCCTCCGCGCCGCCGACGGGTACACCCGCCCTGCGCCGGCCGGCGCGCTGCTCTCGGGCGACGCGTGGTTCGCCTTTGCGGACGCCGAGCTCACCCGAAGCGCTGAAGATCCCCCGGTCTGGGAGCCGATCGACCGCCGCCAGGTGCACCCCGGTCCCTTCTATCTCATCTGGAGCGGCCCGGACCAGAACGATCCGCACCGCTATCCCTGGCCCTATCAGCTGGTCACGGTCGATTGGGCGCCGCTCGAAAGCGAATACCCCAACCTCGACCCGCGGGCAGAAGCGGGTTCGGCCGCCGAACGCGGCTTTGCCCTGTTCCGGGCCCAGTGCGTCTCCTGTCACGCGATCAACGGCGAAGGCGGCCGCGTGGGCCCCGACCTGAACGTCCCGCGGAGCATTGTCGAGTACCGGCCAGAAGAACAGATCCGCGCCTATATCCGCGACCCCGAGTCCTTTCGATTCACCAGCATGCCCTCGCACGAACATCTGAGCGATGAGGACCTCGATGCGCTGGTCGCGTATTTTTGGGCCATGGCAGAGCGCAAGGTCCATCCCCGACTCGAAACCCACGCGACCGGGAGCGACGGGAGGACGGAGCCCTGAGCGACCGGGAGTGGCGCGCCGGTGTGGAAGTGCTCGCGCGACGCGTGGCCGAGCTCCCGCACGGGCTCCGCGACGCCCTGGCGGCGGCGGACCCCACCGTGTCGCTCGACCCCGAACGAATTCGGCGCGTCTGGGTGACCGGTGTGGGAAATTCGGTGGCGCACGCGCGCTTTCTCGCCGATGTCCTCNNCGCGACGTCGGGGTCCCCGCGCGTTTCGTCGCCACCGCCTCTCTCGGGAGTGCGCAGCCGGACGCGGAACGGGATGTGCTCGTGGTCTTCTCCCAGGGCCTGTCCCCCAACGCGCAATACGCACTGTGCGCGCCCGGCCGCTGGGCGGCGCTCCTTCTCGTGACCGCCACGGGAGACCGGGGCGGCGCGGGGCCCGATCGCGAGCAGAAGGCAGCGGTGCTACGAGAGGTCTCCCGCGCCGGCGCGACGGTGCACCGAATCCCCGGCGAAGACGAGTTCGNNCGGGTTCGTGGGCGCTCTCGCAGTGGCACGGGCTCTGGCGCGGGCGTGGGAGCGGCCCACTGGAGCTCTGCGCGGTGATCTCGACCTCATCCTCGACGCGTGGCGGCGCGCCGAGGAGCGGGTCGACAGCGCCTTTCCGCCCGGCGACGCGCTGAGGCTCGAACGCGGTGCGACCCTGCTCTGTTCGGGCGGCTACGGCGAACGCGCGCAGGGGCTCCGCCACAAGATCCTCGAGGGCATGGGCCTTCCCTGGCCGCCGCTCTGGGATCTGCTCGAGTTTTCGCATGGTCCGTTCCAGGAGCACGCCGACCGCGCCGGCGACCTGATCGTCCTCGCGCGCGACGACGCCCCGGACGAATCCGAACTCCTCTCCGCGTGCGCGCGGATGTTTCGCGGGGGCGCGCAGCGGATCCGGATGTTGCGGGCGTCGCTTCCGGGTCCCTTTGCGGTTCTGGAGCACGAGNNACGCGCTGATGCTGCGGTGGCTCTCGGAGCAGCGCCGCGACCCGCGGCGCTGGGCGGGGCAAGGCCGCGACGCGCCGCTCTATGGTCGGCGCCCGGCCTCCGCGTCGGCGACACGCTGAAAGCGCCACCAGACATAGGGAATGAAGAACGCGTAGTAGAGCTGGTTGGGCACGATGCGCAGGGCGAAGCCCGCGTCCCATCCCGCCAGAATCAACACGTCGGCGCCCGCCCAGAGCAGGTAGTACACGGCGCTGTAGTGCAGGACCGCTCGGAGAAAGGCACGCAGGCTGGAAGCGATCGCCGCGTCGCGGGCGATCCAGAGACTGAGTGCGATCGCCGTCACCGCAAAGATCGTCTCGTGGAACAGCCACAACCACCGGCCCGGGAGCCCTCCGNNGGAAGACGCGAAGGTCTCCGAGCAGCACGAAGAGAAGGCCTGCAGCCGTACCCGCCGCGGTGCCGGGCCACCCCAGACGACGCCCGACGAACGTCACCACGAAGGGATCGGCCAGTGTCTCGAATGTGAAGAGCAGACCATACGCGGCGACAAAGGCGGCGATACTGCCCGCCGGTGTGCGCTCTCGGGTCGCGGCCCGGAAACCCAGGAAGAGCAGCGGGACCACCCACAGCGCCCAGAGCGCCTGGGTCTCACTGGCGTAGATCGCCTCCCAGGTCACGCCGTGGTTTCACCCGTTTCGGATTCGCCCGGGCGGCGCCCGAGCCGTGCCAGACGCGCTTCGATCCACGGGAAGATCGCTGCGCGGTCGAGGGCGGGGTTGCACCACCCAGTGGTGACACAGAAGGAGCGGTCGAAGCGTCCGTCGTGGTGGCGGGCGTGCGCGCTCGGCGAAATGAAGAGATGCGCCCGCTGCAACCACGCCGCTGCCACGGGCGGCGCCGGGTGATGCGCCCAACGGTGGATGCAATTCGAGAGCGCGAGGCTCCCTGCGAAGGCCGCGACGCCGGCCCCGCCCGCGGCGCCGACCGCCCCCGACCACGACGGTGCCGCGAGGCGCAACAAGAGCAGCGAAAACGCCAGGAGCCAGCAGGTGTTCCCGAATACCTCGATCAAGCGATGACGCGTGATCCCGAGAGGGTCGGTGTGATGATCTCGAAAGGGCCGGACCCAGCGGGGTCCGAGGACGGGTGTGTCCTCCCGGAAGAAGGTGTCGCCCGCCCAATGCACGACACCCGTACTGAGGTCGGCGCCGATCATGCCGAGCGGGAGCGCGGCGAGCAGGAACAGGAGGGACGCGAGAGCGCTTCGCTCGGCACTCCAATCGAGGAGATGCCATACCAGGAGACCCGCGAACGCGAGGATGCCGGCGGCGTCGACGACGATGGCGTGGGCGGGGCGACGCGCGGCGTCGCGCACTTCGATCTCGCGAGCGATCCGGGTGTCCCGCGCGGTCATCGAGGCACCACCCGGAACCACCACACCTCTGCTTGCGCCGCGAGTCCCTCGGCATCGAGCTCGTACTTTGCGGCGATCGCGTGGCGCAGCGCTTCGATTTCGTCGGGGTCGTCGACCCGCTCCGCGCGACAGCGGAAAATCCGCCCACCCTCGCCCGCGCTGCGGAGGCGGATCCGGGGGTCCGCCATCACCTGGTGGGGCCACCGTTTGCCGGGGGTGAGAAAATCGGCGGGGAGATAGAGGGTGCCATTGTGTACGACACTCCAGGTCGTCACCGAGCGCGGCCGCTCGGGGCGGACTTCCACCTCCCATTCTTCCACCCACGCGAAGTCCCGCCAAGACGGAATCGGGCACGGTTCGTCGCTGCCCCGCAACGCCCCGCCGGGGAGCGGACCGAGAGGTCCATCGAGGACGGATCCGCCGCACACGAGCCCGAGAGCGGCGCCGATCGCGAGGAGTGCGCCGTAAGCGAGGCGCCTTCCCCACACTCGGACGGGACCCGCCATCGGGGTGAACGGGGCCTAGGGCTCGACCACCACCTTGCCCATGATGCGTCGGTCGAGGACGTCGCNNCGTGCAGGCCGCGGCAATGTCGGGCTCGCGCCCGAACGACGCGCCGTAGAACACACCGACGATCGAGCAGCCCTTGAGCAGGGTGAGGTTGAGCGGAATCGAGGGGATGCCGGCGGTGAAGCCGATCACGAGGAAGCGCCCGCGCCAGGCCGTGGCGCGGAGCGCGGCCTCGGCCTGCGGCCCGCCCACCGCGTCGTAGACGACGTCGACACCGGCGCCGCCGGTCAATTCCTTCACCCGATTCTTCAGGTCTTCCTCGCTGTAGTTGATGAGCTCGTCGGCACCGGCTTCCTTGGCGAGCGCCAGCTTCTCGGGTGTCGACGCGGCCGCGATCACCCGCGCGCCCATCACCTTGCCGAGTTCGATCGCAGCGAGGCCGACCGCGCCGGCCGCGCCCGTGACGAGAACGCTCTCTCCCGGCTGGAGATTCCCGCAGAACTTGAGACCGTAGTACCCGGTGCCGTAGGCGTATCCGATTCCCGTCGCCTGGGAGAAATCGAGACCCTTGGGCAACGCGCGCACCTCGGGCGCCTCCACCACGGCGTATTCGGCGAACCCGCCGGTCGGCGTGCCGAAGGCAACCACTTCGTCCCCCACACGGACGTCATCGACCCCGTCACCCACCGCGTGTACCACGCCCGCCACCTCACCGCCGGGGACAAAGGGGGGCTCGGCTTGAAATTGATACTTGTTGTCGATGATCAACACGTCGGGGTAGTTGAGTGCGGCCGCCCGCACCTCGATGCGCACCTGACCGGGGCCGGCTTCGGGCATCTCCACCTCTTCCACCACCAACTTTTCGGGCGCCCCATACTCTTTGCAGACCACGGCTTTCACGGGAGATCCTCCAGCTCGAGAAGAGCGCCAACTCTATCCAAAGCCGCCCCACCCTTCGACC
>JABAHO010005505.1_pt1 | contig 25930 bp, 15 predicted proteins | sample 7062071 | NCBI WGS metagenome assembly JABAHO01 (sample SAMN14534356, study PRJNA622989) | marine sediment metagenome | biome: marine biome [ENVO:00000428]; feature: marine pelagic biome [ENVO:01000023]; material: deep marine sediment [ENVO:00002113] | place: India: Gulf of Kutch | collected...
CGCCCCAGATACCGCTGACGCAGACGGGGCAACATCTCTTCTCGTACTTTTTGACTCATTGGCATCCTTTCAGATGCCGGTGTCATCCTTTTTGAGTCAACGACCCTTTTCGACCTGCCCAACAAAAAGACCCTCGGTGTCAAAACTTATGAGTCAACAGGTATTCCGGCGGCCTTCCTGATTAGTCCGTGCCCCCAGCCGACTCATGCGTTATAGTCGGATCGTGAGTAAGGATGACCGAGAACCTGTACGTTGCAAATGGTGCCTGGGGCATCCGCTGTATAGGGATTATCATGACCGGGAGTGGGGGGTGCCCGAGTATGATGACCGCGCCCTGTTCGAAAAACTGATTCTTGACGGTGCGCAGGCCGGGCTCAGTTGGCTGACGATCCTGAAGAAACGGGACGCCTACCGCGCGGCCTTTGATGCATTCGATCCCGCAAAGATCGCTTGCTACGGACCGGATCGCATCGAGGCGTTGATGCAAAACCCCGGAATCGTGCGCAACAGGCTGAAGATTGAATCGGCCGTCAAAAATGCATGTGCCTACCGGGAGCTTGTGGATACGCTGGGATCGTTCAGTGAATTTCTGTGGCAGTTTACGGGCAATGCGACGCGTCACAATACCTGGCGGTGTGTAGAGGATTTGCCGGTCAGCACTCCTGAATCGGATGCAATGAGCAAGGCCTTGAAAGCCCGCGGGTTCAGCTTTGTCGGAAGTACGATTTGCTATGCGTTTATGCAGGCCGTGGGTATGGTAAATGACCACGTAACCACCTGTTTCCGTTACGCGGAGTTGAAGGGATAAAAATGGCGGGAAAACTTTTTCTGATTGATGCAATGCCGCTGCTGTACCGCGGGCACTTTATTTTCTTACGTAACCCCCGGATAACCTCGAACGGGGAAAATACCTCGGCGCTGTATGGCTATGTGAATTCACTGATCCAGATCCTGGAAAGTGAGCAACCCACCCACATCGCTGTCTGTTTTGACACGCCGCAGCCAACCTTTCGGCATGAGATGTATTCAGAGTACAAGGCCCAGCGGGAGGCCATGCCGGAAGATATTGCCTGGGCGATTCCCGCATCGAAGGCCCTGACCCGGGCCCTGAATATCCCCCTGGTTGAATGCCCGGGCTTTGAAGCGGATGATATCATTGGCACAATTGCCTCCCTGGCGGCGCAGGAGGACGTTGATACCTACATGGTCACGCCCGACAAGGATTTTGCGCAGCTGGTTGGCCCGAGGACCTACCTTTACCGCCCCGGGAAGGGAGGCGCTTCCCCGGACATCATGGGCATTCCGGAGGTGCTCGAAAAATGGGGCATTCAGCGCGTGGAGCAGATTATTGACCTGCTTGGGCTGGCAGGGGACGCCTCGGACAATATCCCCGGTGTTCCCGGTGTGGGCGAAAAGACAGCCGTTAAACTGCTGGCCCAATTCGGTGACCTCGAAAATCTTCTGGCGAACACAGAAAGCCTGAAGGGTAAACAACGGGAGAAGGTTGAAGCCAACGTGGAGCAGGCCCGACTTTCCAGGCGGCTTGCTACCATTACCTGCGATGCGCCCGTCGGCGTTGGGCTTGCCGACCTGGAACTGCATGGAATAGACAGGGAATCCCTGGCCGGCCTCCTGCGAACCTACGAGTTTAGTGCGCTGGGCAAACGCCTGCTGGGCGATTCGTTCAGCCTGTCCGGTTCACAGGGCGAGCTTTTTGGTGAGGCCGAGACCGCGGCGCCGCCTGCTTTTGAGAACATAGAAACGCGAAGCCACCGGTATGAAATTGTCCGCGGTGCAAAAGATTGTGCAGCCCTTGCGAAAAAACTGGGTGATGTCGATGTGCTGTGTTTTGACACGGAAACGACCAGTCTCGATACCTTCGAAGCCGAATTGGTCGGGCTTGCGTTTTCGATAACGGAAGGAGAGGCCTTCTATGTTCCGGTCGAGGAAGAAAAGGCGGCTGCGGACATGCTGGAGTGCTTCCGCGGAGTGCTTGAAGACCCCGGCATCGAAAAGGTCGGGCACAACCTGAAGTATGACATTGAAGTCCTGCGCAGGTACGGGGTGCACGTGGCCGGACCGATTTTTGATACCATGCTGGCGCACTATGTTGTTGACCCGGGCCAGCGTCACAGCATGGACCACCTCTCACGTACCTATCTCAAGTATGACCCTGTCTCCATCGAAACCCTCATCGGTCCCAAGGGGCCGGAGCAGAAACGGATATCGGATGTCCCGCTTGAATCCGTTGCGGATTACGCTGCTGAGGACGCCGATGTAACGCTCCGCCTGAGTCATGTTTTAAGGGAAGTTGTCAGGGAANNTTTTAAGGGAAGTTGTCAGGGAACAGCAGGCGGAACGCGTTGTGGGCGAGTGTGAAAATCCGCTTGTGCATGTACTTGTGGATATGGAGGCGGAGGGTATCCGGATTGATCGGACCGCTCTCGAGGACTACTCCGTACGCCTGGGCGATGAGATCGCGACCCTGGAAAAAAGCATCTACGCCGTGGCGGGGGTTGAGTTCAACATTGCCTCGCCCAAGCAGCTTGGAGAAATCCTTTTTGACCGTCTCAAGGTGGAGGCCAGGCCCAAAAAAACCCGAACCGGGCAGTATGCAACCAATGAGCAGGTTTTGACGCGTCTTGCGCATGAGCATGAACTCGCCGCGCTTGTCTTGGAATACCGTGCCTGCCAGAAATTGAAATCGACCTATGTGGATACGCTGCCCGATGCAATCCGGGCCGAAACCGGCCGGGTTCATACAACCTTCAGCCAGGCGGTAACAGCCACAGGCCGTCTGCAGTCCCAGAATCCCAACCTGCAGAATATCCCCATCCGGACCGAGCGGGGCCGGGAAATCCGCCGGGCGTTTATCGCCCGCGATGAAAATTATGTGCTTTTGTCCGCAGACTACTCGCAGATCGAACTGCGTGTAATGGCCGCCATCAGCGGAGACGAGGCGCTGAAGCAGACCTTCCTGGACGGCGTGGATGTCCACACGGCCACCGCAGCCCGTGTAAACGAGGTTGAAATCGACGCCGTAACTTCAGAAATGCGCCGCCAGGCCAAAATGGTCAATTTCGGTATTATTTACGGAATCTCGGCCTTTGGTCTCAGCCAGCGCCTTGGAATACCGCGCTCCGAGGCTGCGGACATCATAGAGGCTTATTTTCTAAAGTACCCGGGAGTAAAGACCTACATGGACCGAACGGTGGAAGAGGCCCGGAAGAACGGGTTCGTGACTACCGTCCTGGGGCGGCGCCGGAGTCTGCCTGACATTCATTCCCGCAATGCGACCACCCGGCAGGGGGCGGAACGCAATGCCATCAACACCCCGATCCAGGGGTCGGCTGCAGACATGATCAAGCTGGCCATGATCCGTATTCATGGAGAGCTGTGCAGGCGCGAGCTGAAAAGCAGAATGCTCCTCCAGGTTCATGATGAACTGGTCTTTGATATGCACAAAACCGAGCGGGATGAAGTGCGTGCGCTGGTCAGTGACGGAATGCGTGAGGCACTGGACCTTGACGTGCCTATTGTTGTCGAGATGGGCGAGGGTGACAACTGGCTGGATGCGCACTAGGCGTGCAGACGCCCGGGATCAGTTGCGCAGGCCTGCGTTGTCATCCTGCCGGTTGCGATAGATGTTGAACTCCAGGGCGGAAAATGCGCTTAACGGCAGGGTGGCATCTCCAAAATTTTCGCTGGTGCCCCGCAGTGTGCCCGCCCCCAGGTACTGCAGGTCGAGGGTGATTGCTCCCCGGGAACGGAAGGTGCAGCGCACATCATTCCTGTTTCGGCGCGCCCGGTGGGCCTTGTCGGGCGCCAGGCGCGCTTCCCGAATCCGCTCCACAGGCACCGTCAGGGTTGCATAGGCCGTATCGAAGGTGGCCTGGTCGCCTGATATTTTTCTGAGCACTCCGGTGACCTTGTCACTGTTCAGAAAAAAGAGCCGGTCTTCGCTCGGGAGTGCTTCACTCGCTGTTTCCGGAATGCGGCCATCCCACTGAGAGATTCGGATATGCGAAACCGACAGGTTTCCATGATTTTGCGGATGGAAAAGAATGCCGTCACCCAGCCCTGCGAACGGGTTCGGGTCTGTCCATTGCCGGACAAGTTCTCCATCGATGAGGAGGACGAGTTTTCGCTCCTCCCGGTTCACAAGCAGGGTGAAGACAGCTGATTCCACGGAGGGATCCTGGAAACGCTCAACATTCGCGCTGCCAAGGCTCTGGCTTCCGGCAGTGCCGGAATAGCGCTGCATGTAAAAGGACTGTCCGCTTGCCTGCAGCAGGTAACAGTTGCCGCTGTAGTGCTGAATATTGTCCGTGAAGCATGCAAAATAAAACTGGGGATATCCCCGCCAGCCGACCTCGAATTCGATTCGCACCTTATCGGGAAGGCCCTTAATCCGCCGGCCGATGGGATGCGACTGGAGAGCATGCAGGGTCCCGTCGGCGAGATGCCAGGTGGGTTGATTGCGAAGCTCTGTCGTTGTCCAGTCTTCCAGCCTTTCCGGGCCGGCATACACGGTGTCGTCAGAAAGCGCGCCCGGCAGAATCCGGGAAATCATCACGCGCTGGATTCGCATCGGTCCCGCATACCAGGTGTCGAGTGTCAGGTGCGTATCGTCAAGGCTTTGAACTGTGCCCTGCAGGATGTCGCCGTTGGTCAGATGGATCTCGGCCGTGCGTCCGCCGGGGCCTTCGCTGCCCATTCCGAGCTGAATTTGCCGAGCCGCATCCAGGGCGAAATGGATGGGCTCCGCAACCCGTGGGTGTTTCCATTGAAAGATTCCGGAGGAGGGGTTGACTTCCCGGAGCGAACCATGCAGCGAATCGCGATTCGCAAGCGTCAGGACATCGGACGCTGCGTCCAGTTCTCCTTCCGACCCGGATGGCACCGCCTCGTCTGCGGGTGCCGGTACGGAGATCGTGCGCGCATCCTGGCCGGGAACCGCCGCGGGATTCTCCTCGTCCTGCAGCCCCACGTTGAGCTGCAGCTGTGCCTGCGCGGTCATGGCCATCAAACCCGTAAGGAAAAGGCCTGCAAAGAACCTGTGTGAAATTGGCATGTAGTATCCTTTCATGTTCAGCGCTCGTAGATTGGAAGAAACCGGTAGTTCACCGCAAGCGAAAGCAGGGCGGCCGAAGTTGAAAACGCCGGTCCATTCGGTCCGGGCCAGGAGCCGTTCTCGTTCTGGATCGAGATAAGCCGGTCAATGTTCGCCCTGTTCCATTCCCTCCAGGCTGTCATGTCGGCATGAAAATACGCCTGGGAGGCATAGTACAGGTAATAATACAGGTGGCGGCTTGCATGCGCGTTAATCTGGCGAAGGTGGGCAAAGCCGGAGACGTAAACCTGTGCATCTTTCTGTCCGGCAAGCGCAAATACAAGCGTTCCGATTGCGGTCTGGGGCGGGGTGGCACGCGACGGGGTCGTGTAGCCGAAGCCGCCGCCCGGCTGGCTCATTTGGGACAGGAAATGCAGGCCTTTGGCAATGGCGGTGTCGGGCACCGAGAGCCCGGCGTTTCGTGCAGCCAGCAAGGCCACCAGCTGCGCCCCGCTGATGGTGGTGTCTGCATCCGTGCGGCCGGGTTCATAGCGCCATGCGCCAAGCGGGTTGTTGGCCTGGGCGGTGAGAATGAGAGATACTGCCTGCTTAAGGGCAGGTCCAAGCCGCGGGTCATCGACAGCCCCGTAGGCCTCCGCCAGTGCCAGCGTCGCAAAACCATGATTATACATGGAGGTGCCGATCATGCCCGATTCGCTGCGCATGGATGCGAGCAGAAAACTCAGTCCCCTTTTGATATGGCTTTGATAGGGTCCGAAATTGGGATCATCGCCGTGGGCAAGCATGGCGAGTATGGCCAGCCCTACGACCCCGGGCTGCGCGCCGTAATTGCCGGCCCAGGTTCCGTTTGACTGCTGGGAGGCGGCAAGATACTTCAGGCCTTTTTCGTAGGTGGACTCAACTTCGGGGGCTATCACATCGCCCTGGTACTGAAAGAGCGTCTGTGCCGGCGCGGTTAAGGGCAGCATGCATGCCGCAAGCAACGCCGCTGTTTTTTGAGTGAGTCCGGGTATCATGGTGAGGTTTCCAGTGTTCGGAAGTAGGCTTCCAGCATCTGTTTGAATTCCGGCGGGGGCTCATGCATCAATCCGCTGGCCCTGTCCACCTGCCGTTGGCCCTCGCCCCCGTAGGCGGCTGCCGGGCCGGATGCCTGTCCGCCGCCGCTGCTGCCTGCCTCCCCATCTCCCTTCGCCCCCGACTGCGAGGCTTCCGGGGCCTGGGAGAGAAGTTGCTCAGCCTGTGAGTTGGCGGAACCGCCTGCCTCATCGATGCTGTTGCTCAGCAGCTCAATAATTTCTGTTTCGATTGCAATTGTTGCCGAATCGGTTTGCGGTCGTCTCAGGAACATCGAGGCGTTCATCATTTCACCCCCGATTTTTTCAATCATCTGGCGGAGGTCTTCGTTTTTGACGCGTCTTTCCAGGGGGCGTGTATTGGCGGCCAGTTCATCCTGTTTTCGTGCCAGTTTGCGCGCATCCGACTTGTACCGCCGATTCGTGTCGCGTTCCTCTTCCAGCAGGCGGGTGGCCTTGCGCAGCATTTCCTCCTGCTTTCGGGTGCGCATGAGCGAGATGAGCGTCTCCATGTCTTCAGCGCTCAGTTCGGTGGCCGGGCCGCCGCCGCACTGCAGGTTGGCGCTGCAGGCCGGCTCCAGGGTATCAGCCCAGGCCCGCAGCTGCGCCTGCCATATCCGTACCTCGCTGATGGCCTGGATGGACACGTTATCCGCGATCAGCTTCTGCAGGGCATCGAGTTCATGCAGCACTTTCTTTTCCCGCATATCGAGGTACACGGCGTTAAAGGCTTCCCGGCGGGTGCGGCTATAGAACCCGGCGAGATCGTCCTGGATATAGCCGACCTCCTGCCGCGTCTCCGCCTGTTCCGCCGTAATACCTGCCAGTTCATCTGCCAACTCGGGTTCAAGCGTGCGGACTTCCAGCCCGATGGTTCTGGGCATGAGGGCTTCGATGTCGTCTCCGATACTCTGCTCACGGGATGCTGCCGCTCGCAACCGGTTGACAAAGCTTTCGGCCATCATGGCCTCCAGCGTTGTATCCATGTCGTCACGGGTTTGCTGAAGTTTTTTGACAGCCTCGTCTTCCGCCTGAACGGCAGCTGCCAGGCTTTCGTCCCGCTGACCGGGATTTTGCGCCGCCTGCTGAAGGGATTGGGCAGCCCGGGCCATTTCTTCCTGTGAAATGGACCGCATGGCAGCCATTTGATCGGTCCAGTGGCGAATGGTGGATTCAGAGATTTCACTGTTTTTCATGGCTTCCTGGATGAGGCTTTGCACGGTACTGGCCAAAGCATCCAACCGGTCGGCCTGCCGGCTTTCTGTTGCTTCGTTTTCACGAAGTTTTTCGCCGACTTCGGGCGTGTTGCGTTTTTCGGGCGACAGGGCTTCCAGTGCGCGGTTGTCCTCGAGAAGTTCTTCTTCGAGGCGGGTAACATCCTCAAGCTGCGAATAAACATGCTCCATCTGGCTTAGTACGATGTCGGCATGCCGGGCCCGGCTGACAACAAAAATCCGGGTGGGAGGGGACAGTGAGGGTTCGCGGTCAGGATGAAAATCCTCTGCCCGTGCCCGGAGCGTTACCACAGATCCCTCCGGTACATGTTTGGCCAGTGGAGAGAAGGCATGGGATCCCTCAGCCTCGGTATGTCCCGCTTTGCCCTCCAGTATATCTGCTGTGCCGGATGCGTCCGGCAGCGGTCGCTGTCCGCTGTCAACGGTTTGCCACTCAAGCCAGAGCCGCTTGACCCCGAAATCATCACGTGCAGTCAGTATGAGATCCACGGTTTCATCTTCGAGGATGGCGACAGCCCGCGATACGCCCCGGCAGTCAACCACTGGCGGTTCATCTTCGCGGATGGCGATATCAATCCGGTTGGGATGCAGGTTCTCCAATCCGTAAACATCCTGCCAGGTGAGGGTAAAGGATTCAGGCTCCTGCAGCATTCTGGGTGCGGACCGGATGACATTGCCGTCGATGGAGAAGTTTCCTGCGTTGCCGGGTTCTACGGCGGCATGGGTGAGCTGCCGGCTTATGTCCGCCTCGAACCCGACCGTGCTGCCCGCGATTACGCTGATATGCGGCGTTTTTAGAATGCGGGCCTCGGGTTCCATTTCAAGATAGTCGGGAAACCTGACATGGGCGGTGAGTTTAGTGAGTTCGGGCCTTAAGACGGGCTTGACGGAAATGGAATCTTTGAAATCCCCGACCCGAATGGTCAGCTCACCGGGATCGGTCTGTCCGGGGATCCGGAAAACGATATCGCCACCCGAGATTTCAGCAAGGACGGGCGGCTGGCGACGGAAGGCTCCGGTCGCCTGCGGAGCGCCCCATCGGGCCCGCTCCAGAGTTCCGGATACGGTGAAATCCTCGCCGTGAGGGACGACCAGGCTTGCCGGAAACCCGGAAACCTTCACAAACGTGTAGCGCGGTGTTGAAGACAAAGGTACAGCCCAGCGTTTCATGGCGCTCACCGCAGCCTCGGGAAACACCGTCAGGGCAAGCACGGTCAGGACCGATAGGCCCGCGAGAAGCCATCCGAATTTGCGGCTGTTTCGCAAATCAACTGCATCGCGAAAGGAATAGGATACGGCCTCGCCGGCCACCTGTTCGATTGCAGCCCGGCGCAGGGCGGGGGACATCCGGTTGCTGTCGGTGCCGGGGTCCTGCGCCAATTCGACGGCGCCAAGGAGGCGATCACCCAGGCGTTGGTATTTTTTCTGGATGAGCCTCGCCAATTGGCGAATGTCACGTCGTTTAAGAACCCAGGACCGGAACCAGCTCCACAGGAAAACGAAGAGGATCACCGCACCGCCCCCGGCGCACAGGAGCCGCATCCAGCGCGAAGTGTCCCATAGCCGGTCCATCAGGAAGACCAGGGCAAAAGTGGCAAGCAGGCCGCAGATTCCGCCGCAGACCGCCACGATGGATTCTGTCCGGCACAGATGCTTTTCGAACTGGCGGATCTGCAGCCGGAGTGCTTCTGGAAGGGCTGCAGGCGCCTGCCGGTTGTCGCTGTTTTTAATGTAGGGTGAATGCATGCGGATAACCGTGAATTATAACATACCCAGTAGTTTTCGAAATACCCATTGAAGCCCGAGAAGCGTCAGGATGCCTGCGAGCCAGAGAGGATGACACCAGAGCAGCATGCGCTCCTCCCGCGGCCGGGTTTCGGGAAGGACGCGAAGGTGCTGCACCATCTCAGGAAAGCCGTCCATGCTGGAAAACCGTCCTCCGGTGACGGCGGCTATTTCCTTGAGCAGGGCCGGTTTTGCCGGGCGGCCGATGTGCTCCCGCCTGGGGCTTTGTACCCGGATGTCTGTGGACAGTCGTCGCCCGGCGGATTCGCAGGAAATGGTCGCCGTGAATACCCCGCCTCTGTCAGGGGTGAAGGTGCCCGTGAAGACGCCCCAGCCCGAGCCCTCCGGCTGAAGCTGCAGTTTTCGCGAAAATCCATCGGTATGGGTCAGCGTGACAAAAACCTCTCCGTCATCAACCGGGAAGCCTGCCTGGTCAAACACCGTGGCATGTAAAAACACCTGTTTCCCCTGCCTCGGGTTTTCCGGGCTGTAAAAAAAGCGAATGCCCTCATCGTTGGCGAGATGGCGCTGGTGGGCCATCCAGCGCACGACCTGGCCCCAGAACCGGTAATGGTAGGTATCCTCAACACCGCGTCGCCAGCGCCAGGCGCTGTCCGTTCCCATGAAAAGGGTTTTCCCGTTTCCGGCGGCCCGGGAGACGAGCAGGGGCATCCTTCCGTGCTGCGAGCGGGCCGTTTCATGCACGGCAAGAACGTTGCTGCCGGGTTTAGGTTTTTCAACGGTGGCATGCCAGTAGAATCCGGGCAGATTTTTCCAGAGCGACCAGTTGGCCGCGGGATCGGATGCGAGCATGGTAAGCAGGTGATCCCGTCCCCGGGTGGTCAGGTGCAGCCGGGACTCAACCGAGAAGTCGAGCGGCCGGGTCTCCGTGTTGCCCGGAACCACGGGCATAAGCTCCCAGAGTGCAGAGTGCTCGAGCTGCAGTTGGCGGCCCCTGATACCGGGCATGAAAACGAGACCGCTTCCCTGCTGCTGAACAAGGCCGGCGAGCCGTTCGGCCTGTTCCGCCGTAAGTTCTCCTGCCCCGATTCCGACATCGCCGACAAACACCACGTCATACCGGGAAAGGGCATCGAGTGATTCCGGAAAAGCCGGAAGATAGTCCGGCCCGTCTCCCGGCGGAAGCCCCGGGTGAAACAGGAGGCAGTTGACACTGACACCCGGATCACGCGACAGCGCATTGCGCAAATAGCGGTACTCCCAGCGCGGGAGCGAATCAATCACGAGCACGTGCAGCATTTCGCGTCGAAAGGCCATTTGGAAAGCCCGGCGGTTGTTGTCCCGGTGCAGCTCCTCTTTTTCGACCGGAATTTCGATGGTAAAGTCAAAAGTGCCCCGCCGGCGCGGCCGCAGGATAACCGAGTCCTGGACCTGGCTGTTCGCGGGGATGAAAACTTTTTTCTGAAGGACCTGCCCGTCCGATCCGCGAAGAAAAACAGTGGTGTTTACATCCCGATCGAGATGGCTCAGCAGCGTGAAGGGAATGAACACATGCTCATCAAGCAGCCCGTACGCAGGGGCCTGAACCGACTGCAGTTCAAGGTCGGGCAGGTGCCGCGGGGCTCCGGCTGATACGGCAAAGACAGGAACGCCCTGCAGGCGCAGTTGCGTTGCGGCTGAAATAGGCGAAGGGCCCGTGGTATGGTCGCCGTCGGACAGCAGCAGAATGGCGCGCAGGTTTCCGTGTCGTTCTGCGGCTGTTTTCAATGCGGCGTTGATATCCGTGCCGACGGGTAAATCCGGCGCCGTGTTTGTTGCCGAGAGCAGTTCAGAACTGAAATGCCAGGTTTTGAGGGCATATCGGCTTTCGATGCTGCTCAGGGGGCCGTCTTCGCTCAGTGCGGAGGTCACCCAGTCTGCACGGCTCCGGGCGGCGGCGCGGTCCGCGGTCAGAACATCCCGGGTTTGCATGCTTTCCGAAGTGTCGGCGAGGACCGCGACGACGGGCTGTTCGGGATTTCGTATCCGGCGGACATACTCGGGGCGAAACAGGGTAATAACAACCAGGGCGGCTGTAAGTATGCGCAGTCCCTCAACCGCGGCATAGCGCCGGCCGCTATCCCGAAAACGACGCACGGAACGCAATGCCAGCCATCCCAGTGCACAAAGCATCAGCACGGAGACAGCAATTCTCCATGGCGAAACGCTGAAGTCCCAGAAGGTTTCTGTCATCTCAGGGTCGGCTCCTTCCCGGCGCCAGCCGCTCGCTGAGAAGCAGCCCTGATTCGAGTATCATGCACAGGACCGACGCGAGCAAAAGGTATGGCCAGATTTCGCCGCGGGAGTCTCCGGATGTATGCTGGTGTGCTTCTTCGAAAACCCGATAGTCTGTGGCCTGCATGAGTTTTCGAAGATCCCGGGGCGAAAGACATTCCGGATCATCTTCGTGCACCGGCCTGTTGAGCGCGATGAGTCGCGAGCCCTGGCTGTAAATTCCGGCGTTCCAGCGAAAGTCGCCCTCATGGTCGAGTCCCTGCCAGACGGCATCCGGGTCTGAGGGGTTCCAGGTCCCGCATGTCGCCATGGATTGCAGCGCGAGGCGTGTTCCTCCCTCCTGGACCATCCGCTGTATCATCGGTAGCAAGACGGCGCCTTCCGCCAGCGTTGACCAGTCCGGGTGCGGCAGTGATGTGCAGACAAAAGCGAAACCGTCTCCAACCGGCATCCTGGCGATAAACGGCATGCCGTCGCCATAGGTGGCCAGGGGAATCCAGTTGCCTGTTGCTTGCGCTGAGGGGAACGGAACCTGTCGTTTCATCACTGCCAGCGACGCGACGGGCAGCGGGGAGCCGCTGTCAGCGTTTGCCAGCGGGCCCTCCATCTGGTCCCATGCCGTAATGCGGAATGGGGATCCGGATTGAGCCGAAACGGGGGGACCCCATTCAAGGCCGTACAGCCCTTTGCCGCCCGGGGCGCTGTTTTCTTCTCCAGGCGGGAAAAAAACCACAACGCCGCCTGCGCGAACATACGCGTCGATCCATTCCCCTGCCTGCGGAGAGATTGATGGCGCCTGCCAGGCAAGCAGTGCAAGGGACTCCATGTCGAGCCGTTCAATCCCGAAGGGTTGCACGGATTCGCTGGCGTGGGCAAACAGGTGCGGAGCAGGCGCTGCCGCCACACGTAAATACCGGTCGACAATCCCGTTATCCGCGACGACCGCGGTTGAAAGAAAAACATCACCGGAATAGGCAAAGTAGGCGGTATTGTCATGCAGATTCCCGTCGGAGGGTATTGCGATTGAACCCCAGCCCCGGGTCTCGCTGTTGGCCGGAAGCGCCAACAGCCTGCTGTAGCGTACAGCCCCCCGCCCGGCATAATTGTCAACCGGAAGACTGGCGCCGTTCAGGGATACGCTGATGGGCAGAGGTTTTCCCGGATCAGGGTTCGCATTCAGGTCCAGGGTGAGGTTCAGATGGGGGGCCCTGCCTATGGATTGCCGCTTAATTCGGTATGCCGCCACGCTGCTGTTCTGGCGGGTGGAGGATGTCAGGGCGAGGATTTTCAGTTTTACAGCGCCCTGCATGGATGCAATCCGGGTATCAAGATCCGCCCACTCGCCGGCATCCGGCCGCCAGTTGCTGCTTTGCAGGTCCGAAGCCAGCCAGATCTCTGTTTTGCCGGATGGATGGCTGCTGATGTGGTCAAGTGCGCTGGAAAGCATGGCCGGAATGTCGGCCGCGGTGTCCGTTGGCGATGCCAGAGACAGTGCGGTCAAGGCTTCGGGGCCGGAAATATCCTGGGGCGTATTCAGGGCGCTTTCAACGAGGACGAAGCGACTGCCCCGCGCGAATTGTTCTGCAGCCTCGATATACCGGGTAATCGCATGGGCACGCTTGCTTTCCCGCCATCGAGCATCGTGTGCTTCCATCGAGGCCGATCGGTCGAGCAGAAGGATTACGGTGTCCGGCTCTCTGGCGAGGCCTGACCCCAGCCACCCGCCTGTGACCGGCCGGCTCAGGGCCAGTACGAGGAACAGGATCACCAGTGCACGGGTAAGCAGCACCAGGTAATGTCGCAGCCTGGCATGCCGGGTGGAGCTGCGTGCAACGGAGACAAGAAACTGCATGGCAGCCCAGCGCACGGTTCGATACCGCAGCCGGTTCAGCAGGTGAATGATGACCGGAAGCAGCAGCGCGGGCAGTGCGAGCAAAAGAGCCGGTTGAAGAAAGGTCATGATCTTCGTCCGGTTCCTTTTGCTTTTCCGAGGCGCTGCAGCAGAAACGCGGCCAGCACCTTTTCATAATCCGTGTCCGTGAATATCTCCTGGTAATCGACATCGAACTGCCGGCATCCGTGCTGAATCGTTTTCAGGTACCTGGACATTGCGTCCCGGTAGTCGGACTCTACGAGGGTCGGATCCGTGATCAGGCTGAACGGGGACTCCATGTCCATAAACCGGATGGGCCGGTCGAAGGTGAAGTTGGTTTCCCTGCGGTCGAGCAGATGGAAAACAACCGTGTCATGCTTGCGAAAGCGCATATGCTGAAGGCCGTCAAGCAGCGGCTCCACATCCGTGAATAAATCCGAAATCAGAATTACGAGGGCCCTGGACTGCACCCGTTCAGCAGTTGCATGCAGCGTTTCGACAATGTGCGACCGCCCTGCCGGAGTGAGTCCGGAAAGCGTGTCAAAAATGTTTCGCAGGTGTGAGGGGGAGTGGCGGGGAGAAATTTCGTGGAGGGTGCGATCGCTGAATGCGGTCAGGCCCACGGCGTCTCCCTGGTGTACCATCAGGTAGGCCAGCGTGGCGGCCAGTCGCCGGGCATAGTCGAATTTGCTCCCATTTGCACCTGTAAAGCCCATGGAGGCGCTGGTGTCGATCATGATCATGCACCGCAGGTTGGTGTCCGCCTCGAACTCTTTCATGTAGAATCGGTCCGTACGGGCAAAAACGCGCCAGTCCACATGCCGGACGTCATCGCCGGGCACATATTTGCGGTACTCGGCGAACTCAACGCTCGATCCGCGTGTTGCGCTGCGGTGTATGCCGGTGACGCTGCCTAGCATAGGGGCCCGTGCGGGCACAGTCAGGCGCGTGAGGCGGGATAGAACGGCGGAGTCGAGGAACTCCCTGTTCTCCGGTTCGGCCATGGCGGTTAGTCCTTCCTAAGGGCCTCGATCAGGCGACGGATGATTTCATCGCTGGTGATACCCTCGGATTCCGCATGAAAATTTGTGAGAATGCGATGGCTGAGCACGGGCTTCGCCACTTCATTTACATGTTCAACCTGGGCAAGGTAACTGCCGCTGAGGACCGCCTTGGCTTTTGCGCCCAGCACCATGTACTGCACGGCTCGTGGTCCCGCTCCCCAGGTCACCCAGTTCCTGACCCAGTCCGGAGCGTCGGGATCGTCCGGCCGGGAGCTCCGCACAAGATCCACGACATAATCAAAAACATGGTCAGGGACCGGCACCCGGCGCACGAGATCCTGGAAAGCCATCAGGTCTTCTCCGGAAATGACAGGGGTGAGGCTGGCGGGTTCCCCGGATGTGGTTTCCCGTGCAATGCGGGTTTCCTCCGCTTTGCTTGGATACCCGACATCGATGAGAAACATGAACCGGTCGAGCTGGGCCTCGGGAAGGGGATAGGTGCCTTCCTGTTCGATCGGGTTCTGCGTTGCGAGTACAAAAAAGGGCTGATCGAGGTCAAAGGTATGTGAGCCGGCATTGACGCGGTGCTCCTGCATGGCCTGCAGAAGAGCCGCCTGCGTTTTTGGCGGAGTCCTGTTGATCTCGTCGGCCAGGACAATATTGGCAAAGACGGGGCCTTTCACGAATTCAAAAGCACGCCTGCCGCCCTCGCCTGTTTCCTGGAGGATATCGGTGCCCGTAATGTCCGAGGGCATGAGGTCGGGTGTGAACTGAATGCGGCTGAAGGTCAGGTGCATAATGTCACTGAGGGATTTGATCAGAAGCGTTTTCGCAAGGCCGGGTACCCCGACAAGCAGGGCATGCCCCCGTGCGAAAAGGCAGGTGAGCAGTTGCTCAATAACCCTTTCCTGTCCAATGATGGTGCGTGAAAGCTCTTCGCGCATCCTGGTATGGATGTCTCGCAAACGGTCTATTGCCGCGACATCCTCTTCTTTTACCTCGCCTGCGAGGGGCTTTGGTTCTGCTGTTGCTGATCCATCTGCCATGGTGCCTGCTCCTTGTTTTCCCGGTTCTGGTGCAATTATGAATGCCGCCGCCGGGATGCCGTGCCTGTGCAAAAAATATCCGGCGGTGCGCGCTGACGGCGTACCTGTATTGTCAAATTACTAAAAGTCTAGGCGCTGAATGCCTTAANNAAATATATTACCGGAGAGCATGCGCTTTTCCTGGCGCCTGAAATACGGATTCTCCGGCGCGAGGGTGCGGCACTTGCGAATGAGGGCGAGTGCCTCCTCTTTTCGACGGCTTTGGAACAAAACCTCGGCAAGAGTATCCAGAATCTCGGCGCTGGAGGGCGCAAGGGATGCCGCCCTCCCGGCAAGTTCGAGAGCCTCGTCCAGCCGCCGCCGGCAACGCGCCGCGAACCAGGCGGTTTCATTGTGCAGCTGTGCAAAGCCGGTGTATTGGCCGCAAAGCTTGAGAAGCGAGTCGAACTCGCGGTTGAAAAGCGCATCGGCCTCGTTGGTCAGGTTTTTGTTATCGAGGGCGGCACACAGGCCAATGGCATATTCAACATTGGCGGGTGTAAGGTCAAAGACCTGTTGAATGTGGGGTTTCGCGGCGTCGACATCGTCCCGCTCAACGGCCTGGAGGGCACGAATGTATGCAATCAGCGCACCGACCTCGATGGGGTACGTAAAGTTCATGGCGCTGATCCCGTCCTCAAGCAGGATGACCCTGGCAGCCTCCAGGATGCGCACGGCCTGCTCATGTTCCTTGTTTTGTTTTGCAAGCCCGTGGGCGATCAGGGGTGCCAGTTCAATCCGCCAGGCGGAATCCGGCGAAGACAGTCTCCACAACCGCTCCCGGAGTCGCGCAGCCTCGGCGGGTAGATTGCGCAGTGAAAGGGCCTCCGCGAAAACCAGCAGCATATTTTCGTTGGCGAGGGGCAGGGTCTGAGCGCGTACAAGCGCTTCGCCTGCGGCAGTTTCATCACCGAGGTTTTTAAGGCAGATCCCCTGCATGAAAACCGGCACGGGATTGGCGGGCATGGAGCTGGCCGCTTTACGGTAGCCCTCAAGTGCGGCATCCCATGTTTCGCGCTCGAATAAAAGATCGGCCTTTTCCATGGCGTTGAGCGGATGCCCCGCTTTTTCCGGGGGACGCGGTGCCTCTTCCGCTTCTCCATCCGGTGCCGGGGGGCGGGTGCCCAGGAGCTCGGCCAGCGCTGAAAGGGTTTGGGTTTCCAGGCGGGGCAGCCCCCGTTCCCCGGCCGCATTTGCCAAATCGGTCAGCCCGGCATAATCACGCCGCAAAAACAGCAGGGAAGCGGCCAGGTCATAGAGCTCTGCGTTCACAAGCAGTCGGGTTGCTCCGTCGGGGTCATCGCTGGCCAAAAGTGCTTCAGCTGCAAACCGGCTGATCTCTTTTTTGTCGGCACCCAGGCGCCGGACGGCGGCCATACTGACGGCAAATTCGTTTGTGCGTCCCAGCAGGCGGTTATAGGCGGCACGGCTTCCCCACCAGGTGACATTGCCCAGGTCCGGACGGGCTTCAATGGACTCAAGCATCGCCGCCCAGTTGCCTGCTTCGTTTTGCAGAAGCTGTTGAAAGCGCGAATCATCGCATGCTGCCGAGACTTCCGCTGCCGCATCGGCCTGGTTGAGGGCACGATGTGCATAGGCCGCGACCCGGGCAGGGGGGGCGACAGCCTGCCCCTGAGCGGCATCGACAAGATCCGGCAGCAGGCTGTTTGCATCGTAAAAGGCGACAAGGTCCCGTGCGTCGTCGTTGCGGTCTCCGTAAGCCAGGATCCAGAGCAGGTCCTGAAGGCGGCTGTTATCCGGTTCGCGGACAGACTTCCATTTTGCGCGCGTCAGCTCAGGGTTCAAAGCCCGGCTGATCATCTGCTGAGTTTTTGTGTCCGGTTCTGCTGCGAGCAGTTGCAGCACGGTCTCCGGTCCTCCGTCTTCATGGGCGAGCAGGCGGGAAAGAATGGGTGCTTTGGCGGCAGGAGGCGCCTGGGGGTAACGCCGCAGCAGGGAAACGAAAGTTTCGCTTACCCCGGGTTGCAGTCCGAACTGGATCTGCTGCAGCAGATCCGCAGCCCGGAACGCCGTTTCCGGATCCTCGCTTTTGGCTGCTTGCTGCAACGCCGGAACCGCTTCCGGCCCGATCGAAAGCAGGGCTCCGGATGCCGATTCGCGGAGTGAATGCTCGGCATGGCCGAGATTTTCGATAGCCTCAGCGATGCGGGAGGTATTATCGGCGGATGCCGACGTAAACGAGGCGCATAATAAACCTAAAACAAGGCGGCGGAAGCAGGCATCATTCAGACGCATGGTGCCGTTCCCTCGCTTGTCACCGCGTCAGTCAGTGTAAAGAATTCCGCGCACACTCGTTCGGATTTCCAGATTCTCGTCATTAACAAATTCCTCCAGGATGGGAAAAGCTTGGGGCCCGAGTTTAATCAGTTGCTCCAGCGCATTTCTGCGGACCAAGTTGTCATCGTTTCCGAGATCATTAACAAGGGCATGAACGGCGGCGCGCAAATCGTCGTTTAGGGCTTCAAGCGGTCTTTCGGCCGGGATGGTCAGAGTGGTTGTCGGATCATTCGGCCAGGCCTTGTAGGGGGTAAGTGCCGCCAGGTCGCAAAGCACCCGCAGTGCCTCATGCAGGACAAGATCCTTTTTTGCATCGGGAGCATCCTGCTCAGGGTTGTCGTCTCCGGGAAGGTCGGATCCCTCCGGGGCTTCGTTGTCGACCGTGTCTTCCCCTGTCGTTTCACCGTCGCTGGATATCTCTTCCGAAATCCTGAAAAGGTGTTCAATTCTTTCAAATTCCTGCCGGGTTTTGGCCCTCGCCAGCCGATCTTCAAAATTAAGCGGCAGTTCCTCCTCTTCGTTCAAGCGGCGCAGCCTGGACAGGAGGTTTGTATATTCCCCGAACGATGTGTCCTCCTGCAACCGGCTTGCAGACTGCTGGATCACGCTACGTACCGTTTCGCCGATTTCTGCATAGGGAATATAATTAGCGGGCCTGATCATTGACCACTCCAGTGCATACGGCAGGTGGTCCTCACCGGTTTCGCTATAGTCAAGGGGTGAGGGGATCAGTACGTCCGATGTCACGCCCTTCAGCTGGGTGGAGCTTCCGCTGATTCTATAAAACTGGGCATTTGTAACCTTGATGGATCCCAGTTCACCACCCGCGCCGAGGGCATGCACAATTTGGACGGAGCCCTTCCCGTGTGTTTTCGAATCCCCGGCGACAATTGCGCGTCCGTAATCCTGCAGGGCGCCGGCGAGAATTTCTCCGGCGGAAGCGGTGTGCCGGTTCACGAGAACCACAAGCGGACCGGCATAGGCAATTTCCGGGTTTTGATCCGGAAGCACGCTGACAGTGGATCCATCCCGGATAAGCACGACGGGTCCGTATGGGATGAAATGCCCTGTGAGCAGTCCCGCTTCGCGTAGGGAGCCGCCGGTATTGTTGCGGAGGTTGAGAATGATGCCATCCACGCGTTCTTGCCGCAGTTCGCCGAGCAGCTTGTACACGTCATCGGCACAGCTTTTGCCCTCGGCTTCATCCTGGCTCGCGCGCACATCGCCGTAAAAGGCGGGCAGGCTGATCACACCCAGTTTTCGCATGATACCATCCTTGCCGCTGGCTTCAAAAATGTCCTTTCGTGCGCCGCGATCCTCGAGTTTGATCTCGTCACGGATCAAGTTCACGATCCGGGTTTCGTCGCCCGTCTCGGCGGATTCAGAAACGACGGTTAACCTGACCTCTGTGTTTTTCTTGCCGCGGATAAGCCTGACAATTTTACTGAGAGACCAGTTCATGACGTCCACCGGTTCCTCCGCTCCCTGGGCAACAGCTATAATCCGGTCACCGGGTTGCAGACGTTCGGGCCGGGTATCTCTGTCGGCAGGTCCCCCGGGGATTATTTCCATGATTTTGGCGGCACCGCCGTCAAGGGTCAGGACTGCGCCGATCCCCACCAGGGACAGGGACATTTCAATGTTAAATTCCTCCGCAACAGCGGGCGGCATGTAGTCGCAGTGCGGGTCAAAAGCCCGGCAGAAGGCGGACAGGTACTGGTCTAGCACCCAGATGGATTCTATTTGGTCCACACTGTCTGTAAAACGTTCATAGCGGGAACGAATGCGATCCTCTACTGAATCGTCGGCACTTTCTGAATCCGCAGCGGTGACGTCATTGGTTTGTGCTGACGTTTCCTGAAAGTTGTTGGTATCCCCGGTTCCCGTCGCCGCTGATTCGTTTCGCTTTTCATCGGCCAGGTGGTCCGATACGGCGATACCGATGTATTCATTCAGAAGCTTTTTATTCCACAGCTCATCCCACTCGGCTCTGTTTTGGGGAAAGGGTTCATCCTTGCGGCGCCATTGGTAGGTTTCCCCGGTTTCGAGGTCAAGTGATGTGTTCAATGCATTGGAAATGAAGCCATACCGATCGGAAACACGCTGCTTGAAAATGTCAAAAAGCGCATAAGCGGTTGAGACATCCCCCTCCCTCAGTCTGTCGTCCAGCGTGGCACTGGTGCTGCGAATGTCTTCCAGGTCCGACTCGAGAAAGTAGCTGTGGTCGGGATCCAGTGAGCCGAGGAAAATATCAATGGCCCTTTCTGCAATGGCATCATCCAGCTTGCGCCCGGAAACATGAGTCTTTTCGATGTATTTAACCATCGCCCGCGTTATATCTGCCGCGTTATCAACGGGTACAACGGTATTGGTGGAGGCGTAGGCGGAGTGGACCGCAAGAGCCAAAATAATCAGAAATTTATGCATGTCGGCAAAGTATCACACGGAAAGCCCTCCGCGAAAAGAAAACCACAACCCGTTGCGGAGGGCGTGGCGATGGGCCGGGTCAGACCGGCCCATCTTTTGCCTGCAGGGAAGGGGCGGGCAGGGGTCATGGCCTGGACGCAAAATGAAACAGGCGTCCCACGAGATATATAATGGTGCTGAATATTGAACGGGAGGGGCGGTTGTGCAGGTTTTTTTGAACAACGATGACGTCTTCATCATCCCTGTTGCTGAGGTGAAACGTGAGCGCCACAATGCCGACCACGATCATGTACGTAATGCCGATTCCGGCAAAAGCGAGGCCGGCATAATGCAGTGGCGGAAAATTAAGCACCTGTCCAAAGGCCCCCGAGATAGAGCCGGCGGCAATACAAAGCCCGGCGATCAGGGCATGAACCCGCGACATGGAAAAAAAGCGAAACCTGAGGCGCATCTTTGACCGCACCTTGCCTGTCTTTTTGGAGTAGTTGACATTCTCTGTTTCCTCAGCTGGCAGGACGTGATCAGGATCCTCGTGTTGCAGCATTTGCTTCAGGGCATTCAGTTGGCTGGCTGCCGCCTGGTTTTCGGGAGCCCGAGCGACAGACTTCAGGCGGTTGCGAGCCTCTTGTCTGTGCCTGGCCCTGGTCTCCAGTATCTGGTCGCGCGTTCGTGGTGCTTCCAGCGGAGTCGCCCTCCGGGTTTTGGCTGCGGGTCCCGGCGTGGATGCCCCGGACGTTTCCGGTGACGTTGGTTGTGAGACGTTAGGTTGATTTACTGGTTTCTGCTCGAGACCCAGCAGGGATTTTAACTCCTCGTTTTCCTTTTCAAGCGCCTCAAGACGCGCAAACAGGTTTCGCATAAGGGCAAGATCCCCGACCCTTTCGGTGTCGGTCGTTGATGCGGGGGCATGGTCCGGATTTCCCGTTGCCGGTCCGCCGGGTTTACCTAAAGGCATTTCAGTTGGATGAAGGCTCATATGCCCTCCTTACAAGCGAGCATTATACCCCGAGATGCGGGTAATATGTCAAATATTCAGAAATTCGCTCCAAAGGCTCTTCTGCAAGGTGAAAAAGTTTTATCCTGGGTCGCTTTGAAGGCTGCCGGAGTCGACGTATGGTGCATCAACGGGGATGCTGTAAAATAAACCAAGGGTTTGCGGCAGGCAGGGGAAGCCGAGTTTTTCCTCACCCCGGGGGGGCGGCCGGGAGTGCCCGGCGCAGAATCCAGGTCGAGGTGTCCCTGCCATCGAGAGGCAGGTTAAAGGTCATGCGGTAGGTGTTTGAGTCGGGGTCGTAATCAGTCTGCCAAAAGTCAAACCCGTGAACGGATTGATCCAGCAGCATGTCCGATCCGTTGACGGATTCGTAAAGGCTGTAACCCTCCGGGCTGGTGAGTCCCTCAAAGCGAACCGGCACATAACCCACTCCGCCGTTGACTGTCACGGAAACCTCCTGCTGCCGGGCCTGGACGATTATCGGGTATGCGCGTAGGAGTGATCCGCCCGCGACGGTCACTTCCAGTTCGTTTCCGACTGCCTCCCGGTGAACGCTTTTCCACGATTCAGGATTCCTGCCAAGATGTTCCCTGAAATGCTTGTTCGGTCCGTAATAGTCATCCGCAACGCGGGGCAGGGTAATCCACTCGAGTTCAAGCTCGACACTGTCGCCTTCCTTGAATTCTGAAACTCCCTCGGGAGGAACGATTGTAACATCGGCGCCGCTTTTTCCGCTCCCCCTGTCAAAAAATGCCGGTATCGAAATGCTGGGGTTTTCGGTGACGACTCCGCCAAAAGAAGCCCGGTAACCCCTGATAATCAACCCCCGGCTGCCCGTGCCCCAATCTTTTTCTTTGTTGGGTCGGGATCCGGGAAAAGCAATCCACCAGGGGCCGTTGCCGGCAAGCGCCAGGTTGCTCGCGAGGTGACTGCCTGTCCGGGGTTGCTTCGGCACCTCGTACTCCGTGATCATGCCGGATCGATTTCCGGTAATCACGACCGGTGCTTCGACTTTCGCGGCACCCATCTTGAAGAGCCAGGAGCCTGCAGCGGGCAGCGTCCGGTTGAAGGTGTAGCGAAGCGTTTGAAAAGTGCGCGCATAATCGTCGGTGCGCAAAGTGCTGACGGCTGCCTCCACATCCACTTGGCGCGATGGCCCGTAAGCGCCGTCATAGCGGGCTTCGGTCAGGCAGGGGCCATGTGCCCTGTATGCGGTCTTCATGCCGGTAAAATACAGCTTGCTGTTGGCGCCAGGCCGGATGCACAGCCAGTCGCCGCCCCATCCTGCGTCTGTCCACCCCCAGGATTTTCCCTGCCTGCCGTTACGCAGCATCAGGCCGCGCACATCGGTAATGGCGACTTCGGTTGCACTCATGTCCATGTCAAAGCACATGGTTTCTCCCCAGCAGCCAATGGCAATCTGGTCCCAGCGGCCGTTTCCACCCCAGCCGACAAGCGACAACTGGGCATGGCTGGCGGCGGGTACGCTTCCGTAAAATCCATAGGGAATCCTCAGCCGGTATTTCCCCTGGCCGGCGGAAGCAGGGAGCAGGACATAGGCGCGCAGATAAGAACTTCCAAAATGCCAGTTCTTGCTCAGTTGAACCGGGATGCCTGTTGGAACACCCTTTTCATCACACAGGATGGGGCACATGCCTGTGATCTGGGCCGGGCTGTAAAATTCCAACAGGAAAGGCACCGACCCGGAGCGCCCGCCCGTATTTTGCACCGTGAGCAGAAATTCATCGTAGTTGCGAATGTCGGTGTAACCCGCGGCCCAGGTTCGTTTCAGGCGGGGAACGTGGGCCTTGAGGCAATTATACTGTTTGTCAAATTGGACAGGAAAGCGCTCTCCGGATGGTGTTCGCATATCAATCGTGACGCCGTCAGCAGCTATTTTATCCGGTAGAACATGGTGGACGAGGGTGACGCGCTCGACCCGTCCGGCATTCCATTTTCCGGCGATCTGCCGTGCGGTCTGCCACGCGTTGGTTCCGCGTTTTATGCTGATGCCGAGTTCGGCATCCTGCCATGAAACCGGACCTTCAAGCCGGCTGTTAAAATGGTCAAAATTCTCAGCAAAGGTCAGGCCCCGGTTTGATGACGGTTTTGCGGGGTTTGCTTTATGGCGTGAAATTTCATTTCCGGAAAGCGCGCGATTCCAAATGCGAATCTGGTCGTAGACGCCGCTGCCGATGCCGCCGTGGCCATCAGCCCGTTTGCCGATTCGGAGCAGCCCGTTTCCCGGCTTTCGGGGACGACCTATGGTCGAAGCTCCCATGAGCTTTCCGTCGGTAAAGAACCGCATTTCCCGCCCGTCATACGTCAGCGCCAGGTGGTGCCACTTGTGTTTACCCGAGTGGGTGTTTGCGGTAATCCGGTGCGCATTTTGCCTGCCGCCTCCGATATTCATGAAGGCGGTTATCGTGCCGCGGCCGTAGGTGAAGCCGTAGTTTCCGTCCTGGTGCTCGTTCCTGTTTTTGCACAAAAGCCAGCCCTGCCGTCCGGCGAGCACTTCCGGAATTTTTACCCAGCATTCGACTGTCATCATCGGATGCTCCAAGTTGGGGCTATGAGGGATATCCAACGGCTTGTCGACAACGCACAACCCGGCGCCGCTTATGCCTTCCGTGGGACCGTCTGCGTAGATGATGCTTGGTGTCAATTCGGCCGTGAGCGCAAATTTTCGCGGCCATGCCACGACATCCAGCGTAGCGTTGCACCCCAGGGTATTGCCTGCCTCATCCCGGAAATCCAGCCCCTGCAGGTCAAAATGTTGAACATAACGGCCGGACTCCCACAGGCGGGTATGCTGTAATCTTTTGGTGTCCGTCTCTGTGCCGGCACGCGTGGTATGTGCCCTGTAAAGCCTGCCGCCAGTACGGAGCGTGATGTCGAGCTCGGCAGAGGGCAGGAGGCGCATGCGGTCGTTCCCGGCTGCCAGTCCGGTCGTATAGTCTGCGTCGTCCTCAAACCGGCCAAAGCGTATTTTCGATAGCTTGTCCATATCCAGGATCAAGCCGTAGTGACCGGATTCAATACAGAGGTTGTCAGGTGATTTATCCGATTCCGATTTTCGCCAGCCGTTTTGCCAGTAGCCGAAAGAAAAATCTTTGCTTTCGGGCATGTGGTCTGCCCGCGGGAGGAGCGCTGCCCCGGGCGGCTGGGGCCGGCCGCCGGTGGACGCCTTCCCTGCATATCGCATGCCGTAGTAGGCGCCGCCTGCAACCGCTGCGAGAAGAAGGAGCAAGACGAAAATTCGAAGGGGACCGGCCTTTTTTTTAGGCCTTGAGGTCAAATTAGCCGGCAGAGATGTCCCCGCCGGGATTCTCCCCGAACGCTTTCGAATCTGCATGCCGGCTTTGTTTGAGGAGGGCTTGTTTTGCCGGGATGATTGCTTCGATTTGGGTTCAGTCCGCGATGGGTCGGTTGTCTCGGCTGGAGTTGTTTCCGCCCGCGACGCGGCATGACGGGATTGAACGGCCTGTCCGGTCCCGCAGTGGGGGCATTCAAATTCTGTTCCTTCGGAAAGTTCCGAGGTGTCCAGGGGCTCCCGGCACTGCACGCAGATTGTGAGGTTTTGATCATCAGCGGGTAATCCACCTTTTCCGGGGAATCCGCCGGCAGGCAGCGCCTGCTCAGACTCACAGAGTGGACAGGTAAACAGGCTGCCTGCGTCAAGTCCGCTGACGTCCAGGTTTGCTCCGCAGGCGGTGCAGGTCCAGTAAGCGGGTACCGGCTCCGAATCATTGGCCATCAGGTTTTCTTCCATGCCTTGCGCCCGTTTGGGCCCGGTTGAATATTACGCACCTGTTGCCGGGACCAATGCGGATTTGTACTCGGAACCGGCAGAGCGGCACTCCGTTTGTATGGCGGGACAAGGCAGAACCTGAAACGCCGAAACTCATAAAGTGGAGCGGGAGACGGGGATCGAACCCGCGACGTTCAGCTTGGGAAGCTGACACTCTACCACTGAATTACTCCCGCAAAGGATTTGCAGTAATTTATCGCTGAATTTCGTATCCTCGTCCAGCCGGAATATATCCTTACCCGGTGATCCCGGGCTTGCCTGCGGAAGCGGTGCGTGATATCCGTATTCCATGACTGGACCACTGACAGGCCTTCTGTTCCTGACCGCCCTGACTATGCTGGCAACCTTAATGCACGTCAGAAGACTGCTGGGGAAGCAGCAGGGAGAAATCAGTGACCTGCGTGATTCCCTGGACGAGTTAAAGCGAAGCCGTCCCGCCGGAACCGAGGGTGCAGACGCCGCCGGGCCCAGCCACATGCCCCGCCAAAGCCCGCCGCTGCCGCCCGCCGAGTCCGGACTTCCTCTGGACATGTGAAGCGTTTTTTTGTTTTTAGGTCCATATCCGGCCATCTGCGGTTGGTCACAAAAAAAGGTCTGGCGTCTCAAGTCAGATAGTTTCTGAAGATGCTGAAGCACTATCGATTGTACCTTGTCGTTTTTTTTATCGCCTGTATTGCGCGGGTTGTTTTCACCTTTGGAATACAGCGTATTTTCGGATGGGAATTGGTGGATCATGGCGGGGAACTGGGATGGATCGCCGTCAACCTGGCAGAAGGCCGCGGATTCAGTGATCCATTCGGTCCGTCTGACCGCCCGACGGCCTGGTTTAGCCCGGTTGTGCCCCTTGTCTGGGCCGCCATGTTCAAGTTCACAGGTGTTTTTTCGACCGCATCGTTTGTTTTAATCATGGTTGCGCAGGCGCTTTTAGGCGGAGCGATAGCCGTCGGATTTATGGTCCTGCTGAAACGGTTGACCGGAAGGCTGAGTCTAGCGGGCGGAATCATTTTTGCGTTGTGGCCCGAGAGCCTGAAGCTGG
>JABAHO010004054.1_pt1 | contig 25791 bp, 36 predicted proteins | sample 7062071 | NCBI WGS metagenome assembly JABAHO01 (sample SAMN14534356, study PRJNA622989) | marine sediment metagenome | biome: marine biome [ENVO:00000428]; feature: marine pelagic biome [ENVO:01000023]; material: deep marine sediment [ENVO:00002113] | place: India: Gulf of Kutch | collected...
ACCGCCGCTCGGATCTTGTCGGCGATCTCTTGTTCTTTGAGGTGGTCCGCGACCTTGAGCAACACCATCTCCAGTCGCTTCGATCGCTGTATCAACAACTTCGCGACCTCTTGCGCGGACTTCCCCCCGCCCTTCTGCTCCTCCGTCATGCGTTCTCCTTTGTGAAAACGCGCAAGCGACCCGGAGGTCCCGGCGCAGCTCGGAGCACCACCACGAGACTGCCTTGTCTCTGCTCTCGCAGCGGCCTATGCGTGTCCTTGCTGTTGGTCGCTACTCCGTTTCGGAGTCGCCTGCGCTGATGTCTCTTCGAATAACCAGCTCGCAGACCTGGTTGTCGTTGGCAAACACGACGCGCTGCAACGCATCGAGAATGCACTCCGACAGGTTCGAGATGTCGCGCTTGCGCCCGGTGAACCCTTTCGGTCTCGGGCCGATCGCCTCAACCTCGATGGTGCAGGTCTTGTTTCTCGCGTGGTGCGTGATCTCTACACGCACGTCCTCGGATGGCCAAAGCACGCCCGACCCCACCTCTGCTCTCGCAAGCATCGCGATGGTCTGTTCCGCCGCGACTGTAGAATCGTCAGCGCGGATGAATCGGCGCCCATCTCTCCGTCTCATTACAAGCTGACGGTTCTTCTTCGAAGGTGGGGCCGGGACATGCTCCAGCCTGAACTTCATTACCGCAACCGTGCGCGGCCCTCGGTGTAGGGCGCGCTGCTGTCGTAGTTGTCGGGGACGTCAGGTCCGTTGGTCGTGAAGATCGCGCCCTGTCGACGATCGAACCTCAGCACCCCGTTCGCCTGTCGCATGTGGTCGTGCTCGATCACCGTGAGCCCGTATCGGCCGTAGGCGTCGATTGTGTAGATGTATCGCTTGTAGATCGCGTCGCCGTTCTCAAGGATCTTGCCGGTGCGAATCTGCAACTCCTCAATTCCAGGCTGGAAGCCTTGGCACTTTTCGGATCCCAGCGTGTAGGTGCGGCGGTGGTTGTTGCACAGCTCGACGTATTCGATCACCTCGTCCTTCGGGACCAGCGACAGCGCGTTGGCGATGACGTTGGCCTCGTGCCGATCGAACCTGAACTTCGGAGGCGCAGGATCGGTCAGCGTGACGATGCCGCCTCCAAGAGCCGGAGCGGCCAGAGCAACCGTTGGGGTCGCGAGGATCTTCTTGATGAACTCTCTTCTATCGGACATGAGTCGTCTCCGTGGAAAAAAGATCCCCGCGCTCGCGATCAAACGAGCGCGGGGATCCCAACAAAGGAGTCCGTGGGATCGGCTACCAGACCCCCGTCTGGAGACGGGGCGCCGAAACCAGGAGTCCTAACCATACCTTCGTTACGCCTTGGACTCCAGCAAGGTCCGAAACGCAACAAGCTCGCCGGGGTCGAGATCGTCTACGACGCCATCCCAATCGTCCGCGAACATCTCCTCGCGCCCCAGATCGCGCACCTCCGTATCGGTGAGGCCCAGCCGCACGATCTGCGCCACGACAAGTCGCAGCGCGAGCGTATGACACTCAAGCACGAGCTGCTTCTGCGTGCGGTGCGATGTCTGCCACTTGCTATCCTTGAACTCGCCAACCTGCATCGAGACCGAGTGGATGTGGTAACTGCCCGCGTTCACCGATCCCGTCTCACCACCAAGCGAGGGCCATTCCGGGCCGATGGTCACTGTCGGTGCCGTCTCGTCGAACTCGAACGCCTTGGGGACCGTCTTCTTCGCTGCCTTCTTCTTCGTCTTCTTCGCTGGCTTCGACTGCGGACCGTGCATCGCTTCTGCGTCAGACGGCTTGGGCGCGTCTTCGATCACCGTGGCCTCGATGCTCCGGATCTCTTCGTCCTGAACGCGCTGCATGTCGTCGGCTCGCTCGATCAGCTCGCCCTGCGGGACCATCCCGGAGTTCATCAGCGCGCGAATGGCTGTCTTGAGAATCATCTCGCGCGTCCACTCCGACCAGATCCGATCCGTCTGCGCCTTCTTGCGACGCTTGGCAACGTCAGCAGCGGACAGCGAGATGCACGCAAGCTGATCGCGGCCCTTCACCTTCGCCCATGCGTAGACGCCGTGGAACTGCTTCGCGTCGAACTCCCGGAACGGGTCGGATGGTGGCTGCGCTCGCACCCCGCGTTCCTTGAAGAAGGGTGATCCGTCCTTCGGCACCTCGTCCTTGTAGACGATCTCAGCGCCAACGTCTTGGAGCTGCCCGCTCCGCATCGCCAGATCGAGATACCCTCGGAAACCGATGATGCTCGTGCACGTCAGCTCGCCCTTGATTCGCCTCGGGATCAAGTGGAAGTGTTGCTTCGATGGTGCAGGCGACAAGCCGAGCTGCGCCGCCTCAAGCAACCGCTGCATGACGCTTTTCGGGTTGTGGATCACGCACTCCATCACTGTCGGCTGCCCCTCATATGAGGGCGGAATCGCGCAAGCGTGCTTCAACCCGACCACGAACCTGTCGAAGTTCACGGGCGAGTTGGCTAGCGCATGTTGCAACGACGTCTTGCCCGATGTCACCAGAGCGGTGATCGGGTTCTCCTTCTTTTCCTTCGTGCTCATCGAAACGCTCCTTTCTTGGGCGAACGCAGACACGGGAACCGACGCGCCAACTTGCGCATCATCGCCTTGGTCACCGTCAGGTCTTCGTCGCAATGTTTCACTAGATCCTCCTCACTCAACTTGGTCACCGCTTCGCCCGATACGGTCGGAGGCGGCAACCGAAACGCTCTGGCCCACTCAGCCAGCTTCCCACTCTTGCCGAGCACGTCCATGATGTCTGCGACGTTGTGCCAGTCGCGGATGAACGGCCACCAGTCCGGGAGGTCGATCCCGTTGATGGCGCAGCGCGCGGTGAGGAACGGGATGTCGAACTCGCGGACATTGAACCCGGCGACAACCGGCTTGCCCGGCACCTCATCCAGAAACCTCTGGAAGTCGGCGAGCAGAAACGCCTCGTGCGTCATGTTGTGAAGGACCACCTGATCGTCCTGCGAGAGACTCGCCACGCCGATCGCGACCACGGCTCCTGTTGTCGCTTGCAGCGCCATGCGCTCGATGTGCTGGACGATCTTCTCGTCCCGCTTCGCCTCTTGCAGAAACGCATCCTTCACCGCTCGGTTGTCGGGGATGCTGGCGCGTAGCGCCTCTAGATACTCTTCGTCAACGGACAGGTCAGGATCCGGCCTCGTCTCGATGTCGATGATGATTGCTGGCTTCATGTCTTCTCCTCAACTCGTTGGCCAACACGTCGCAGATCATGTTGAGCTGCTTGATGTTCGATAGCTTCAACAGCTCACGGAACAACGAACGAATCTTCTCCGGGCTCCGACGCTCACGCCGGCTCTCCTCGGCCAACTCGTCCAACACCTTGCCGTAGTATCGGCGCTTCATGGCCTACTCAACTCCGTCGCCGATGCAGACAGGGAAACTTTCTGTGCGCGGATACCATACGAGTCGTGAAATCGTGAGCTGCCTGACCCATGCATTCCACGCCTTGATAGTCAGTGCTGCCTTCTCAAGATTGTGCAGTCTGGCAACCGACCGCTTCCTGTTCTGTTCGAGGCGCCTACGCAACAGCAGCGCGGGGTCGCCCTCTTTCAATCCGACCTGTTTCGCGAAATCTCGAAAGAACAACGTCGGCAACTCTGAGCCGCCGCAGGCTCGCGTCATCGCGAAGTGACAGAACGCGCCGGTTCCCGTGCGAAGGCATTGGGCTATTCCGTATCTTCCTGCAACCGCAACTGACTCGCGGATCTCTGGGTTCTCGTTCAAAAACGCCACCATCTTTAGCACGGGGATCTTCTGCGTTCGCCCAGGGATAGGCGACTGCGATCTTTCGTAGTGCCACGATTGAACAAGAGCTACAACAAGACGGTTTACGTTCTGCTCGCCGCGGTTGAGTAGCTCATCATGCAGCGTTCTCGCAAGACCTCTGTCGACCGTCGTTATCAAACCGACCTCGGCTGGGACGCCACGGATCACCACGACCCGTAGCGGCATCTTCGCTGCAACGGCTGCCGTCATCCGGTGCTGACCGTTCAACAGATTCCCGTTCTCGTCAAACATTACAGAATCGTAGTTGAACGTGAAGTCTCCTTCTCTCATGTAGGACTGCAACGCTCGCGCCCATGCCTTTTTCAACTTCCGGTAATTCTTGTCGTTCCACAACGACAAGATCTCCTCCATCTGTTCGACGGAGAATGTTTCGAGCGTGATGTCTACCTCTAGGGGTTCTTCGGTCCCATGAACTCCCGGATAACGTGTCTTCTGTAGATTCATCTTTCTTCCTTGGTTGTTTTCGAGCTCCCACCTTTGAACAAGAGGCTTCGCCACCGCTGTATCGGTGCGCGATGCCTCGACGGTCTCTTGCACAGCACGAAGTCGTAAGGCTCGATCCACCCGAGCCTCTGCGCCCTCTTCATCTCAGGCCCCATGGCGCGGGGCTCGTGAGTCTCTACTCCATCAGGCATGTTCGCCCAGACATGATCGGACGTTATGAGATACGCCCGCATGGCGCATCGCCTGATCGTTTCTTGCGCGGCGGCCTTCCAGTCTGTGTCCGCGTGCGACTCAACCCGGCGCATAGCGTCTCGCTTCCGCCGCTCGCCTTCGTCTTCATTCCCGAAAAGGTCCCCTTGCTTCATCACAACCTCTCCCGCTTCGCGCGCCCCTTGGTCTGACGTGAGGCGTCTGCCCGCTCCTTGATCTCACCGACCATCTCGTCTAGCGACGGGTAACTCCCATGCTGCGGATGATCTTCCTCCTTCGATTTGCGCGCCCTCTTCGCGATGCGCTCGATGTCCTTCTCGGGCCACTTCTCTTCGCGAGCCACTTCGACCGCGGCGTCTAGCACGGCCTCCACAGTCATGTTTGCCATGCGGGCCACCTCCTCTTTCGGCCTGCGATCGTGGAAGATCGCGTAGAAGATGCGCGTTCGCTTCGGCATGGTGTTCTCGTGATCGCGGAGATACTTCGTCGGCACCGCTTTCGCCTGCCGTTGCTTCAAGGCGCGATCCTTCGCGTGCAGATCGGACACCATCGCCTGCCACTGGTCCTTCTCCTTGAGCCATGACGCGAGAAGGCCAGCCGGGTCTTCGACGTTGTGCCCCGACCTCGCATGAGCGAACAGCATGTCGAGATCGCCAACGGTCAACCCCTCCGCTTCGAGCCTCGACGCCATCGCCTCGCGACGCTTGCGGCTCTCCATGTGAACGCCCGCCTCGCTCAGAATCTCGTAGAGCTTCTCCAACCTGGACGCGCGCTCATCCTGCTTGCGCTGGATGTCCTTCTCCAGCCGATCCATGTAGTCCGGCATTCCGATTTCTCCTTTCCACAGTTTCAACAATCGCCCAATCACTTTCGCCGATCGCTGCACCCGAGCGCCGGGTGCAGGTTATCGCGGTACCTTGTTTGATTGTTTGTAGGTGTGGTTAACTAGTTATCCTTATCCTTATCGTTATCCTTAGCATCGGTTTGCATTGCATTTGCATGATGCATTTGCAAAGCACGTGCATTGCATTTGCATTGCATTTGCATTGCACGTGCACAGCTCACCGCTTGCCCCACCGCTTCTTCGCAGCTCGCCGCCTTGAAGCGGCCAGCCGTTCGAGGTGCTCGGCGACAGCCGCCCTTTCGTCCTCCAGTCGCTTGTTGGTCCCGTTCTTTCGGAATCTCTGGCGCACAACCATCCAGTCGTGCTCGGTCATCGGTCCGGCTAGAACCGCGACGTCCTCGTAGTCCATCGGGATGCTGCCTTCGAGCCACTCGAACGCTAGCAGGTGGATGTAGATCCCGCGCTGCGTCGGGGTCATCATCGCCACGTGCTTGTCTGTCAACCAGTGGGATGCATCGAACAGGAAGGCGGTCGGCTTGCGCTTGCCACCACGAGGGTTTACCGTCCCCATAGACGATTCTCCTTTCTTGTTGCTCAAGAAGCCCGACACCCTTTCGGCTGGGGTGCCGGGCTTCTTCTTTGCTAGGGGAACTCGACCTTGACACCCGCCGCTTTCGCGAGGTCTTCGAAGGTCTTTCGAGGAAGCATCACGGCCTGCCTCTTCTGCCCCCACTGTTGGATCAGGAACGATCGGCCACCATCGGACACCATGACTAGCAATGTCATCTTGTTCTTGTCCAGCTCGGTTGCCGATATGGTCTCCACTTCAATCGTCTTCTTCATCAAGCACGCTCTCTTCTGCCATCTCCTCTCGTTTCGCGGTAGCGCAGCTTTCGAAGTGTTCGGCCAATTCCTCGCACAGATCGACCCACTCAGAGTCTTGCAGACCCTTGCTGTCGCGGTTGAACCGCTCAACGTATGCCTCGTAGATCTCATCCTTTGTCAACGGCATCACTTGCCTCCTTTCAGACGTGCGCGGATCACGCGCATCGCTTTGTCTAGGTTTTCGTCAGCAACTCGGCACGCCTTGTTGACGATGCCGATGGAAAGATCGTGTTGTTCCGCAAGCTCGCGTTGCGTGTAGAAGCCTGTGGCATACTGCTTCTGGATTCGAGACACAAGCGAGATCGGAGTATGTGCGAAGCTGGTCGGAAGCATGTGAGTCGCCTTCGACCCCTTGCAACCGACGCGCGGGTTCTTCTTCTTCGCCATCACTTCACCCCTTTCGGCGTGGGCTTGTAATCACCGGCCCGGATCAGGAAGTTCCGCACGCTCGACGGGTGTCTCTTCACGATCCCCCCGATCTCGTAGCAGTTCTTCCCGGTCCGGTGGAGATGTCGAATCTGACCTTGCTCCGAATGGGAGATCTTCCGACGTCTCGCGCGTCCGAGCTTGTCGGTCTTCTTCTTCTTGTTGTGGCCTACGCACTTCGCAGGCCCGGTTCCGTTCAGGTTCGCCAGCAACGTGCTGAGCGTATCGCGCACCAGATCGAGCTTCGCTTCCATCTCGCCTGCGCGCTCCGCTGCGTCGACCATCGACGCCAACTGTTCTTTCAGGTCGGTCATGTCAGTCTCCTTTGTTGCCTTGAAAAATGCCGGTCTCTCCCGGCTGTCACACCACTATGGACCCCGCAAGGTGTCGCGTGCCTAGGTGGTGCCACCCCCCGGATTCGCACCGGGCTGTCCTCGGGTCGACCCATGGCAGGACACCGGGTTCGCCCCGGCCGCGGGTGGCATGAATGAGAGGCTGTGACGAGCAGCTTCGCCCGCACAGCCTCTCGGGTGCGTCAATTCAACACAACCGGCTGACGCAGCCGGCTACGGAGCCCGGGATGACTTACCGGGCTGTGTTCTCTTCCAGTCGGTAGAGCACCTTCGGCATCCCGTTAGAGGGCGCCTTGCCGTTCTCCCTGAGGAGATCGCGCTGCGCTCGCATGGTCGTAGCCGCTCCATGCAGTGCCTCGACGGTCAACTGCCGGATCTTCGTTCCCTTCTGTTGCAACGCGAGCTGGTGAAGCTTCGCACGCTTCACAACTTCGGAGACGATCGCGGGGATCGCTCCCTTCAACTCGTCCGCGACAGGCGTCAGATCAGCGTTGGCCGGGATGGTGTCCCCACCATAGACGCGCAGCAGACGCTCGACAGACTGAGCGTCCGGCTCGCAGACCTCGATGATCGCATCCAGACGCCCCGGGCGCAGAAGTGCCTTCTGGATGTCTTCGATGTGGTTCGTGGTCAGCAGCGTGATTAGGTTCATCGACTTGGTGTCCACTCCGTCGATCGTGTTGAGCACGTCGTTGACCTTCTGGTCTCGACGACCCTGAACAACGGAGTCGATGTCCTCGCAGAAGACCACGACAGCGCGCTCGGCGTATGGCTTCGCGAACTGGATCACCTCTGCCAGCTCATCCGTCCGCCTGACATACATGAACGTGATCCCGTTGGCGACGGCGAACTTGCTCGCGATCTTTGCGGTCATCGTCTTGCCGGTCCCGTAGGGGCCACCGAGAAGGACTCCACGCTTGACGGAGACCCCGTTGGACAACAGATCGTCCAGTCGCCGGATGGGCGTGAAGAGGTTCGTATCGACCGCGATCTCCACGTCGCAGTTCAGGACCAGGTGTGACTCATCGACTGTCGTGTCGATGAACTCTGGCTCTGGCATCTCCAGGCGATCGCCATCGGCATCCTTGAACCGCAAGGCCAACGCCTTGCCCCTGTAGATCGAGTGGGTCTTGAGTCGTTCGCGAACAGCGTCCGTCAACTCCTTGATCGTCGGCTCGTTCTTGCGGAGAGTCTCGGTCATAATCGAGAACACGAGACGCCCATCCTTTCGGGTGCTGCCGCAGTGGATGGTCCCGAGACTCTTCGGCAGTCGAAGCAGTCCCCAGGGGATGTTCCTCGTGGTGTGCACCCCCGTCTTGATCGAGATCATCTTGGGCTTTCCCCACCCGCGCGGATCGGCCTCGCAGAACCCGAACACCTCTTCGAGAACGTCGGCTAGAGCTGCCGCCCCATCCCAAGGGAACACGTCGAAGGTCTCTTGCAGAACCACGTCCTGCTCCTCGTAATCACGACGTCGCTCCAGAAGGTCGATCGCCTGATCGAGCGTCATCCCCTCGGGGAGAATCAGCTTCGTTCCGTGGTGCGCGATGTCAGCAACGGACAGGGAGGGGGGCTTCTTCTTGCTAGCAGTCATTTTCGTTTCTCCTTTGTTGGTATCGAAAAGAAACCCGGCGCGAGTTGAGGTCCGCACCCAACCACTCGATAGGCCATACCATATGGCTGGGTTTGGTCGCGCCGGGTTGGAGCACTGCGCTCCCGCCAGCACCCGTAGACGCTGGCGGCGGAACAGTGACCGCTATCTTCGACCGTCGATGATGAGCCGTTCAAACAGGGGGCATGGGAACGTATACGGTTGCACCCACACCCCTCGCGGTCTCATGTCTCGCGGTCTCCACTTGCGACGTCTGCGCGCGTTGCGAACAGGGCCGCATAACACCTTGATGACATACGTGAGACTCCCTGCACTCGGGATCCCACCCAGATCGGCGTCTGGGACAAGATGATCGAAGGGGCCGTATCCCGTGATCGTCTCATCTACAACCGCAACGCCGATCGGGTCCTTGCACTGAGGCGGGCGCCAGTGCCCGTCAGGCTGTCTATGGTTCAGCGCGAGCCACGCGCTTTTGAACGCTCCGAAGGACAAGTCCACCGTTCCCGGAGACATGGCATCAGTTTACCTGCTCCAGAGAGGCGAGTCTCGTCTTCACCTCCTCGATCTCTCGCAGAGTCGCTTGGTGAACAGCCACGCCTCGATTGTGCAGATCGACGGTGCCTTGCGCCTGCTCATCGAACCGTTGGACTATCTCGTCCATGCGATCACGCAGCTTGTTGATGGAGCGGATCAGAACGATCACACAAGTCCATAGCACAAGCAGGCCGATCGCACTGAGAACATGGATAAGCTCGTGCGCCGCGGAGTCGCTAATCATTTGTCGGACTCCTTCTTCTCGACGGTCCGCTCTATGTCGTGCAGGCTGCGAGCCATCATCAGATCACGGATTGCGCTGTTCGGGATTCTAGCAGTCCCAACGTCGTCGGCGGCTTTCCTTGCCTGCGCGATGACGGCTTGGACTTGGCGGTCCAGTTCCCACTCTCGCTTCATCACGAGCAGCATCTTGTGGGGAAAGCGCCTCGGATCCCCGTAGTTGCGGTAGCACCAGTTGCAGAACTCCTCCGCAGCGTTCGCATCCCGAAAGATCGGGCCGAAGTGGATGTCGGCCGTCGTGCAATACATCTGGTTGGTCTCAATCGTCACTGCCATCGTTCTTCTCCGTTGTTGGGTTGATGTTCTCGCGGGGCATTCCGATCTTGTCCCACGCTTCGTCTGACATGAAGCAAACTCGCTGCTTCAAGATGCGCTCCTTCTCCTCGTCGGGGAAGGGCATTCGGCGGACGCCAGCGTCCGCGATGACGCACAACGCGCCGGTTCTGTATGGGTTCTTCGGGTCGCTGTCGTCTCTACACGACACGAATATCACTCCCTTCTGCATCCACTCCTTGCACTGATCGCACGGCTCTGCCGACCAGACCGCACGGCGCGGGGCTTCCTGATCCCCGGGCAAAAGCCCGGGGAGAACAATCGTCCCGTCTTCTAATCCGCAGACGATGCATACGCTCATCGACGGGTTGACCCCGTGCTTGGGGCTCAGGCGGATCTCATCCTTCTTGGACACGCCGCTTCTCCTCTTCATCATCTTCCTCAGACGCCCTTTTCCCGCACCACAGCATGACCATAGCGTTGAAGCCGCGAATTCCGGTCTCAAGGATCCCGATATCGCGCTCCGTCAGGGCGACCGGCTCGTCACTCATCGACCTCAGCTTCATGCAGATCGACGCAACATCCAGGGGGCAGACATTGTTGCCGAACCATTTTTGTGCTGCGGTTTCAACTTCTTCGTTCGCCAAAACGCTGGCGACGTCGGCCAACTTCTTTTGTTCTGGGGTGAGCATGGTAGGTTCTCCTTTGTTGTTGGGCGCGCTACTCCGACCAGCGGACGTTGCGCTTGTATTGCTTCGCCTTGCGGGCAATGCGGGTCAGTGATCTCCAGTAGGACCAGACCTGATCGAGCGTTCTCCCCATGACCATGACTCCGTGCCTCTTCTGGTTAGGCGCCACGAAGCCATGCGGCGGGAACTCAGTCAACTTCTCCAGCAGCAACGCTGGCTCTATCCGGTGTCCCCCGAAGGGGACACCCAGGTATTGCAGCAAAGCACGCGCGTTGGTCGCAGACATATGCAACCGGAAGCGCGGAGGCGGGAAGTTCGACGGCCCTCCCCACCCGTAGCAGAGCTGGCAGTCGGTCACGGGACCGGGGTCTCCGATGCGTCTGCCGCAGTTCTCGCACGGGAACTCGCTGCCGTCCTCTTCCTCGATCCCGTCGATCCAGAATGAGACGCTCATCTCGGCGCTCCGCAGTTGGGGCAGAAGGTGCCGGTGTCGTTCGGAAGCGGTTGCCCGCATCCGTCACAATGGTCTGTTCTGTTCATCGCTCCTCCTTTACTCGTCGATACAGCATGGCGATGTGGCACTCGCACGTAGCGATCGAGCGGTGACTGCCGGCTCCGGCGTCAACGTCCGTCAGTGTGCGGTGAGCATCCGCGAGTGATTCCAGCGCGGGGGTCAAATCGCGTCGTGGCTCGCCACGCTGGAACTCAGGCGGATGCACCTCTTCGTGCTGGTGCATGTATGCATCGAAGACCCGCTTCCGTCTCTCCGACTCCATCTCGCACCATGCGATCACGTTCTGATGCGAGCCGTAGCACCCGCTCGGCAGGTTGTTGTAGCACCAGTAGGCGATGTGCCACAGCAGCTTCGCCGACTCCACGTCGGCTCGGCTGCAAGCTCCGATCAGATCGTTGGACAGCACGGCGGTCAGGAATCCTCCCGGCTGCAAACCGTGCTCGAAGTAGTCGCGGAGCGACTGGATCAAATGCTCATACCGCGCCATGACGCGCCTCGCTTTCTCCCAGCTCACCGAGTCTTCCGATTGGCTTCGTGTAGCGGTCCCGTGGCAAGTTGAGATTGCTGGGCAACCTCACGCATAGAGCCACAGGTTCACGAGGCCCAGAGGCTTCAAGCGCCCATTCAGCCCCGCACAAGGACGCCACGGGGACCGACCTCTTTTCCCCTAACATCGGCGAGCAACAGCCCAACCTATGAGGCCATCTCACAAACCGAGTCTCGACCGACCGGCGCACGTAGCCACGATGTTCAATCTTGCCAGACGCGCCGCTCTCGAACTGGAGAACGGCGATCCACTGCACCCTCTTCCTGGTAGTCATTTGCACACCTCCTCGGTGATCGTGGCCCAGACGCGCTGAGCCATAGCGAGCGCGGTGTTCATCGCATCTTCGCGATCGTCGCCCGCGAAGTAGTCCGCCTGCGGGAAGCGTTCGCGGCTTCGATACACGATGACTACCCACTCCTGGCAGTCTCGGCTCCAGCGCACCCAATAGGTCCAGATGTCGGCACTGATCTTGTAGTCGCGCATCACTTCACCTCCATATCGCGCAGCTCGCGCATCATGTTCAGCGCATCGCGGCGAACGCAGCGCAGCGCGTCGATGGCTCGCTCCCGAGCCGCCTGCTTCTCGTGGATGGTTGCCTCGCCGTTGTCATCTTTCAGATCGCGAATGGCGCGCTTGTGAACGCGCAGCGCATACCAGAGCGCGTTGCCCAGCGCGTCGTGAAACGCGAGAGGGTTCTCTACGGTCACGGCCTCTACGCGAGGCGTCAGGTCCTTATCGGTCATGGTCAGTCTCCTTTGTTGGTTGGTGGAATGGCCACCGGAGCAGCCCCGTAGAGCTGCTCCGCTGGTCACTCAACGGTTGATGTGCGAACTCTCGAACACGGCGAATAGCGCCCTTTCTTCCAGCTCCTGTAGATCCTCAGCGATCTCTTCCAGCCTCTCCTCAGCGTCGTGCCACTCGCTAGCAAAGGCCGATCGCTGAGCCGCGATCACCGACAGCTCAGCAGCGATCTCTCCGACAGAGAATCGTCGGACGAGCGCGGCGATCATCTCGCTCAGGAACTTGTCGTCATCTTTCGGGGTTATGGTCATGGTTTCTCCTTTGTTGGTTGGCTGACAAGTCAGCACTCCAGCGCACCTGACCACTAGGATCGCGTCAACGCCGCCCCGCTTGCGCGGGCCTGTGTGCGACTCGACGATCGTTCATGCGATGCGCTGGGCTGATGACTTGGTCATCACACCTCCTTGGGCAACCCTGACGGAATTACTCGCGCGCTTCCTTGTTCGAGCGTCGGTGGCGTCTGCTCTGCGTCTGGTGACGTCTTACTGTGCTGTTCAACCGGCGTCCTTGTGGACGGCTTACGGTTGCTGGACGGCTTGTCGAACGAGGACCGCTTTCGTCTAGCTCCGTCGTCTCCCGGAGGGGTCACGCTTTCTGGCGCGTGCTGCCGTCAGCTTGTCAGCTACAGAGCGACCGCGGTGCAACCGACGCCATGGGCGACTTACGGCTGCGGGGTCGACTTACGTGCGAGGGGGCGGACTGCGTCGTGGACGACTTACGCTCCATCCGATTCCGTTCGGCAACGTCGCCCTCGGGCGAACGGCTTACGCCGAACTGGCCAGCGTCCTCGCGCAGCAGGTTCGTTGTGTTGCTGCTGCACTTTGCACCCGGTGCGAGGTGCGCATCCTGACTGGACGTCTTACGAGCACCGACCACCAGCGTCCCTGCGGGACGGCTTACAGCACAACGACGCGCGCCGCGTGCGGCGTGCGTCGTTGTCGTCGATACCATGCGGGTCACCATGCCCCCGATTGTCCGGGATCTGCCGATCCCGGTCAACGGCGGATCCCCGGGAATCGCGTCCGGCCCCCTGGCGCCCCTGCGCGGCGTCCCTGGCCGGAAAGGTGCCAGAACGCGCCCGGTGCGGCGGGCGTCGATTCTGGGCGATTCTGGGGCACACAGGGCGGGTCCTGGTGCCAAACCGCAACCGGCACGGGCTCGCCCTCCCGCGCCGGTCCCTCTGCTCGACGGTCACCGCGATGGTCGAGCAGCACACCTATTCACCAGACCCCCTGCCGGTGGATCGCGCTGTGCCTCTCTCGTAGTTCCTTGTCCCAGGTCAGGTCGCATGGCTGCTGCAATAGCCTCCGAGCAGCAGCAGAAGGAACAACACTGCGCAAGCCAACAGCTCAAGTCTGGTCAATGTTTCATCGCTGTCCTCTTCCTCGCTTGCCACTTCCCCCTCCGAACGATGGGATCACCTTCGCGATCCGCTCGCGGAAGATCCATGCGATCCACCCAAGAAACGCGACAGCGAGCACACGAGACAACCAGTCCCACCCGTTCCACTCGTCGATCGCGTCTGCGAGCCCTTCCGAAGCCTCCTCAAGATCGACTGCTGCATCCTCAAGGTCATCTACGACACTCGGTGTGCTGTTGGTCGTCTCAAGTGTCCACCGAAGGTCGGGGACCGTGACCGGGTTCACAACCGTCACGGGAGTTGGCTTGAGCTTCCACGTCAGACCGATGCCGAAGACATCGCTGTCGTCCTCCTGCGGCGCGTAGAACGCTGAGCGACCCTTCTCGTAGACGCCGCCACCGTAGTCGCGGAAGATCCGGTTGTAGGTCAGCTCCAGCTCGTCAGGACCGCCCGAGCACGACGCCGCGCAAGCTAGAAGACCGATCTCAAGCGGTCGTAGTCGTCGGAGTAGTCGTAGCAGTGCCATTGCCAGACCCACTCTTGAACGAGCTACCACGCAACCATCGAATGACTCCGATCGTCGCCGCCGCTGTCCCGGCAAGACCAGCCCCGAAGATCTCGTTGCTGACTCCGGACACAACACCTTCGGCAGCGTCAAGCGCGATCATGCGTGCGTGCTCCTGAGCGAACGCCGTCGTCAGCAGGTAGTTCCCTGCCGCAATCGGATCCATGACGTCTGCGCTCACCGCGTCGACAGCGAACATCGCTGCCTGATCCATCGCGGAGCACGCTGCTGCAAACGGGGCAGCGACAACCGCTGCGAACAACTTCCTCATGTCAGCCTCCTAGCCGCCGCCAAGCTTCGACAGCAGTTGTGGGATAGATGAACCAGCCCACGCGCCTACACCGGCCGCGAGCCCACAAAGCCAAGTGATCTTGAATCGAAACGATTGAATCACGGCATCTGTCTTGTTGATGCGGCTTCGGAGATCCCTCGTCTCCTCTCTCATCTCATCATTCCACTCGTGCTGACGATCCCAGAGAGCTTCGATCTTAGTATCGTGCTCAACCTGCCACAGCTTGTGCTGCTGCACTTGGTCCTCCAGGCGTTGAAAGCTGTTCTCGTCCACGGTAGTTGCTGATGAGTGGTGCGGCAACCTGCCGTCCTAGGAAGGTTACCAGGATTCCAAGTGCTCAGGGCCGGAATTATCCCCTCATACGCAGACCCCTTAAACGGTGATGTGGCCATCGACCTGGATGTGGAAGACGGTGAGGTTGCCTGGAGAGCCCGTCAACGTAGCCACGAAGTTCAGGACGTCCCCGGAGGCCATCGTGGTGTTCTGATCGGGCACGAGCACCTTCGCCGTGTTCACAGCGAAATCTCCCATCCCTCCGTTGGTATTTGGAGCCGTCGCAAAGAGATTGTTCGTAGTGGTCAGATTGGTGAGCTGGAAAGACCAATTGTTCGATCCGTCGCTTGTGGTCGTGCTGCTGGAGACGAGGGTCAGCGAGTCAATAGTCATCGAGTGGTTCGCCGCTACCCCTGCGTAGTGTGACAACGATGCACTAACTGTCCCTTCCTGGTAGACCCAGCTTCGGTGCAGCAGCCCACTACGTCCGGTGTCTCCGGTAACGAAGTGCTCGTTGAGCGTCGAGTCGTAGAGGACACTTCCGCGAGCTGTCGCGGAGAACTCTTGCCACGCGACACCATCCCAATAGGCGAGCGAGTTCTCGGCGAAGTCCACCCACAGCCCGGTCGGAGTGTCGCCGACGATGTAGGCGTCGTAGTCAGCCGGGCTCGACGGTGGCGTGTTGCGCTTGTCGACGCCAGCACCGTGGATGATGACATCGAGTCTTCGGAAGGTCTCGTTGATGGTGAGATCGGCCCGGTCCTGAGCTTCCAGCACCTCTTCGAGATCGTGATACCTTGTGAATTGCTGAACCATCAGACCTTCGCGTTGTTCGTGTTCGTGTCGGAGTTTGCGATAGCGCCGACTTGCTTGAGCGCCTGGGGTTGATCCGCAGGAACACCAGCGGGCGATGTCGCCGGATTGTAGGTCAGTGTTAGCATCTCGTTCGTGTCGGAGATGTTCCTGTTGTTACGACGCAGCAGAGAGTCCCCTCGCCTGTTGTCTTGGATTTGCAGCTCGTAGCTCTCGGTCTCATCCATCATCGGAACCGGGCCTGCCTTGATCGCTGACACGCGAGCGCGGGTCCTTCGCCTCCACCGGAACACCTTCGCGTCGGCTGTGATTCCGTCGTATGCGTCGATCCGCACGTTGCCCGGTGTGAACGGGCTGACGTTCTTGAGAGCCAAGGTCTTCGAGATGGTGTCAGCGGATGCCGTGGTAGCACCAGCCGAAACCAGCTTGTAGCTTCGAGACTTCCCAACCGCGAGCTGCCCTTCGAGCTGGCAGAACTTCACGCGCATCGTGCCATTCTCGTCCGTGAGCAGAACAAACCGCTCGTCGGCAAGATGCGTCATCGCTGTTGACGTATCGCGCATGCCCCGGATCAAGCCAGAGAGCCTATAGGTATGCGATGAGATGAGCGTTGCCGTGCTGAACCCGATGATCTCCGCGCCGAGTAGCGCCCAATTGGCTCCCTCCGCGACCTTCGTCTCCGTCGTGCTAGCAAGCTCGTGATCCCCATCCAGCTCGATGTCGAACGTGCTGACGCGATCCCAGACCCCGAACCTCGTTGGGCCGAAGTCTGCCGTCAACCGACCGACTACAGACTCTTGATTCAGTTGTTCGATCGGCTCGAAGGTGGTTCCGTCTCGACTCTCATAGACCACCGCGCCCTTGAATCGACCTGAACGGAACGCAGTAGCCGCGAAGTAGAGTCCGGCGGTCACCGCGTGCTCGTCGCGAAGGGGCGGGATGTCGAGGACGTGACCTTCGAGAGCCGGCGTGTATTCGATCTGCTGGTTGGTCTTCTGGACGGTAGAGATCGACGGCGTAACAACGCGCAGTGTCATAGGCACCGCTGGCAGCGTGTAGTAGTCCGTCGATGTAGAGGGCGTTGCGACCGAGAACGTCATCTGCGTTGACGCCGCCTCGTAGTCGCTGCGGAGCATGGTCGGGGTCGCGACCTGAAACGTCATCTTGGCGATCCCGTCGTTCTCGGTGTGAACCTCCGGGCTCGTGACGCTGAAATAGATGGCAGCCGTGTCGATCGGAGGAGTGTATGGGACGCCGATCGACGGAGACGCGGCGGTCAGATCCAAGGACAGAGGCGGGTCGATCTCAGGCATTACTGCAATGCGGTAGCGTGCCGCACCTCCGACTTGTCCTCAACCATGCCCTCGATCTCGATGAGGCCGTTGGCGCCCTCGTCGATCTTGGTGACCAAGACGTCATAGGTCTTGCTATGGATCGTGATGTCTTTCAACAGATCGCCCTCCGCGACGTGGATGTAGCTTGGCGGAAGGAAGATCGGCCCGACCTTGCGTCTGTTCGTTCGTGCTGCGAACAAGCTCGCCTGCGCCACGTCCTCGGCCTCGTCCTTGCTCATCGTCAACGGGACATCCATCTGCCTCACGTTCTCGATGCCGTCTTCCACCTGTCGAAGCGTGGAGCCAGCCTGGAGGTCGTTGTTCACGTCCACGAAGCGGACGTTGATGCGGCGAGGGACGTCATCTTCCGGGTCATCCGTGACCGGGATCGTGGGTGGGTGCTCGTCCCCGTCGATGTGCGCTGCGAGGTCGTCAGCATTCACGGTCACCTCCGGGGCATTCTTGCGCAAGAAGAAGTGCAGGACGCCCTCGCGGTCCTGAGCAACTGCGTGGTTCGCAGCCATGACGGGTTGCATGATCTTCTGCGTCTGTTGCGGGCCTCGGATCATAACGCCTCCGAACGGTGGCGCGCTGTCGAAGATGTTCCCGACAGGGACTCCGACAGTTGACGAGCCCTCTTGGACGTCCAGCCCATCGAAGTTGTAGCGGTCAGCCGTGATCCGAGATCGCAGCATGATGTCACGCAACCCCTGCTTGAGCGTGTAGGCTTCCGGTGATCCCACGAGGTTCTGACCGACGTTGCGCCAGAGAGACGTCACGTTCGGGATGCGGTTTCCGAAGTCGTTCACGAGCAAGCTTCGGACGGTGCAGCGGGCAATCCCCTTCATGGGTTCGACAGTTCCTACGCCCTCAACTGCCTCGATGACAGGATCGGGGCTCATGTCAGGGCCGCCGCTGTACACGTCCACCCCTCCACCGGGTCGGAACAGCGCCGGGTCGATCGGTGAGAACACGGGCCGGAACTCGCTCTCGGGAGATGATCCGCTCGTCTTCGTCCCGCCACCTTGCGCGTTCGGCAGGAACACCTCGTAGCTGCCCGGCGTGAAGTTGCGAACGTCGAACCTGATCCGGTGAGATGCGTCTCCCGGCTCGCCGATGATTGCCGTGACGACCAACTCGCGCGTGGTCTCTCCGCTCGCGTCGAACGTCAAGTCCTGCCATGCGTGGACGGCTCCGTCTACGCCGTTTAGGCCGAAGCTGTTCGCTTGCAGCCCGGTGAATCGGACCTTCGAGCCAACGCGCAGCCCGATGTCTTGCGCGTAGAAGGTGGGGGTGGTGACGCTCACAAGCTCTAGCCATTGGCCTTGCAGCCCGGTGATAGGCGCAACGATCGGGTGCTCCCCAAGCACCCAGTCCTCGGAGTTCACGAGGAGTGGATCTGGTGGTTCCGATCCGTCATAGACCAGCTTCTCGTCGCACCAGAGGGCCTGTAGTGTTGATCCCGTGCGGCCTTCACCGAACGCAACCGAGAACGTAGCGTAGACGTTCTGAACCCTCGGACGATCTTGTGCGGTCATCCCCTTACCGCCACTGTTCGTCTCAATGTCCAGCTCGTCAGCCCAGATCACGTGGCCTGGGATCCTCGCCATCGGACCGTAGAACCTCGGCAGCGGCGCCCCTTCCGACATCGTTTGCACCTGAACGTCCTGCAACGTCTGCGGTGTCTCGTCCTCGCCGAACAGGAACGGGTAGACCACGAAGCGATCGAGCGCAGCCGCAGCGAGCCCACCGACGAACCCGAGAATGGGATTCGCGATGATGCCGCCAGCGACCAACGCAGATACGCCGATTTGAGCCATTACACCTCCACCAGATCCTTGAACCTCCAAGCGGAGTGGATCTGCCTCCACCACTCCGAAGGCATCCGGATCTCTTCGACCTTCCCTCGGCGCCGCTTCCTTTCGAGGGAGTGGATGATCGTTTCGCTGCCCGACTTCAACACGAAGTGCTGCGGGCGCTTCTTCTCCCACCAGAGCAACAGGCCGTCTCCTCGCTGCGCGCTCGGGATCGGGATCTCCACCATGCCCTTTCTGATGTGCGTCAACAGCATGTCGGGATCCGGCTCGCGACCGTATTGCACGTAGTCATGTGGGTCGACACCGAGGACGCGCGAGATGCACACGAATAGACCGATACAGTCCACGCCAACTCCGGGCGCTCTGCCTTGATGGTGGAACGGTGTTCCCAGCATAGAGCGCGCTGCGTCGATCACTTGCTCTCGCGTGAAGCTCATACCGTGTCGATGAATGGACCTCGGACCGATTCCTGCGGGTCAAGGAGGAAGGAGAAGCCACCGAAGCCGCCACCGGAGATCGGGTTCCCGAAACGGTCGATGCCTAGCAGGTGGTTGAACTTCGTATCGCAGACCTCTTTCGTCTTGGCGCAGCCCGCAGTGATGCTGAACTGGTCGCCGAAGGTGATGTCGTTGGGCAGCCGCTCTCGAAGGAGGAAGACCACTCCCCCGTTTCCGAACGCCTCTGACTCCTTGATCTCGGAGATGAGTCCAACGTTCGGGCCGGTGAGCCACTTGATCTTGCCGAGCGTCCAAAAGTCTCCGAGGCGCTGCGGGACACCAGGGATACCAGGATCGGGGTCGAGACCGTTCGTCCCGCCGGGGATCCCAAACACTCGGTCTCTCCGGTTCGCCGGACCATCAAACTGCGCGATGTCAGGACCGATCGAGGCGGCAGACGGTGTGCCTTGCCCCGTCACCGGATCGGGCGCTTGGTAGCCTGTCGGGTCCTTCTTGCAGTTCCGAAGATCAGACCCAGCGCCGACGCTGCCGGTTGCGAACACCTCGAAGGGGCACGTTCGAGTGTAGACCGTTCCAACTCTCGGGCGCAGCATGTGCTGCACGCCCTCGACCGTAGCGACCCACATATTCCCGTCGAGCCGAACGTCCTGCACCCACCAGACCTTCTTGACGATCTTTCCGAGCATGGGGAGCTTGGCGTCAACGCGCCACTGAGTGATGAGAGCGTCTCGGTATCGGCCGTCTTGCAGGTCAACGTCGCTGATCGCGCTGCTCGACAGAATGCCTCGATACTCTTGGTCGCTCGGGTTGAGACCGAGCTGTTGCCGAGTGGCGCTGCTGTCGAACCCCGCGACCGGGGAGAAGGTCTCCATGGACGAGTTGCCGAACGTCTCTTCCCCTTCCGTGTCGAAGACGATGGTCCTAGATGCGTTCGTGAACCGCAGCGACACCCCGTCCTTGCGGTCGATGCGCCACAAGGACACCCACCGCTTCGTGCGCTGGACTCGGCTGTTCTCCGCGACTGGAGTTAGGAGATGGCTCATGGCTCATATGAAAGTGATCGGCCCCAACAGTGTCCCGAACTTGATCGGATGCACAAGAACCCCGGTTGTCACCTGCAACGACGCGCCAGCGAAGCCGCCGGGTTGACCTTCTGACTGTTCAGCAAACGGATCAGGCCCATCTATCCCCGTGAAACCTGGGTTCCCGAGCGTTCCGCCAAAGCCTCCGTTGCCTGCTGTGAGCGTGGTTGTCCCTCCACTTCCCGAGAGTGTGAGCTGCCCGTCCGTTCCTCTCGATGAGATGTCTCCCCCAGCCCCTCCGATCCCGTTGATGTCTCCCGCACCACCACCACCACCACCTCCGTTTTCTACTCCGAACGCCCAACCTCCAGCACCTCCACCGCCGCCGCCGCCTCCGATTAGGCCCTCGTTGTTGATGGCGGTATTGATTGTCAAGCCAACAGCAGACCCACCGTTCTCCGGAGGCGTCCCTCCACGTTGGCCGATGGTCGCGTTGTAGTCGCCAGCAATGCCTCCGTCTCCACCCTTCCCAGCGATGACCCCCGCTGGCCTCACGTGCAGATACATGAATGAACCAGCCGGGTAGGGCGATCCGGTCTGGAAAGAGAGCGTCGTAGGACTGTCAGACCCGATGATCGCGCCGTTCTCAATGGTGACGTGCAGACGCACCGGGTTTAGACCCGTCCAACCCCGCTCGTTCAGAAGCAGGCTGTGGAGGTTCACCTCGCGAGTGCTCTCCGAGAACGTGAACGAATACAGCTCTCGGTTCTTGGGGATCGCCGCACCCTGGACGAACACGCCCTTCTTGTGGTGAGACCTGTAGTTGCCTGCCGCGGTTGTGTTGTCGCTGTTGGAGAACCAAGTGCTGTTGAGTGGGCTGAGGGTCTCGATCGTGTTCCCGTCTGCATCCTTCGCGGTCAACGTGAAGGACAGAGATGCGTTGGCGACCTGTAGAACATTCCCTCCCGTGGAATTGAAGCGCGTAGCGTCCGGCAGCAGGAAGTCCAGGTTCGCTGACGGGTTGATGACCCACAGGCGGCGGAATGGCGCCAGCGTGAGCACCGAGCTGGTGTTGATGAAGATGGAGCCGCCGTATAGCTCGTCGGGGATCATGCTCCGATCACTTGCCAGACCACGGTGTTGTTTCCGAGGTCAACGAGGTTGACCCAGACGTCGGGCACGCTCGGCGTGATCGTATGCACGGCCCCGGCCTGATCGTCCAGCAAGGTGATGCTGTTCGTAGCGTTCAGGTTCTCGATCAGGAAGATCCCAGGACCGCCTGTCCCGTAGCCCTCAATCCCCGGCAAGAACACTGTGCGCGTTCCGTTCGTTGGGTTCAGTAGATAGTGCTGCGCCTGCGCTCTCGTTATCGAGATGTCCTCCGTCATCGGGTCGATCGTCAAGCTGCCGCCGAAGTTGAACTCCTCGGGGACCGGCCTCTCGTCGATCAGTTCGATCATCGGGATCGACACGGTGCCTTGACGGTACGCCTCAATACTGAAAGCAGTGTTGAGATCCGCCTCCTTCGACAGACGGATCGCGACGTCGAACTCGTAGCCAGCGGTGATGAGAACGCCGAGCCCGGGTGCAGATGTGAAGGTGACCTCGCCAGTTGTCGTGTTGACGCTCCATCCCGTTGGCTGGTTGACGCCGTTGAAGCCGATCTTGACCGTGCCGGACACCGGGTAGTTGATGTTCCGAACCACCTGCTTGTTGCCGAAGCTGTAGGTCTTCGTCAGTTGGTAGACCTGAGTAACACCGTCCCCCGTGCCGATCGTCTGATCGCTGTGAGATGTGGCAGCCGCGCCGCCTCCCCCGGTCAAGTTGTCGTTCGTTCTGCCGTCTGTAGTGCTCGCGAAGTCCAGCCAATCCTTGAACAAGCAACCGTCACCAGCGCCCTCAAGAGCCACGATGATCTTGTAGGCAGTGTGCAGATCGTCAAGCGTGGCGATGCCCTTGCCGACATCGTAGATCCTACGAGCGCCTCTCCTGCGGATGATCCGCTCCTCCGCGCCGGACTCAACCTCGATGATCGTGGTCTCGTGACCGGGACCGAACGCAGAGCCGTAGCTGATCGAGTCAGGGAAGCGAGTGTTGATGATCGCCACTAGAAGTCACCAGCCCCTCTTCGTGCGCGCCTGTTCATGTCCTCAAGGATATTCTGCTGACGCTTGCCGAACGAGCTTGCGTCGAGAGCACGGACGTTGAGGTTGTTCGTAATGCGGATCTCGCGGCCTCGCTGCTGCTCAACCTGCGTCGGGCGGGGCTGTTGAAGATCCTGACGGAACAGGCCAGCCTCGGCTAGCTGCAACGCCGGACTCTTGATGTCGTTCGCGAACTGCGACCGGAACGGCACAATCTCGCGCTCCTCCAGGTTGCGCTGCGTCTCGAAGACCTCGGGCTCCAACGGCTGCGCCGGCTCGATCGGCTGGATCGCTCGCTGCTCGACCAAGGACTCGATGGCCTGCGGCAGCCGCTCCTCGACCTCTCGCTGCGCCAGGATCTCCTGCGGAGACGAGGCCAGGGGTGCCAAAGCCTGCGGGAGCGTGTCGCGGATCACCTGCTGCGAAGACGCGAGCTGCTCGCCGAGCTGGCGCTGGCTGTTCTCCCCATTTACGTCGTTGAGGAATAGGCCGCGCTCGGCCAGCCGGATGCTGCCAGAGCTGTCTCCGCTGGCGAGCTGGCTCTGAGGCCGCTGGAAGGCCCCAGGGAGCCGTGTATCGCGCTGCGTGCTCGGGACGTCCGTTGAGGCTTCCGGCGGGAAAAAGCCCGGGAGAAGCTGCGCTGCGCGCTCTCTCGATGCGTCAAGCGGGACAATCGCCTCCGGACCCTGCTCGGCCACCTCGCGGACTGAGCCATCCGGCTCCAGCAGGAGCGATGGCTTGTTGATGAGACCGCCGAAACGCCTCCCTGGGCTGAGCGGGCTGCTGGTCGGGAAGCTGCCAACCCCGGTGGTGTCAGCAGGAGGCACGAGATCGGTGGTCGGGATGTTGTTGACTCCCCCGAGCGCGTTGGACGCTGCGAGAGCTGCGGCAGCCGCAACCAACTCTGCGGCAGCAGAGGACAGCCCGTTCGCCGCAGCTTGCAGTGGTGCTGCCGCCGAGGTGATGGCCGACGCGCCACCGACCAGAGACTCGCTGAGTAGCGAGCTGGAGGCGGTCGACTGAGAAAGGACTTCGGCAGCTCCCGAGGTCAAGGACTCTGAGAACCCCTCGATCTGAGATGCGAACGATCCCGCGAAGTCGGCAACGCCTGTCGTCAGGTCGTTCAGCGCCGTGCCAAGATCGCCAACGAGATCCTGACCGGCACTAGCGAGAGCTTCGCTACCGTCGATCAGAAGGTCTCCGACGTTCGTCAGCTCAGGGCCAAGAGGTGTTCGGCTTCCAGGCGTCGATCCAGGCGCGATGAGTGGTCCGGTTGGGACCAGTTCCTCGGGCGTCGGGAGAGCGGCTGCCTGACTAGCACCTTCGGTGAGAAGCTGCGTTCCGCCACGCGCCTCCGACAGCAGCTCCTCCTCGGGCTCCTTCCGTCCGAACAAGTCTTGGAACCCAGTCGCCAAGAAGTCGGCGAAAGGACGCGAGATGAACTCGTTGACCAACGCTTCCGAGATCGACTGGATCAGGTTCTCCAGCACATCGCGCAGGTTGTCGGCCTCGGTTGCAATCTCGGAGAACGCATCCGTGAACGATTGCGCAATGTCTCTTGCCACGCGGTTGAGGCTCTCAGCCGTCTCCAGTGCCGCAACCAGACCTTCGATCTCGTCGATCTGCCCAGGCGTGAGATCGGCTTCCGCGCCAGCCTGACGAAGCGCCAAGAACCTACGCGCCTCGAATGCCGTGAGCTGGATTGCGACAAGCTCCTCGCGAAGACCTTGGATCACTCGATCGGAACTGTTGGCCTGATCTTTCTGCGCCTGAGTCAGCTCGAACTTCGTTCGCGCCAAGGCGCGAATGGCGTCCTCGTCCTGTTCACTCAATCGAGATTCCGTGCGCAAGCCGTCGTTGACCTTGCGGAGAACGATTACGCTATCCTCCTTGGCTGCTTGCTCTGCCTTGAGGACCTCGATGGCTTCCGCTCTCTGGCCAGCGGACAGGTTCAGAAGCTCGATCTCTTGCCGAAGGCTCGCGATGATCTTGTCTGCGGCCTCGGCTTCCTTCTCCTTCGCGGCTTCCTCGCGCAGTCTTGAGTTCAACGACTCCTCGTCCAACCCCAGCTTTTGCTTCTGGAACTCCAGCAGTTGTCTCAGACGAGCGAGTTCACCTTCCGCATCCTCGGAGATCACTTCGATGTTAGCGGTCGGGAAACCCTCGATGACGTTGCCGAGGTTCGTCAAGCTCTCGCGGATCAGGCCAATCTGAGGGTCGATGTCTGCCCCCACGTTGATTTCAAGACGCGACTCTCGAACCAGCCTGCCAGCCTCTTGAAGATCGAGAGCGACCTGACGGAACTCGTCGAACTCGCCCGGCCTGATAACGTCGACCCCCAGGCTCTCGCGTTGCAGCGCATCGAGTCGAACGAGCAATTGCTCGACGCGGGAAATCTCGCCTTGCAGAGCCGTAACTGCTGCCTCGCGGTCCTGTTCGTTTACAGCTCTAGTCAACGCAGCATCAAACTCGGCTCGCGTCTTCGCTGCGCTTTGAGTGAGTTCGTTCAGGCGCTTCTGAGCTTCCGCGGCCTGATCCACCCTTGTGATGAAGAACGTTATGGCAGCGGTGACAGCCCCGATCGCCTGCGCCGCCGCCAGCCATGGGTTCGCGAGCGATGCGACGTTCAGTGTTCGAACGGCTACGACGAGACGAGTCACCCACAGAATGATCTGTGTAGCCTTCATCGCAAGGAACCCGAGCGTGATCCCTTTCAACGCAGATACGACTCTCTCGCCTGTGTCGCTCAACTCGGCGGCAGCTTTTGTTGACCCAGCGAAGAAGCGCGCAACCTCCGTCCCAACATCGAGGATGCTCCGCAGAGAGCCCGTCAAACCATCTTCGCCGGCTGACAACGCCACGGACTCCAGGGCCGACCGGAACGCGAAGAACGATCCGGCCAACGTGTCTTCCAGAGCGTCAGCGAAATCTTCGCTCTCTCCTCGCGCCTCTACGATCTCGCCACGCAGCTCCTCAACAGCGTCAGCGTTGCGAGCGAGAATCGAGGCGACCGCAGTCGTGCGCGCACCGAAGATGCGCGAAAGCTGATTCAGATTCGCTTGTTCATCTCCGAGCGCGCGGAACGCCTGGATGAGACCAACCTTGGTCGGGTCGACCTCTTCGAGAGACAGCCCAAGGTCTTCGAAGACCTCCCGCGCTTCTTTTGATGGGGCAACGAGTCGCAGGATCGACTGACGGAATCCGGTGCCAGCGAGAGTGGCTTGCAAACCACGGTCGCCGAGGATGCCGATAGCCGCGGCGGTCTCTTCAAGCTCAGCCGACGCGAGGTTGGCGATCGGCCCTGCGAACTTGAGGGCCTGCCCGAGTTGCTCGACGTTCGTGTTGGCTCGGTTCGAAGTTGCGACCAACACGTCTCCGACACGCCCGGTCTCCTGCGCCGCGAGGCCGAACTGCTTGACCACGTTCGAAGCGAGATCCGCAGCCTCGC
>JABAHO010006702.1_pt1 | contig 25530 bp, 25 predicted proteins | sample 7062071 | NCBI WGS metagenome assembly JABAHO01 (sample SAMN14534356, study PRJNA622989) | marine sediment metagenome | biome: marine biome [ENVO:00000428]; feature: marine pelagic biome [ENVO:01000023]; material: deep marine sediment [ENVO:00002113] | place: India: Gulf of Kutch | collected...
GCGGTTCCGAACCCGGTGACCGCCGTCCCCACCAGGAGTAACGCGACCACCGACGCGCTGCGCCAGGGATAGCTGCGGGCGAAGAGAACGAGGAGTCGCATCAGGTCAGAGCGGGCTCGCTATGAGGGGGAGGCGGGGAGACTCCCCGCACCGGTCATCCCGCTCGCGTGCGATCGCGCCGCGCCGCCGAGACGAAACGTCGGCGGTGGGACCGCCCGGATGGCGAGTCACTATAGCGGCTCGCCCCCTCCCTTTGGCGGGGGCGGGGGCGTCTCCGAGAGTTCGCGCAGCATGCCGCGCTGGTAGCGCCAGCGGAATTCTTCGGGGGGATGGGGGTTGCCCGTCGACACCCGGCGCCACGGCGTGCGGAGTTGGTTCAACACCATCCGCGTCCACAGCGTCCGCCGCGTGGGAATCGGGAGGTCGAGCTTGCGCGCCAGCTTGACACGTTCGCGGCCGCGGATGGTGTGCGCGTGCCGCACGAAATCGAGACGACAACGCTCGGGAGAGACCGGGTGACGCACCAGCGCCCCCGGGACATACCGGATCCGGAACCCGTCGCCCATCAGGCGCCGGGCGAGCGCCGAGTCTTCGCCTCCCCGAAATCCGGTTGCGCGGTTGGGCCCGAGCTCGGGGTCGTAGTGCTCCTGCGCAAACACTTCTCGCCGAAATGCGACATTCGCACCGATCGGCACACCACCGCGCTTGTGGGGAAGCGTGGCGTAGTCAAAGGCTTCGTCGCCCCATTCGTGGCGCGGGCCCAGAAAATTCGAGCGTTTTGCCTCCACCAATTCGCGGAACCAGGTGGGCACCGAAGCGTCGTAGACCGGAGCCACCGGCCCCCCGCAACCGACCAGCAGTGGATCCCGGTCCGGGTCGATGAGGTCGCGGGTGAGGTGCGCGAGCCAACCCGGCGCCGGCTCCACATCGTCGTCGGTGAACGCGAGCACCGGCGCCCGCGAGAGTGACACCCCGCGGTTCAACGCGTGGGACTTTCCCGGGGTTTCCTCGAAGGCCAACTCGCTACACGCCGCTGCGAGCGTCGCCCGCGCCGACTCGTCGAGACTGTGGCGCGGGGCGTTGATGACGACGATGACCTCGGCGCCGAGCCCCGACACCTGGTCCCGGAGTGACGCCAGCAGGCTCCGGAGCATCGGGGTGTCGCCCCCGGTCGCGATGACCACGCTCACCGGGGGACGTTGCGGGCGGCTCATCGTCCCGCTCCGGGCGACGGGATTGCGGCGAGGACGTCGTCGTACGCGGATTCGAGGGCTCGGTTGCGCTCGCGAATGTCGTATTCGAGCTCGATCTTCCGGCGCGCGGCCCGGCCAAAGCGCTCGCGCAGACCCACGTCGCTGAGCGTGGCGACCAGCCGCTCCGCCAGGGCGGCGGGGTTGCGCTCGGGCACGAGCCACCCGGTGACGCCGTCCTCGACGATTTCGGGGAGGCCCCCATGGACCGTCCCGATCGGCACCGCTTCACAGGCCGACGCCTCTTTGGCCACGAGGAGACCCGACTCCCGGTTTCCGTCGGGGGCGACGACACTGGGGCACAAGAGGACGTCGCTCGCGCGGAGGAGTTCGGCCACCTCTTCCGGGGCCTGTGCGCCTCGAAACACCACCCGGTCTCCCAGTCCCAGGCCTGCGGCCAATGCTCGCAGTGACGCGCCCTCCGGTCCTTCACCGACGATCTCGGCCCGCAGCGGCACCTTCTCCGCGGCGAGGGCCAGCGCCCGCAACGCGTAGGTGAATCCCTTCTTCGGGACGAGGCGCCCGACCATCGCGACCCGCCCCTCGCCCCGCTCGGCGCGCGGACCCGGTTGGCGAAAACGGGAGAGATCGATGCCGAGCCGGTGAACGCGGAGGCGCCCGCGGGGCACGCCAAACTCGTGGAGGAGTTCGTAGAGTTCGTTCGACGCACACAGCCCGAGCGCCATCTGGCGAAGCATCGCCGGAGCGCGCCGCCGGTAGCGGCCACCTCTTCCTGCCCACAGACGCGGTACGTCGTAGCCGTGGAAGCTGACGACCAGCGGAAGCGCTGCGCGGCGCGCCAAGGGGGCGGCGAGAACCGCCCCGGTGCCGAAGTGGGCGTGCACGAGGGCGTAGTCGCGCTCGCGAAGCAGGCGCGCGAAGGTGCGACTGCGCCGATGCCAGGCGAAGGCCTTGGGCCGATCGACGTGAACCGAGGGATGGGGGAAGCGCTCCGAGTGGCGCCGTCGGTTGCAGAGTACATCGACGTCGTAGCGGGTGTGGTGCCGCACTTCGTCGTGGATGAAGGTCTCGGAGACCTCGCCGAAATTCTTCGCGAAGACCGCGATGCGAGGCAAGCGGGCTACTCCTCGAGGAGGGCGCGGAACAGCGCGGGGTCGACCTGCCTCCACTTCCCGCGCAACACGCAGCGCTTCTGCCACCAGGCGAGCATGCACAGACGCACAAAAGGCAGACTCTCGCGAAGATCCGGAGCGCCCTGCTTGACCAGGGCCTCGACGAGTTCGCCGTCTCGCCCGACCAGCCACCGGTCGCCTCGGCGCCGTCCGCGCTCGCGGAACGCGCGGAGTCCCTCGCCGCGGGCTCCGCGTCCGAACGCGGCCTTGGCGATTCCGGCGCCCAGCGGAAAATCGGTGGTGAAGCTCTCGACGTCGACGATGCGGACCCGCTCGCGATCGCGGATCAGATTCGCAGGGCGCAAATCGACATACTCGAGACCGCGCCAGATCCGGTGGGGCGCGAGATGACCCGCGCGACCCTGNNCGTCCAGCACTCCCACCCGTTCGAGCCACGCGAGGTCGCGTTCGGCGCCATCCACCCATCCGCCGCGGTGCGGGCATTCTTCCACCGCCCCGCTGGCCCAGAGTGACGCGTAGAGTGAGGCGAGCTCATCGAGGAGCTCGGGGTCTTCGGGATGCACGGGCGCGCCTTCGATGTATTCGAGCCACACCTCGTCGCCGTCGCGCAAGAGCGGCTCCGGCGCCACACCCGCGCGCCAAGCCCGCCGCAGGTTCGCTTCGACGCGCGCGCCTTCGCCGGGGCCGAGGCGCAGCCGCCGCACCCGGACATCGCCGAGGGTCACGACGTGGCTTCGGTGGGCTTTGGTCCACACGGCCGCGCCGCCCGGGAGCAGACGCCGGAATCCGCGGCGCCAGCGCGCGCGTCGCGCTTCGAGCGGGCGCTCGCTACGCGGCGGCGGACGCACCGCGGTCCCGGGTGGCGAGCCGGCGGAGCGACTCTCCAAAACGATTGACGTAGTTGGCGATACCGCGCGGCGTGAGCGGCGAACGCAGCGGCCGTGTGCCCACACCGCGGAACGCGCCGCGATAGCAGACCAGAAACCACTTTTCGCCGAGCGCGCGCGAAAACTCCTGCTCCGGGTACAAGCCGACGCGGCGGTTGGCCCGCCCGAGGCGGAGCAGCCATTCGTGCGCCCAGGCGGGGTAGTGGAGATCCTGCGGGATGCTTCCGGCGGTGCGCAGATTCATGTGACGTTCGAGGTCCGCGGCGCCAAATCGCATCCCGAGCCCTTCCAGCTGGGCGCGCGCGACGCGGCGCTTGTTGCGAGCCACGATCTCCGAGCGCTCCCCGCGCGCGCCGCCCGCGCGGCGGGCGTGGGTCCGGTGATCCATCAGGACCTCGGGGAGATTTGCGACCTCGTGGTCTTGCGCCACGCGCGTCCACAGCTCGATGTCGGAGCCGAGGTCGAAGTCTTCGCGGTAGCGGTAGCGCTCCTGCGCCTGGCGGCGACTCATGACTGTCGTGTTGGTAAAACAACCCGAGAAGAGCAACCGCGCCTTGATCTCGTCGGAGGAGACCGGACGCCGGCGGACACCCATGGCTCGACCCGTCGCGTCGATCCACCGGGCAAAAGAGCCGACAGCGGCGACCCGCGGATGAGCTTTCAGGAACGCGACCTGTCGTTCGAGTCGCTCGGGATGAGCGATGTCATCACTGTCCATCCAAGCGATGAACCGGCCGAGCGCGGCTTCGACGGCGCGGTTTCGGGTTCGCGGAATCCCGAGATTCTTCGCGTTGTGGATCACGCGGATGCGCGGGTCGCTGTAGGCGTAGACGAGCTCTGCGCTCCGGTCGGTCGAACCGTCGTCGATCACCAGGATTTCGAAGTCGCGAAAACTCTGGCGAAGCACGCTGTCCAGGGCCTCGGAGATCAGATGCTCCCGGTTGTACACCGGGATGAGAACGCTGACCTGCGGCCGGGAAGCCATCGCCGTTTCGCCACCCTTGATTCGGCAGACCGCGCTGCGCGTACAGAACGCAGGGGAACGATCTGGGATTCAAAAGGGGGTAGATCCATCATAGCCGCCGGCCCTAGGTTGGAAAGCGCGTCGGGCGCCGAGTTCAGCGCTTCCGAAGAAGCGAAAACGAAACGCGACACCTCTGTACCGAGTGCGCCGCGGTCTGAAAGCGCCTCGGGCGGCGCGNNGCCGAACTGTGCAAAACGCGGCGCGGCAGCGGGTGCAGCCTCGCGTGCGCGTTTCCGCGTCGAACACGTCGCGGAAACGTCGCAGTGGCGGCGCGATCCCCCCAGCCCGATGTGGGATTCGAAACGAACTCGCGCGACGAACGCGTCGATCGGTCGAAAATAGGGGAATCAACCGAGGTATTCGATGACCGCGTCGTGAAGAGTGGGAAGCGATTTGTAGCGATGCAGGGCCGGGTCCATGGTTCGAAGCGCCTCGGCGAGTGCGCGACCGGCGCGGGGATGGTCGCGGAGCGCGCGCAACGGCGTCCGATGGACGCGGATGGTGAACAGGATGGCGCCGGTGATCGGGAAGCGGTGCAACGTCTGCCGTTCGGCGCGGATCCAGACCCGGTCGCCGGCGTTGCTCGCGTCGACGTCCGGGTGCTTGCGGCGCCCGTCAGGTCGCGCCGGCTGGANNAGTGCCCAGTTGTTGCGCCACACGGTTCGACCCGGTCGCACCCGGTCGAAGAAGCGATCCGCGGAATGGGCGAGTTCCTCGGCGTAACCAGGTACCGGGTCGTGGATCGCGGTGAGTGCCCGACCCAGTTTCGAAGGGAGATCCCAACGCGTCGGGAAGCACACCGAGGCGGCGCTGAGCACCCAGGCGTGCTCGGCGCGCTCCATGACACAGAGGTCTTCCTGGACCCAGCGCGAGGCACATTCGATGGGAGTGCGGCCCTCTTCTTCGAAGGGGCGGGTCGCACCGAGTGAACCCACATGGAGGCCGTCGGAGCGCCGCTCGAAGCGAGCCGGATGACGCGCGCACAGGTACGTCGCGAGGGCGTCCCGGATCTCGCGCTGCGCGGGTCTCGACGCTTCGGTCTCGACCAGCACCTGCGCCCGCTCGACGCCGAGCAGACGTTCCTTTTCTCTCAGGTCCGCCGCGTGATCGGCGTCGATCTGAAACCACTCCTCGTCGTCGTGGAGGAGGGTGAGGCCCATCGTCAGGCGGTGGGGAACCTTGAACAGGGATTCGAGGGTGTCGGAGCGCTTGGCCATGACGTCTAGGCGAAGTGCGGCATCACCTCGCGCGCAAAGAGCTCGACCGAGCTCATGGCGACGTCGCCGGGGAGGCCCGGCATGTGCATCCAACAGATCATCTCGGTGGGCTGCACTTCGTCGCGGTAGCGCGAGATCTCGTCGATCGCGAACTGGGTGTCGCCAATGNNCCAATGATGTAGCGGTCTTTGAAGTTTTCGAAGCCGACCTGCGCAGAATCGGTGATGACACTCCCGTCGTCGGCGCGGAGGACGCGGTCACCCGCCGCCGACGCCGCGCCGTAGAGCTCGCGGAACAGATAATTCACCGCGGGCGCGGCCATCTCCTCCGCTTTCTTCTGGGTTTCCGCGACGAAGACTTGACGGATGATCGGTCGCTCGGGGATCTCCCAACCGATCTCCGCCGCCGCTTCTTCGTACACCTGGAAATGTTGCTTCAGTTCCGGGATGCCGTGACGCGGAGACATGATCTGCACCGCGTGCCGTCTGGCGGCCCGCCGCAGCGACCCCTTCGCCGACACGCCGTACCACAGCGGCGGGTGGGGCGACTGCATGGGCTTCGGGGTGAGCTGCGTGTCCGGCACGGTGTAGAAGCGGCCNNAGCGGCCGTCGAAAGAAAAACGCTCCTGGGTCCAGGCGAGGGTCATGAGGTCCAGCGCTTCTTCGAAACGCGCGACGCGCTCTTCGCGCGGGATCCCGTGCGCGGCGAACTCTTCGCTCACGTATCCGGGCGCGACTCCAAAGACGAAGCGGCCCTGCGACAGGTTGTCGAGCACCGCCACGTCCTCCGCGAGTTTGAGCGGTGCGTAGAGACACACGAGGAGCACCCCGGTCCCGATGCGCATCGTCTTCGTCACGGCGGCGGCGCCGGCCATGGCCACCAGAGGCCCCGGGCAGAGCCCGTCCCTCTGGGCGTGGTGCGAGACCTGAAACGCCGAGCTGTACCCCAGGGCTTCGGCACGCGGGAGGCAGTCGAGCATGTCCCGGTAGGGCTCGTTCCACGCAATGCCGCTTTCGGGGGGGGTCTGATAGGCGAAGAGGAGGCCGAATTTCACGGAATTCTCGCTTGTTGTCGCGGTCTGTTGCGTGTGGGTTGCCGATTGTCCCACCGATGTGAGGGACCGGCCAAGTTTTCCCTTTGTTCCCTTGCCGGGAACCGGGTGCGTGTTTCAACCTGTCGCAAGATAAACCCAAAACGCCGTTTGGCGATATTGGGAAATGCGGTGCGTGTGGAAAATCACACGCTTTGGCGCCGTCAACGGAAGTAGTGGGACACGCCCTTTTGAGTCGCTCCAGACCTCGTCAGCGCGCGGGTGCGCCGGGCCCTCGGAGGGTCCGTAGGGGGGCCCACGCGACCCTCCAAGCTGTCGTGGCGGCGGCACTCTTCCTATCGGCCTGCGGAGANNCGGCTGTCGACGCGCGCGCCGAACCGGTGGCGGCTCCGGAGATGTCTCCGCCCTCGCTCCCGAGCCCCGGCCCGGTGGATCCGGTCCCCACGCGAGAAGACCCGAACGACCCGATCCGCGACGCGGAGCGCCTCGTGGTGCGGGCCGATCGCGTGGTCGTCGATCCGGGTACTGGCGAGGTGCCCGACGAGCTCCGCTACCGCGTGCGCTACAGCGCCCGGCTCCATCCGGAGGAGGGCCTCGCGGAGGTCTCGATCCGGATCCGCCAGGACCGACCGCTGGTGCGCAGCGTGCGGGTGCGTGTCGACCCGGGGCGACACTTCAATTTCGAGGCCGACGGTTCGCTGCAACTCGCGGAACGTCTGCACTGGCTGCTTCCCCCCGAAGGAGGCGAACTCCGATACCAGGTCCGGGTGGATGAGACCCGCGGCGCCGCCGGATACGTCGCCCACATGAACGAGAACTGGGCGATCTTCCGCGCCGAGCATCTGTTCCCGCCGATGGCGAGCGCGTCGATGCCCGGCTCCGAATCCGACGCGCGGCTGCGCATCAAGACACCCAAGGGCTGGCGTGTCGCCACTCCCTTCGCCGAACGGAAACCGGGCCGCTTCCCGATCGAACAGGGACACCGCCAGCTCGACCAACCGCGCGGATGGATCGTCGCGGGGAATATCCAGGTCGCCCGGGCCGAGCTCGGCTCGACGGAGGTGGTGGTGGCCGTGCCTTCGCAATACGACTACCACCCGGCGTCGGTACTGGCCTTCCTGCGACCGACCGCCCTGCCCTTGCAGGATCTGGTGGGCACCGTGCCCTCGCGCATCTTGATCGTCGCCGCAGGTGACCCGATGTGGCGCGGCGGCCTGTCGGGCCCGAGCTCGCTGTACATCCACAAAGACCGCCCGATGATCCAGCGGGACGGGACCAGCCCCCTGCTGCACGAGCTCGTCCACGTCGTGAGCCACGCCCACTCGGGCGAGAACGGCGATTGGATCGTCGAGGGCATCGCCGAGTACTACTCGATCGAGCTCCTGACGCGCTCGGGGCTGATCTCGACGGCACAGCGCGACACGCTGCTCCGGGCGCTTCGGAAGCGCGGCGAGACGGTGAAGCCGGGGAGGCTGCTCCCGGGCGAATCGCGCGGTGCCCGCACCGCCCGGGCGGTGACGATTCTCCACGAACTCGATCAGGCGATCCGCGAGCGCAGCGAGGGGGACAGCAGCCTCGACGACGTGCTGCGGGCCCTCGCGACCACCCGCACCCGCGTCACGGTGGAGAGTTTCCTCTCGGTGACCGAGCAGGCGACCGGTCAGGAGATGGAGGTCTTCCTCCGCGACCGGATCGGCGGCGCCGACACCGTCGCCCTGCGCTGAATCCCGCCGCCGACACCGTCGTCCTGCACTGAAGCCCGGCGCCGAGCGACTCGATCGCCGCAACCGCTAGAGGACGACCGCCTCCACCTTCTTGCCGAGCTGTTTGAGCGCCGTCCCGACCGCATCGGCCACCTCGACTCCGTTCGGGCCGTCGCCGTGGACGCAGATGCTCTCGGCGTCGAGGGCGATCTCGCTCCCGTCCACCGCCTCGACCTTGCCGGTCTCGACGTAGCGCTTCACCTGGGAGGCGGCGAACTCGAGGTCGGTCTCGTGCTTGGCCCGCTGCAGGATCAGCCCACCGTCGGGGGCGTAGGTGAGATCGGGATAGATCTCGCCCACCACCCGGATCCCGCGCTTCTTGGCCGCGCTGGGGAGCGCGGAATCGGTGGGGGCGGGCCAGTAGAGCATCGGTTTGTCCGAGAGTTCGGAGATCGCCTCCGCCACCGCCTCGGCGAGCGTCTCGTCGGTGCGCAACACCGAGTAGAAGGCGCCGTGCGGCTTCACGTGGTGCAGCGTCATCTCGTGGACGTGGAGCGCCGCCTGGAGCGCCCCGACCTGGTAGACGACATAGGCATAGGCGTCTTCCGGGGTGAGGTTCATGTGGCGCCGGCCAAAGCCGAGCAGATCCGGAAGCCCCGGGTGGGCGCCCACCGATACGCCGTACCGCTTGGCTCGCTTGACCGTGTCGAGAAGGGTCAGGNNGGAAGCCACAGGCGACGTTCGCGGTGGTGATGTGGGGCATCATGCCCTCGTCGTTCCCCATCACCCAGTTCCCAAAGCTCTCGCCCATGTCGCAGTTGATATCCATGGATTCGATCATCGGGGACTCCTCCTCGCGGCCCGGGATGAGAGCGGAGGGCCGCCGTGACAGCATACACCCGGCCGACGGCCGTGGGCCCGGCGTGTCTTCGCGGCCTTCCGTGGCATCATCTACCCCTCGCGGCCGACACGTTTCGGACGGGCGGGATGCCTCGAGCGCTGGCGCGTGGCGCTCCCCCGAGACCCCGGCGGCCGCGCTTCCACAGGAGACGCATCATGAAACTCGCCACCTTCACGCACGACGGATCGACCCGCATCGGACGGGTCGAAGACGGAGAGCTCGTCGATCTCGGCGGCAGCGGACTCCCCACCGAGATGTGCGCCTTTCTCGCGGCGGGTGAACCCGCGATGCAAGCCGCCGCCAGTGCCGACGGACCGCGTATCGCCCTCGCCGACGTCGACCTTCGCCCGCCGGTGTTGCGCCCGCCCAAGTTCCTGGCGGTCGGGCTCAACTACGCCGACCACGTCGCGGAGACCGGGATGAAGAAACCCGAGTTCCCGATGTTCTTCAACAAGCAGTCCACCTGCGTCACCGGCACCGGCGACCCGATCCACCGACCGAGGGCCTCGGACAAGCTCGACTACGAGGGCGAGCTCGGCTTCGTGATCGGCCGGCGCTGCCGCCACGTCCCCGAGGAACGCGCCGCCGACGTGATCGCGGGCTTTTTGATCGTGAACGACGTGAGTGTTCGGGATTGGCAGTTCCGCGCGCAGACGATGATTCTCGGCAAGGGCTTCGACACCCACGGCCCCATCGGACCGNNCCACGCCCTGGAACTCAAAACGTGGGTGAATGGCGAACTGCGGCAACACTCATCCACCAAGCACCTGATCTTTGGGTGTTACAACCTGATCGCGACGGTCACGAAGATGTGCACCCTCGAGCCGGGCGACGTGATCTCGACGGGCACCCCGAGCGGCGTCGGAATCGGCTTCGATCCCAAGCGCTTCCTCAAGGCGGGGGACACGGTTCGCATCGCGATCGATCGACTCGGCGAAATCGAGAACACAGTGATCGAGGAACCGGCTTCGACCGAGCTCATCTGATCGCCGCGACTCGAGAGCGGGAGAGCCCTCCCCTCCGACCTCACAACCCAGGCCCGAAGATTCGGGAGGAGAAAGCAATGCAGGAATTGAAGAGCCGTGTCCTCGCGGACGGCTTCGTGTTTGGCGAAGGCCCCCGCTGGCGCGACGGCCGTCTCTACGTGTCGGACATGCACGCGGCGCGCGTGATCGCGGTCGACATGAACGGTGCGGTGGAAGAAATCGTGGCGGTGCCGGAGCGCCCCTCCGGCCTCGGGTGGCTGCCGGACGGTCGCATGCTGATCGTGTCGATGGAAGACGCACAGCTGCTCACCTACGACGGATCCAAACTCGAGAGCTATTGCGATCTCGCGCCGCACTGCTCCTCGACGCCCAACGACATGGTGGTCGACGACCGCGGCCGCGCCTATGTGGGGAATTTCGGCTTCGATCTCACCGGCGGCGCCGAGCCCAAGAACGCGGAGCTGGTACTGGTCGAGAACGGCGAGGCCCGCAAGGTGGCCGACGACCTCAACTTCCCCAACGGCAGCGTGATCACGCCGGACGGCCGCACGTTGATCATCGCTGAAACCTTCGGCGCCACACTCACGGCATTTACGATCGATCCCTCCGATGGCTCGCTCTCGGGGCGCCGGGAATGGGCCAGCCTCGGCGAGCGCACCCCGGACGGAATCTGTCTCGACGCCGACGGCGCGGTGTGGGTGTCGAGCTTCATGACCGNNTTCATGACCGGCGAATACATCCGAGTCCTGGAGGGGGGTGAGATCACCCACGTCGTGAAGACCGACGGCCAGCATCCGGCGGTCGCCTGCATGCTCGGGGGGCCGGACGGCCGCACCCTGTTCATGCTCACCGCGGACACCGACGTCGAGCGCCTCGCGAAGAGCGATTCGGCCTGCCGAATCGAGGTGTGTGAGGCGCCGGCCGCCCGGGCGGGACTTCCCTAGGGGAGGCTCCACTCCGGGGCCCCGGTGGCCGATACGCCTGCGGAGGACCGCGAGGTCCTCGATGGAGGCGCGATGATCGTTCCGGTGATTCTGTCGGGTGGATCGGGGAGTCGGCTGTGGCCGGTGTCCCGCGAGTACGAGCCCAAGCAGCTCCTCGCGCTCCTCGGCGACCACACGATGCTCCAGGAGACGGTCCGCCGGCTCANNATTCTGGTGGAAGGGGTGGCGCGCGGCACCGCCCCGGCCGCGGCGGCCGCTGCCTGCCTGGCGAGCGACCTCGACGGCGGCGAGGAGGCGGTTTTGCTGGTGCTCCCTGCGGATCACCGCATTGCCCGCGAAGAGCGCTTCCGCGAATCCGCCGAGAACGCCATCGCCGCGGCCCGCGATGGGCATCTGGTGACCTTCGGGATCGTGCCCACCCACCCGGAAACAGGCTTTGGCTATATCCGCGCCGGCGAGACCCTGGGCGGGGCGCGGCGCGTCGAGGAATTTGTCGAGAAACCCGATCGGGAGCAACACGCGGAGCGCTACCTCGCCGCCGGAAACTACCTCTGGAACAGCGGCATGTTCGTATTCAAGGCCAGCCGCTACCTCGACGAGCTGTCGCGCTTTTCACCCGACACCGTCGACGCCTGTCGCGCCGCCGTGCGCGACGCGCGCCGGGACGCGGGGTTGGTTCGGCTCGGCGACGCCTTCGCCGCCGCCCATTCCGACTCCATCGACTACGCCGTGATGGAGAAGACCGACGCGGCCGTGGTCGTCCCGCTCGACGCCGAGTGGAGCGACGTCGGCTCCTTTGCCGCACTCCACGACACCGCGCGACGAGACGACGCGGGCAACGCCACGGAGGGCGACGTCATCGCCCTCGACTGCGAGGGAAGCTATCTGCGGGCGTCGGGACGGCGTCTGCTCACCGGAATCGGGCTGCGCGACATGCTCGTCGTCGAGACCCCGGACGCCACCCTGGTGGCGCCGAAAGAGCGCGCGCAGGAAGTGAAAGACATCGTCGACACGCTGCGCCAGCGAGAACGCCCCGAAGCTTCGCTCCACCGGCGGGTGCGCCGGCCCTGGGGCTGCTACGACGGGATCGATTCCGGTCCGGGGTTTCAGGTCAAGCGTCTCGAGGTGCTCCCGGGTGCGATCCTCTCGCTCCAGAAGCACCACCGCCGCGCCGAGCACTGGGTGGTCGCGCAGGGCGTGGCGCACGTCACCCTCGACGATGAGATCATCGAGCTCGGCGTGCAGGAGTCGATCGATATCGCGGTGGGCGCGGTCCACCGCGTGGAGAACCGCGGCGACGAGTTGTTGATCTTGATCGAGGTCCAGCTCGGCGACTATCTGGGGGAAGACGACATCGTCCGCCTCGAAGACAAATACGGTCGCGAGGGCGAGCGCTGAGGCACGCGCCTCGCGGTTCGCGAACGACTCAGATCACGCCGCGCTCGCGCAGCGCCGCGATGTCTTCGGGCGAGAGCCCGAGGCGCCCGCGATAGATCTCGTCATTGTGGTCGCCGAGACCGGGGCCGATCCAGCGCACCTCTCCGGGGGTCTCGCTGAGTTTGGGAAACACGTTCTGCATCGCGATCTCCCGGCCGTCTTTGTAGAGCATGCGGATGATCGATTCTCGCGCCCGGAAGTGCGCGTCCTCCAGCATCTCCGGTGCGCGGTAGAGCGTGCCGAAGGGGACCGCGTGTTCCTCGAGCGCCGAACACAGATCGCGCTCGTCGAGACTCTCGGTCCACTCGCTCACGATCGCGTCGAGTTCTTCCTGGCGGGCGCCGCGCTCGGCGTGGAGACCAAAGCGCTCGGGACCCGCGAGCTCGGGCTGCCCCATCGCGGCAGCCAGTCGTTTGAACACGGTGTCCTGGTTGCCCGCGATCACCACGAGCTTGCCATCGCGGGTGGGGTACACGTTGCTCGGTGCCACACCCGGGAGGATCGCCCCCGAGCGCTCGCGGATATGGCCACCGATCTGGTACTCGGGGATCAGACCCTCCATGACGGTCAACACCGCCTCGTAGATCGACGAGTCGACCACCTGACCCCGGCCGCTTCGCTGGCGGGCGTGGACCGCCATGATCGCGCCGAGGGCGGCGAAGGTGCCGGCCAGCGTGTCGCCGATGCTGACCCCGGCGCGGCTCGGCGGCCGCGTCGGATCACCCATCACGTAACGCAGCCCGCCCATCGCCTCGCCCACGGCGGCGTAGCCCGGGCGCGACGCATAGGGGCCGGTCTGCCCAAAGCCCGATACCCGCACCATCACCACGCCGGGATTGATCGCCGCCAGCGCGTCGTACGACAGACCCCAGCGTTCCATCGTTCCGGGACGGAAATTCTCGAGCACCACGTCCGCCGATTCGACCAGACGCCGGAGCAGCGCCTGGCCGTCGGCTTCGCGCAGGTTCAACGTGATCGACTTCTTGTTGCGCCCGAGGATCGACCACCAGAGCGATTCCTCCCCGACATGCGCCTGCCCGTAACCGCGCACCGGATCGCCACTGCCGGGCGCTTCCACCTTGATGACCTCGGCACCAAAATCGGCGAGCAGGGAACCGCAAAAGGGACCGGCCAGGAGCACGCCCAGTTCCAGGACGCGAAGATCGGAGAGGGGTCCGTGGTTGCCGCGAGCGGCGCTCTCGTCGGGCATAGCGTTCCCGTATACTCGTCTCCGACCGCGCCGGCAAGCGACACCGCGGCCCGCGCCGGCCGCCCTTCGGAGAGACCCCCGTGAAGCAGAGCAACGATCGCATTCTCACCACTCACGTCGGCAGCCTGCCGCGGGCCAAGCGCCTGTCCGAGCTCTTGATCGAGCACGAGGACGGAAAGACGGTGGACACCGCGGAACTCGACCGGCTCGCCGCCGAAGGGGTGCGAGACGTCGTGGGTCGCCAGGTGCGGGCCGGTGTCGACGTGATCAACGACGGCGAGCAACCCCGGNNACCTATGTGGCCCAACGCCTCGAAGGGTACGGCGGAGCCAGCGAGCGCGACGGCTTCAAGGACATGACCGACCACCCGGATTTCCTGGAGATGCTCTTCGAGCGCATGACCACCTCCAAGGTCTCCGACGCGCCCAAGGCCATCGCGGAAGTCACCTACACCGATCTCGGCCCGGCCGAGCGCGAGTGCGACCTCTTTGCGGGTGCGCTCAAGGAGCACGAGGGCGCCTACACCGAGACCTTCATGACCGCGGCCTCGCCGGGCATCGTGTGCACGACCCTCCGCAACGGCTTCTACGACAGCCACGAGGCCTATGTGCGCGCCGTGGCCCGCGAGCTCAAGAAGGAGTACGAGCTGATCCACGAGCGCGGCTTCCTGTTGCAGCTCGATTGTCCGGACCTGGCGATGGAGCGGCACTGCATGTTCCAGAACGCCACGATCCGCGAGTTCCAGGACGCGGTGGCGCTCCACATCGATGCCATCAACAGCGCGGTGGAGAACATCCCCGCGGATCGCATCCGCCTGCACGTGTGCTGGGGCAACTACGACGGGCCCCACGACAGCGACGTGCCGATGGAGGACATCCTCTCGCTGCTCTACGAGGCCAAGGTGGGTGCGCTCTCGCTCGAACTGGCCAACCCCCGCCACCAACACGAATACGCCGCGATCAAGCAGAACGCCCTGCCCGATTCGATGGTGTTGATCCCGGGTGTGATCGATTCGACGGTGAACTATCTCGAACACCCGCAGGTGGTCTGCAACCGCATCCTCGAAGCCGTGGACAGCGTCGGTGACCGCAGCCGGGTGATCGCCGGAACCGATTGTGGCTTCGGCACCTTCGCCGGTTGGGAGCTGATCGCACCGTCGGTGGCCTGGAAGAAGTTCGAAGTGCTCACCGAAGGCGCGCGCCTCGCGAGTGACACACTCTGGGGTTAGCTCGTGAGCCAATATTTCTGTGGGATCGACATCGGTGGCACCTTCACCGATTGCGTGGTGGTGGACGACGGCGGCCGCGTGGTGACCTGCAAGGTGCCCTCGACCCCGGGCAACTTCGCCGAGGGCATGCTGCGCGCCGTGGACCGCGCGGCGGAGCGGATGGGCCTCTCCCCGGAGGCGCTGTGTGCCGACATGGCGCTGCTCTCCCACGGCACCACGACGGGCACGAACGCGGTCATTCAAAAACGCGGAGCCCGTGTCGGTCTGCTCACGACCAAGGGGCACAACGACGTCATCCACATCATGCGTGGCTCGCGCGGCCTCGACGGCCGCGACATCCGACTCGTCGTACACATCCCCGAGAGCCAAAAACCCGACCCCCTCGTTCCCAAGCGCCTGATCCGCGGGATTTCCGAGCGCATCGACTGTTTCGGCGAAGAAATCGTCGCGCTCAACGAAGACGAGGTGCGCGAGGGCGTGCGCGAACTCCGGGCGCTCGGCGTGGACGCCATCGCGATCTGTTACCTCTGGTCCTTTCTCGACCCGCGCCACGAAGCGCGCTCCAAGGAAATCGCCCACGAGATCGCGCCCGAGCTCTATGTGAGCTGCTCCCACGAGCTCGTGCCCAAGTGGGGCGAGTACGAACGCACCACGGCCACCGCCCTCAACACCTATATCGGCCCGGTCACCAGCGAGTATCTGGCCACCATCGACCGCGAGCTGCGGGCCAAGGGCTACCGGGCGCCGCTCCAGATCACCCAGTGCGCCGGGGGCACCATCTCGGTGGAGAAGGCGCGACAGGCGCCGCTCCTCACCCTCGACTCGGGGCCCGTATCGGGTGTGATGGGCTCGAAGTTCCTGGGCGATCTGTGTGAGACACCCAACGTCATCACCACCGACATGGGCGGGACCTCCTTCGACGTGGGGATCATCCACGAGGGGCGACCGGCGTCGTCGTACCGGAGCATCGTCAACCAGTACGAGTACTACCTGCCCAAGGTCGACATCCAGGCGATCGGAAGCGGCGGTGGCTCACAGGTGTGGATCGACGACGTAACGGGCAGTCTTCGGGTCGGCCCCGACAGCGCCGGCGCCGATCCGGGTCCGGTCTGCTACCGGCGCGGCGGCGAGATCCCGACGGTCACCGACGCCGACCTCGTGCTCGGCTATCTCGACGGCGAGAACTTTGCCGGCGGGACGATGCGTCTCGATCGCGACGCCGCCGCTGCGGCCATCGAACCCCTCGGAAAACGTCTGGGTCTCGACCTCTACGAGACGGCGAGTGGAATCGCCCAGATCGCCGAGTTCCAGATGGCGGATCTGATCCGCAAGGTGACCATCCAAAAGGGCTTCGACCCCCGCGACTTCACGCTCTTCGCCTTCGGGGGGGCGGGCCCCGTCCACGCCGCGGTGTTTGCCCGGGAACTCGGGATCGACGACGTGGTGGTCCCCCAGCGCGAAACCGCCTCGGTGTGGTGCGCCTTTGGCGCGGTGGCCTCGGACATCCTCCACGTCGACGAGCGCGTCGAAATCTCGAAATCGCCCTTCGACGCCGCGCGGATCCGCGAGATTCTCTCCGAACTGCGCGCCCGAGGGGCGGCCCAGCTCGAGAGTGACGGGGTGGGGAGCGAGGCGCAGCGCTTTGCCTTCTCGCTCGACATGCGCCACCGCGGCCAGATCAACGAGGTGGAAGTCGAACTCGCGAGTGGCGAAATCGGGGAGAGCGATCTCGAGACCCTCGAGCGGGCCTTCGTCGAGCGCTACGAGCTCCTCTACGGAAAGGGTGCGTCGCTCCCGGGCGCCGCCCTCGAGATCGTCACCTTCCGCAGCCGGGCCAGCGCCGCCCTGCCCAAGCNNGAGATCGTGACCTTCCGCTGCCGGGCGAGCGCCGCGCTCCCCAAGCCAGTGCTCCAGGCGCAGGCCACAGGGGGCGCGACCCCGCCCGAGGTCGCCCGTCGGCCCTCCCGCTCGATCTACTGGGCCGAGCTCGGCGCCCACGCCGACTCGTCCATCTACGACGGCGCCGCGCTGCGTCCCGGAAACGAGGTGGCGGGCCCCGCCGTCGTCGAAACCGAAGCGACCTCGGTGGTGGTGCACCCCGGCCAGCGTCTCTCGGTCGATCGTTTTGGCAACTTCAGGCTCGCGGTGGCCAACCGCGGGGAGTGAGGAGGCGCCATGCCCCGAGTCAGTGAACTTCCGCTCGAAGAATTCGACGGAATCAAGCGCGGCTATGTGCCGCCCCAGACGCTGCGCATCCACGAGTCCCTGCGCCTCCACCGCGACGCCGAGGAGGAGCTCGACCCGGTGACCTACGAGGTGGTGCGCCACAACCTGTGGAACATCAACGAGGAGCACGGCAGCACGATCCAGCGCATCTCGGGCTCGCCGGTGGCGATGTACGCCCTCGATCTCAACCCCTCGATCCTCACCGAGGATGGCGAGTTCGTCTATTTCGGACCCTACATGCAGTACATGTCGGGAGTCACCGACACCCAGGTGAAGTGGATCCTCGAAAACCGCAGCGAAAATCCGGGCATCCGCCCGGGCGACATGTATCTCGCCAACGACCCCTGGGTGGGCGCCGCCCATCAGATGGACGTGATGCTGATCGCGCCGGTCTTTCACGGCGACGAGCTCTTCTGCTGGGTCACGAACTGCCTCCATCAATACGACATCGGCGGAATCACACCGGGGAGCTTCTGCCCCTCCGCCGAGTCGGCCTTCGACGAGGGCATCCTGATCCCGCCGGTGCGCATCGTCGAAGACGACGTGGTGCGCAAGGACATCGAAGATCTCTATCTGCGCTCCTCGCGAAAGCCCGAGATGGTGGCCCTCGATTTCCGCGCGCAGCTCGCGGGCAACGTCACCGCGAAGAAGCGCGTCGACGCGTTGATCGAGCGCTACGGCGCACGCACCGTGAAGGGTGTGATGCGCCGCGTCGTCGACAACGCCGAGCAGGCCTTCTTGCGAAAGCTCGAGACCCTGCCCGACGGCGTGTGGCGCGACCGCACCTATGTCGAGGCGTGCCGTCCGGGCGACCGGCGCACCCACCGGGTGGGCCTCGAACTCGAGAAACGCGGCGACACCCTGATCTTCCGCAACGACGGCACCGCTCCCCAGGACGGTGCGATGAACGCCACCTACTCCGGATGGCGCGGTTCGCTGATCGTGGCCATCAACGAGCTGCTCTGCTGGGACCAGTACTTCGCGGTCGGCGGGGCGCTGCGCCACATCGAGTTCGACCCGACACCGGGCACCTTCAACTGCGCCGACTTCCCGGCCTCGGTCTCGACGGCGCCGACCCAGGCGATGGAGATCTCGCTCTACCCGGCCTACAACGTGATCTCGCGCTTTCTCTATCCCAACGCCGAGCTCCGGCGCGACATCATGTGCATCGGCGGCACGAGCCAGTGGCCGGCGACGATCTTCCGCGGCACCGACCAATGGGGCGAGCCCTACGGCTACATCCTGATCGACCCGATCGGCGGCGCGATCGGCGCCTTCGCCCACGGTTNNCGGGCGGACAGTCGCGCACCCCGATCTGCCAGTTGCCGAATATCGAACACACCGAGCAGACCTTTCCGGTGCTCTTCCTGTACCGCAAGGAGCTCCCCGATTCGGGCGGTGCCGGCCAGTACCGCGGCGGCCTCTCGGCGGAGAGCTGCTTCATCCCGCACAACACCGAGCAGATGACCCACGACACGCTCTCCTCGGGAAACGCCACCCCCACGTCGACCGGCATGATGGGCGGGTACCCGAGCACCACCAACGCCTACACCTTCATCACCGACAGTGACATCCAGAGTCGTTTCCGCGAGCGGCGGATGCCCGAGGACGCATCCGAAGTGCGGGGCACCGAAGTCGAGCTCGGGTTGCGGCAGGAGAACTTCACCCAGACCCGCGACGACGTGTACGCGGTGCGCTGGACCGGGGGCGGCGGTTTTGGCGACCCGATGGAGCGCGACCCGGAGGCGATCCAGCGCGATCTCGACGGGTACTGCGTGACCGAAGACACCGCGCGCGCCGTGTACGGAGCGGTGCTCGACGCCGAGGGTCAGGTCGACCCGGTCGCCACGCAGAAACACCGGGAGGAGATCCGCATGGAGCGGGTCCAGCGCGCGGACGTTCGGGCGACGCGCCGGGCCGGCGACCCGGTCGTCGAGGTCAACCCCGCGCTCTCCGTCAAGCGCGACGGCGATGGCGACTTCTGGGCCTGCGCGAGTTGCAGCGCCGAACTCGGCCCGCGGGACGCGAACTACAAGGAGCGCTGTATCGAGGAGCGCAACCCCGTCGAGCAGTCGAATCCGCTCGTGGGAGATCCGCTGCGCTTCATCGACGAGCGCGTCGAGTTTCGTCAGTACTTCTGCCCGGGCTGTGGCCGCCTGGTCGAGAACGAGATCGCGGTCGAGAGCGACGGCATCCTGATCGATACCGAGCTGCCGGCGGGTGGATCGGAAGAGCCCTGATGTCCCGGAGGAAAGACGGCGACGGCATGCACCTGGGCATCTTCATGCCCAACTGCAGCAACTCCTTTTCGATCAGTACCTACAAGCTCGTCCCCGACGACTGGACCTACGACTCGAATCTCGAAATCGCGCGGGCCGCCGAAGACGCGGGCTTCGACTTCATCTTCCCAGTGAGCCGCTGGCGCACCTTCGGCGGAGAATCGAACTACCTCGGCGACTCGCTCGAAACCATGACCTGGGCCTCTGCGCTGCTCGCCAACACCGAGCGTCTCGGGATCTTCTCGACGGTCCACGTCCCGGTCTTTCACCCCCTCGTGGTCGCCAAGATGGGGGCCACTCTCGACCACATCGGACGCGGGCGCTGGGGCATCAACATCGTGAGCGGTTGGTGCAAGGGCGAGTTCGAGATGATGGGAATCGACATCCTCGATCACGACGAGCGCTACCGACGCACCGAAGAGTTCATTCAGTGCCTGAAGGGTCTGTGGGAGGAGGCACCGGGGAGCTTCGACTACGAGTCCGAGTGGTACCGGATCAAGGGCGGCTACGTCTCGCCGCAGCCGGCGTCGCTGCCGCCGATCGTGAATGCGGGGAGCTCGGAGGCCGCGCGCGAGATGGTGGCGAAGCACTGCGATTGGTCCTTCATGGCACCGCCCTCCCTCGAGCTCGCGGGAGAAATCGCCCGCGATGTGAAGGCGCGCGCCGCGCGTCACGGCCGTGCGGTGCGCTGTGTCACGGGTGTGATGCCGCTCTGGGGGGACGACGAGGCGGAAGTACTCGCGGAACGCCAGCGCATCCTCGATGGCGCCGACCCGGTGGCAATCCAGAATTGGGCCGGGGAACTCGGGATCGAGAGCGGTTCCTTTACCGACACACCGCTCGACGCGTTCGCGATCGGTGCGGGCGCGCTCCAGATCGTCGGCAATCGGGAGACCGTCGCCGAGACGCTCGACGAGCTCTATCAGATCGGGATCGACGGCGTCCTCTTCTGCTTCCACGACTACCTGGCGGACACCAAACGTCTGGCCCGCGAAATCGTCCCGCTCCTCCGGGAACGCGGGATCGCCCGCCCCCCCGCTATCGAAGCGCTGGATCGCGGCGCGGCGTGAGTAGAGACGGCGAGCGCCACCTCGAGCTGGGCCTCTTCGCGCCCACCGTCGGTCGCATGGAGCCCATCGGCCCCCCGACGATGTACCTCGTCTCCGAGGTTCCGCAGGACGTGTCGATCACCTACGACGCGAACCGGGAGCTGGCGAGGATCCTCGACCGCGGGGGCCTCGAGTTCTTTTTCATGGCGCAGCGCGGAGGTCGCGGCTTTGGCGAGTCGCGTTTTTGGAGCCACGCCCTCGATTCCTTCACCGTGGCCGCCGCCATCGCCGAGGCGACCGAGCGGCTCCGCGTCGTCTCGACCGTCCACACCGCCTTCTACCACCCCGCCATGGTGGCGCGTATGGGCGCCACCCTCGATCAGATCAGTGGCGGCCGCTGGGGTCTCAACCTGGTGAGCGGCTGGGCCAAACCCGAGTTCGACATGATCGGGGTGCCCTTCCACGACCACGGCGCCCGATACCGCCAGACCGAAGAGTTCACGGACATCCTCCGGCTCTGCTCGCCCCTTGATAATGATACGTACGAGGGCGAGTTCTACACCGTCCGCGGGGGCTACGGGCAACCCAAGCCCGCAGGGAGTCCGCTGCTCTTCAATGCGGGGGCGTCGGACGCCGCGCGGGAGTTCGTCGCCCGGCACTGCGACTGGTACTTCACCGGCGCGCTCTCGGCCGACCAGTTGCGTGACGACGCGGTGGACATCCGCGCGCGGGCCGCACGCCACGGCCGGACCATCAAGGTCATCGTCTATCTCTTCGGGCTGATCCGCGACACCCGCGAAGAGGCCCAGGCCGAAGTCGAAGAGATCATGGCGCGTCGCGACGACGACGCCGCCCGCGCACTCATCGAAGGCATCAGCGGCCAGAGCCTCGGGACCTTCGCCAAGGGTTTTGGGGAGGGCGTGACGCCCGAGGAGCTGCTCCACAACACCATCATCGGGGTCGGGAGCGGAAAATTGATCGGGACCCACGCCGACGCGGCCGAGAGCCTCGCGGCGTATCAGGACGCCGGCCTCGACGGGGCCGTGTTCTGCTTTCGGAACTTCGAAGCGGATACCCGATCCTTCATCGACAACGTGGTCCCGTTGCTCGAGAGGCGCGGGGTGCGGCAACCCCGGACGGTGCGCACCGCGGCGGGGTGATACTCTAGGGTCCCGGAAGGAGACCCCATGGAAGACATCGTCTCGGTCAAACTGCAGCCGCTTCAGGCCGACGCCTTCAAGCCCTTCGGCACGGTGATCGAGGGGGAGAGTCTGGGGTTCCCCGAAACCGAAGAGGGCCGCGTCGGCGTCGAGCGGTTGCGCCTGCGCTTCCGACCGGGCGCAGAGCGGGTCGAGCAGCTCGCGATCCACTTTTCCTACAACCAGACCTTCATCCCGCTCAACGGCTCGATGGTGCTCGTCGTGGCGCCGGCGCCCGGCAACCGCGCACAGGGCGAAGCCGAGGGGCCCGACGCGTACGACCTCGACTACGCCCAGGTGCGGGCCTTCACCCTACAGCCGGGCCAAGCCGCCTTCATCGAAAAGGGCGCCTGGCACAACGTGATCACACTCGACCGCGTGTGCGACTTCATCAACATCACGCGCAAGAACCCGAACGAGGGGCGCAGTCCTGCCGAAGAGCTCGAGGGGCGCATCGAGGCCGCCCACGCCGTGCGCGACTACGTCGAATTCGTCGACGTCGGAAAACGCGACAACAAAGTGATCCAGCTCGAGATCTAGGCTCCAACCCGAACGGTGAGCGCTCTCCCCCAGCCCGACGACAAGCGACGCTTCGTGCGGGCGATGTTCGACCGGATCGCGCCGCGCTACGACCGCATGAACCGCCTGCTTTCGCTGGGGCTCGACCAGCGCTGGCGCCAGGTGGCCCTCGACACGATCGGGCTGCGCCGCGGTGAGCGGGTCGTCGACCTCGCCTGTGGCACCGGCGATCTCGCCGATCTCGCCGCCCGACGCGGCGCGGCCGTTGTGGCCGTCGATTTCGCGGCCGAGATGTTGCGCGGCGGCCGCCGTCGCGGGATCCGCGCCGACTTCGTACAGGGGGACGCCGAGCGCCTTCCGCTCCCCGACCGGTGCGCGGAGTGCCTCACCTGCGGTTTCGCACTCCGGAATTTTTCCTCGCTCCCGGCGGTCCTTTCCGAGATCGCGCGCGTCCTCGTTCCGGAGGGGCGCGTCGCGCTCCTCGAAGTCGATCGCCCGAAGCTCGGCGCACTCCGCGGCGCCCATTCCTTCTACTTCGACCGCGTGGTTCCGCGGATCGGCGCCTGGTTCTCCGACGCGAACGCCTACCGCTACCTCCCCGAATCCACCGCCTACCTCCCGGAAGAAGACGCGCTTCGCTCTCTCCTCGAGGACGCGGGACTCGTCGCGGTGGAGAAACGTTCCTTCATGCTGGGTGCCGCGCAGCTCCTGGTGGCGAGGCGGAGCCCGAGCTGAAATTCGCTTCGGGTCGAGTCGGATATCATTCCGGTTCAGACCCACTTTGCAGCGGCTGTGCCGACGCCGCGCGCGCAGGGCCGACGGCCAAAGGACCCCCCATGGATCTCTCGAGTTGCGATCATCTCCTCACCACGACGCGTTCGGTGCGCAAACGCCTCGACTTCGAGCGACCGGTTCCCCCGGAGCTCCTCGAGGAATGCCTCGACATCGCGCTGCAGGCGCCCTCGGGTTCGAACCGGCAGGGCTGGCACTTCCTCTTCGTGACCGATCCCGACCGCAAGAAGGGCCTCGCCGAGCTCTACCGCAAGGCCCTCTTGATCTACCGGAACAGCGAAGACTGGCCGAGTTTTGCCGAGGAAGACCCGCGCGCCGAATCGCAGGCGCGGATCGAGAGCTCCGCGTTCTATCTCGCCGAACGCATGGAGGATTCGCCCGTCCTCCTCGTGCCCTGCATCGAGGGACGGGTCGAGCGCGAAGAGGTGGTGGCGCAGGCCTCGGTGTACGGCTCGATTCTCCCCGCCGTGTGGTCGTTCATGTTGGCGCTGCGCAGCCGTGGGGTGGGTTCGGCGTGGACCACCCTCCACCTCATGTTCGAAGCCGAGGCCGCCAAGATTCTCGAAATCCCACCCACGATGACGCAGGCGGCCCTCCTTCCGATCGCGTACTACACCGGCGAGGATTTCAAACGCGCCCCGCGGCTGCCGGTCGCGGAGGTGACGTCGTGGAACCACTTTGGCGGAGCCCGCTAGGCGTCCTCGAATTTCGGCGGGCGCTTTTCGAGAAAGGCCGCGATCCCCTCGCGGAAATCGCGAGTGCGGGCGGCGAGCATTTGGTTGCGGTCTTCCATCGCGATCACCTGCTCGAGACTCCCCGCGTCGATGCTGTGCTTGAGGCACTCCTTGGTGAGGCGAAGGCCGAGCGGTGAGTTCTGAAGCATTGCGGTCGTCATCGCTCGGGTGGCGTCTTCGAGGTTCTCGTCGGGCACGACCTGCGAGACGAGGCCCGTCGACAGCGCGCGGCCTGCGTCGATGAAGCCCCCGGTGAGCAAGAGCTCCGAGGCGACCGAGGCACCGACCAGACGCGGCAGGAAATAGCTCACACCGATGTCACAGGCCGAGAGGCCGATCCGGATGAAGGCCGCATTCATACGCACCGACTCGGCCGCGATCCGCACGTCTGCCGCCAGTGCGATGGCAAAGCCCCCACCCGATGCGGCCCCCTGCACCGCGGCGACGATCGGTTGCGGCGCGCGACGCATCTGCAACACGATCTCCGAGATATCGCGCTGTAGACGCAGCCCCGAACTCACACTCGAGCCCACGGCACTTTCGGGGTCACTCGCCTCTTTGAGATCGAGACCGGCGCAAAAGGCCTTGCCCGCGCCGCGCACGGCGACGAGGTGGGTGTCGCGATCCTTCGGGAGCCCGGCAAAAAAGTCGAAGAGCTCCGCGATCATGGTGCGGTTGAGGGCGTTGAGCGAATCCGGGCGATTGAGGGTCAGCCAGGTGAGGTGGTCTTCGCGGTCGACTTGCAGCGTTTCGTACATCGCTCCTCCGGAACAGGCGATGGTGCCACAGAACTACTCGTCCTGAAGTTCGAGGCGGAAGCGACCCCGGCCCGCCACGGCGCCCTCGCTTCGGATCTCCAGGTCGACCCGGTAGCGCCCCACTCCGAGGACGTCGGGGGGGATCTGCAAAATCAACGAACGCTGTAGCGCTTCGACGGGAAGCCGCTCGAGGAACTCCCGCGGGAGGTCGTCGCCGCCGCTCTCGTTCCCCGCGAGCGCCTCGAGCGCGCGGGTTTCGGCACGCAGGCCCTCGCGGCGGCGTTCGCTCTTCGGGCGGAGGCCCTCTGGCGTGATCAACACCTCCGCTTCCCCCGCGTCGATCTCTCGCGGCAGGGGAACCTCGAGGAAGAAGCCGCCCCCCAGCTCCGAGATCGGGCCCCAGGAAACCTGGCCGGGCCGAAGCCGCAACGTCGGAATGAACACGTGGTGAGCGAGCGGATCATCCACCTTGGGGTCCGATGCGGGCGTGCGCGCGGGCGCGACGGCCAGGTCCTGCGCGTCGGATCGTCCCAGATCTCGCGCCACCTCCTGGACCTCCCCCTCGTCCGCTTCGGGAGACGCGAACTCCGCTTGCGACTCGGCCTCGAGAAGGGCCGGTGTGGGCGCGGCGGCCTCGGCGTCCACCTGCTCTTCCTGGGGCTTCGTCTGCCGCCTCGCGAGTGACGATGCGGCGGTGGGTGCCGGCGTCGCCGAGGACGGCGCCGGCTGTCCCGTTCGAGCCGCGGTCGCCGAAGACGGCGCCCGCGCTTCGGCCGGCGCGCGCGCGGCGCTTTCGGCCGAGAGCTTCGGGGCGTCTCGCGCGACGGGTGCGGATCGCTTCGCAGCGCGGAACTCTTCGCGTGAGTCGCCGGGCGCCGTGTCGCGGAGTGCGTCGGTCCCCCTCTGGGCGAGTGAAGAGTCGCTGTCCCCGGCGTGGGGGGCACTGGGGGTGGCGGACGCATCGCCCTCGAGATCCGCCTCGCTCGAGGGGGTGTCGCCCGCGCCGAGTCGCCCGGCGCTGTCCTGCGCAGGAGTGGGTGCG
>JABAHO010002800.1_pt1:0-5000 | contig 25339 bp, 30 predicted proteins | sample 7062071 | NCBI WGS metagenome assembly JABAHO01 (sample SAMN14534356, study PRJNA622989) | marine sediment metagenome | biome: marine biome [ENVO:00000428]; feature: marine pelagic biome [ENVO:01000023]; material: deep marine sediment [ENVO:00002113] | place: India: Gulf of Kutch...
TAACTTTATGGTAACAAACTCTGATTTTAACTTTACAAATAATGAAACAGTAATTTTAGAATTACCGTTTTCAGAACATATTGAAGAACTTAGACAGAGGTTATTTCATATATTTTGGATAATTTTATTTTTAACGTGTATAGCTTTTATTGAAGTTAAACTCTTAGTTAAAATATTAGAACTCCCAGTTGATAATGTAAAGTTCTTTCAATTATCGCCAGGTGAATATTTTGTTTCAACTGTAAAANNTGGAAGTCCGTTTGCAATTGGACAAATTATATTATTTTTATTGCCGGGTTTAACTAAAAAAGAAACAAAAGTTATTTTACCTTTATTGTTGAGTTCATTATGTTTGTTTGGTTTAGGTTTGCTTTTTTCTTACTATGCTTTAATTCCAGCAGCTTTAAATTTTTTTCTAAATTATAGTGACGAAGTTATTGAACCTCTTTGGTCATTTGATCAATATTTTGAGTTTATACTTGTTCTTTTTTATAGTACAGGTTTAGCTTTTCAAATTCCCATTATACAAATTTTATTAGGATTATTAAATTTTGTATCAGCTCAACAAATGTTAGGTGCATGGCGATATGTAATACTTATCTCAACAATTATTGGAGCAGTTTTAACACCTTCTACTGATCCTCTTACGCAATTATTGCTTTCTTTTGCAATATTATTACTTTATTTTTCAGGCGTAGGTATCCTGTTTTTAATAAAAAATTAATTTATATATATACTTAAAAAGTATTTAATTCATGGCAACTAACAAGTTTTTTAAAAGTCTTTTATTTACTTTCACGATTGCTATAAGTTTATTTGGTTTTTCTGTAGAAAACTCATTTGCATATCCTGTATTTGCTCAACAAGGGTATTCAAATCCACGTGCAGCAAATGGTAAATTAGCTTGTGCTAATTGTCATTTAAACCAAAAAGCTATTGAGCTTGAAGCACCACAAGGTGTACTTCCTAATTCTGTGTTTGAAGTTGAAATAAAAGTACCATACGATGTAAATCGTCAACAAATTAGTGCTGATGGTAAACCAGCAGATTTAAATGTCGGTGGAATCCTTATTTTACCTAAAGGATTTAAATTAGCTTCTAAAAAGCAAATTTCTCCAGAAGTTAAAGCAAAAAATAAAGGTGTATTTATTTCACCATATAGTACAGAGTTTGATAATATTTTAATTGTAGGCCCAATTGCTGGTAAAACACATCAACAACTTATATTCCCTGTTGTTGCACCTGATCCAGATAAAGATCCAGATGTTAAATATTTAACATATCCATTCTATGCTGGTGGTAACCGTGGTCGTGGTCAAGTTTATCCAACTGGTGAGAAAAGTAATATAAATGCTTTTGGTGCGACTCAAGCTGGTCAAATTACTGAAATTACATCTACTGAAAAAGGTGAATCTAAAATTACAATTGTTAACTCTGAGGGTGTAACAACTTCTCAAACTCTTTCAGCAGGTTTACAATTACTTGTAAAACAAGGTGATATAGTAAAAGAAGAGCAGCCATTAAACATTGATCCAAATGTCGGTGGTTTTGGTCAAGAAGAATCAGAAATTGTATTACAAAATTCATCACGAATTTTAGGATACTTAGCTTTCTGCTTCTGTTTATTATTAACTCAAATTCTTTTAGTTCTTAAGAAGAAACAATATGAAAAAGTTCAAGCTGCTGAACTTAATTTCTAATAGTTAATATATTACTCATACAGAAGAATAACTTTTCAAATTTTTAGCTTAAATAAACAACAAATAGTTTGTTTTATTTAAAATTTGAAATAAAAAATTATTAAAATAGTAAGAACTTTTTGTTAATTAATAATTTTCATTATTTACTTTTGTATTAATACTACTTCAGCAATTATAATTTTTATTATGTCATTGCTGAAGTAGTATTGAAGAAGACATGAAATATTTTAATTCTAAATTAATTTTAAACTTTTTGTTATGTATTTAATTATAAAAGGTATCTTGGGCTAAAAAATATCTATATTAATTGTTGTTATTATAAACTTTTTAAACAAAAAACTTCTAATTGAAAGCCTTAATATTCTAGAAAAAATTTTTCTATGTGAAACAAGTTCAAAAAAATTGTTACACCCATAAATACATTTTGAACTGGGTTTGATTATAATAACAAAAATAAAATTAAAAGAAAAAATAATTAATTTTATAAACTCAAATTTTTTTTTCCAAACTTAAAACAAACTAATCAACTTTGTGTGTAAGCAAACTATTAATTGTATAAGTGCTATTTTCTGTTTGAATGTAGCTAATAATTGTACTACTATTTTATGATAAATGTTAACTCTTTAAGAGTTAACATTTAATCTTCAATTTCAAATACTTCTTTAAATACTTTTGATACTTTATCACCAGAATCGATTGATTCTAATGGATCTTTTCGTAAACGATGACGTAAACATAAAGTGATAATACGTTCAATATCTTCTACTGTTACTTTTTCTCGACCATTATAGGCTGCATGTGCCTTTGCAGCACGATTTGTTACAATATCACCTCTTAGTCCATCTACATCTAACTGACTACAAACTTCTGAGATTTTAACACGTAAATCGTAATCAATTTGAACGTTTGGTAATAATTTTTGAGCATCAACAATTCGATTACGTAACTCTTGTTGTTGAGTTTCATAATTTTCCATCCATACCATTGGTGTTTGGTCAAACGATGTTCGTTCTTCTACCACTTTTACACGTAAAATTGGATCTTTAACTGTACGAATCTCTGCATGCATACCAAATCGATCTAATAATTGTGGACGTAATTCTCCTTCTTCCGGGTTACCTGAGCCAACTAATACAAATCGAGCAGGATGGCGAATTGAAATTCCTTCTCGTTCAACTGTATTCCAACCAGAAGCTGCTGAATCTAATAAAATATCTACTAAATGATCATCTAATAAATTAACTTCATCAACATAAAGTAATCCTCGATTAGCTTTTGCTAATAATCCTGGTTCAAAAGCTTTAATACCTTCAGTTAATGCTTTTTCAATATCAATTGTTCCACAAACACGATCTTCTGTGGCTCCTAAAGGTAAATCTACCATCGGAATTTTAATAAATTCTGTTTCCAATGTTTCGCCATTTTGAATTGCAGTTTTGACTTCATTTCCCATTAAATCTAAGTCTGATTTATGCGAATTAAAAGGATCGTCTTTTACAACTTCAATTTCTGGAAGTAAATCGGCAATGGCTCTAATTGTTGTTGATTTTCCTGTACCACGGTCCCCCATAATCATAACTCCACCAATTTTTGGGTCTATTACATTCAATTGTAAAGCTAATTTCATTTCTTCTTGACCTACAATTGCAGTAAATGGAAAAACAGGTGAAGAGAATTTTTTTAAATCTTTTGTTACCATAACTATCAATTAAATATATAATTTTTTGATTAAAGTTTAAATTATTGGTAAAGTGTTGCACCTAAACGAATAGCTAAAACACTTGCTAATAAAGCTGACATTAATGCGATATAAATTTGAAAATCAGTAATCATAATATTATTTTTTATATAAATTTCTAACGTAGATTGATTCTAAGGAATTAGAGTATTTTTAATATTACCCTAACAAATTATATTAAGATTATAGTTTAAATATATAATTTAAATATAATTTGTTAATTTTTATAATTTACCAACTTGACTTAGTAACTCCTGGTAACAAACATTGATGAGCCATTTCACGTAAAACATGACGTGATACTCCAAAATCCCTATAGAAACCTCGAGGACGACCGGTTTTCCAACAACGATTTCGAATACGAATTTTAGAACTATTCCTAGGTAAACGTTGGATTTTTGAATGAATTTCTAATTTTAAATTAAAATCACTAGTATTATTATATTCTTCTAATAACGCTTGACGTTTTGATTCATATTTTTTAGTTAATTTAATTCGTTTTTTCTCTCTTTCAATCATACTTTTTTTTGCCATAAACTTACCTAAATTTTCAAATGTATTTTAAATTAGAATAAATATTAATAATAAAGCTAAGAATAAAATTTAGTTTCTAGACTTTCTATATTTTAAACTAATTGTATATTTATAGCGTTTATATAGCAATATTTAAAATCATGAACTTAGTAATATTTGTGAATTAAAAATTATTTATTTTACTAAGCTAATTTTGAAATATAAGCTGAGCTTTTATTTGGTAAAATTGTATAAGTACTCAATAAGTTACGGAATTCATCTCCTTCCATTGTTTCTACATCCAATAATCGTTCAACAACTAAGTCAATAATTACACGATTATCTAAAATTATTTGAAGAGCTTTTTCTTCACAATAATTAATAATTTTACATACTTCATCATCAATTCTATCTGCAATACTTTCAGGATATTCTGAATCTTGATTCATCGTTCCACCTAAAAATACTTGACCATTAGATTCATCTTCTAAAGCAATTGGACCAATGTTAGACATACCAAAACGAGTTACCATTTGACGCGCTAAGTTGGTAACTTGTTGTAAATCACTACTTGCACCAGTTGTAACTTCTGGATCACCAAAAATAACTTGTTCTGCAGCACGCCCACCTAATGTTCCTATAATTCGTGCTAACAATGCTGAACGAGAAATTAAACTTTGATCTTCTTCTGGCGTAAACCATGTTAAACCTTTTGCTGTTCCCCTTGGGGTAATTGTAATTTTTTCTACTTCATCATGTGATTTTAATACTGTACCTGTAATAGCGTGTCCAACTTCATGATAAGCAATTAATTTTTTATTTTTACTATCTTCCATTGGGGTACCTGCAATACCACCGATAACTCGATCAATAGCTTGATTAACTTCGTTTTTTGAAATTGTTGCTTTTTTATATCTTGTTGCCAGAATTGCAGCTTCATTTAATAAATTAGCTAAATCTGCACCTGAGAACCCCGGAGTCCGATTTGCTAATTGAACTAATGAAACATCTTCTCCTAAAGGTTTGTTTTTTGCATGAACTTTTAAAAT
>JABAHO010002800.1_pt1:20000-25339 | contig 25339 bp, 30 predicted proteins | sample 7062071 | NCBI WGS metagenome assembly JABAHO01 (sample SAMN14534356, study PRJNA622989) | marine sediment metagenome | biome: marine biome [ENVO:00000428]; feature: marine pelagic biome [ENVO:01000023]; material: deep marine sediment [ENVO:00002113] | place: India: Gulf of Kutch...
ATTAACGAAAAAAGAATTAGTTAATATTGAAGCTGAAGATATATTACAAAGTACAATATTTAATTAAAAATTTTAATTTTTTAATTAAATACTATAAATTGTTTAATATATAAATATGAGTTTATTAATTGTTGGAGGAACTGGTACTTTAGGACGTCAAATTGTTTTACAAGCTTTAACGAAAGGTTATCCAGTAAGATGTTTGGTTCGTAATTTTCGTAAAGCTAATTTTTTAAAAGAATGGGGTGCAGAATTAATTTATGGTGATTTAAGTATACCTGAAACAATTCCTCCATGTTTTCAAGGTATTACTGCGGTTATTGATGCTTCAACAAGTCGACCATCTGATTTAGATATAGTAAAAACTGTTGATTGGGATGGCAAATTAGCGTTGATTGAAGCTGCAAAAGCGGCAAAAATTAAACGATTTATATTTTGTTCAACACAAAATTTAGATCAATTTTCAAATATTCCTTTAATGAAAATGAAACAAGGAATTGAAATTAAATTAAAAGAAGCTAAAATTCCTTATACAATTTTTCGTTTAACGGGTTTTTATCAAGGTTTAATTGAGCAATATGCAATTCCAATTTTAGAAAATTTACCTATTTGGGTAACAAATGAAAATACTTGTGTATCTTATATGGATACTCAGGATATTGCAAAATTTTGCTTAAAAGCGTTACAGTTGCCTGAAACTGAAAATAAAACTTTCTTTTTAGGAGGACCAAAAGGCTGGGTTTCTTCAGAAATTATAAATTTATGTGAGCAGCTTGCAGGCCAATCAGCTAAAGTTAATCAAATTCCACTTTTCGTTTTAAAATTAGTTACTAAATTTTTAGGTTTCTTTGAATGGGGCCAAAATATTAGTGATCGTTTAGCCTTTGTAGAAATTTTAAATGTTGAAAATGATTTTTCAAAATCGACATTTGATCTATATAAAACTTTTAAAGTTAAATCAGACGAAATTAATCAATTAGATGACTATTTCTTAGAATATTTTATTCGTTTATTAAAACGATTAAGAGATATTAATTTTGAAGATATTCAAAAACAAAAAAATCTAGTAATTTAATATTCATATATTTTTCATATGAATTATGTTATTTTTGCTGTAAAAGTTATTAAAAATTCAGGACAGAGTTTTTTCGCAGATGGAACATCCCTTACTGAATTAATAGTTCAATTACCTCAAGTTCGAAAAAATAATATTAAAATAATTATTAAAGTTTCAATCTGGGGAAAGCTTAGTTATGATGTTGCAAAATATTATCAACCTGATGATTATATCATAATTGAAGGTTATATCTCAATTAGAAATATAAATACAAATCGCGTTATTAATTCGTTAAATAAACAAATTGAAATTTCTGTTTTTAAACTTTATCCATTACTCTTAAAATCATAAGAATCTATTTAAGAAATTAATAATTAAGATTTTTTATTGAATTAAATAAGTCATAATTATTATATTTTAGTATAATTAATATTATTAAAAACAGTTTTTAGGAAAAATTAAATGTTAACTTTAAAAATTTTAGTTTACACAACAGTTATCTTTTTTGTTTCTTTATTTATTTTTGGTTTCCTTTCAAGTGATCCTTCACGAAATCCTAATCGTCGTGACCTTGAATAACTAATAAAAAACTAGAGTGCAAACAATGAGTATCAAATATTTGCTCTCTAGTTTATATTAAAAGATAACTTATTAATTTAACGAAATAAGGATCTTGTTTATTTTTTTTAATTGTATCTTCTTAAAATTTATTTATTTAAATTAATATTTGTATTTTTTTTAAAACTTATATCAATTTTTTAAATAAAAATGGTTTTTTATTTAAAACTAAATTATTATATATATTAGTAATTTTAATTTTTATGAAATTTTTTACTAAATTATATATTTTTAATTTCTTTGATTTTTAATGAAACGTGTCAATTTATTAACTTTATTGTTCGCTGTTTTAATTGCTTTAACTCCAAGCCAAGCGTTAGCTGATATTGGTGGTTTAACAAAATGTAGTGAATCACCTGCCTTTACAAAACGATTAAATGCAAGTGTAAAAAAATTAGAGCAACGAGCAAGTCAATATGAAGCAGATTCTCCACCAGCTTTAGCATTACAACAACAAATTGAGCGTACACAAGCTCGGTTTGATAAATATTCTCGTTCGGAATTATTATGTGGTACAGATGGGTTACCTCATTTAATTGCGGATGGACGATGGAGCCATGCAGCAGAATTTATATTACCAGGATTTGGGTTTATTTATATTTCTGGTTGGATTGGATGGGTTGGTCGTAAATATTTACGTGCAGTAAGTACAAGCGCTAATCCTAGTGAAAGTGAAATTATTATTAATGTTCCTTTAGCACTAAAAATCATGACGACAGGTTATATTTGGCCAATTTCAGCATGGCAAGAATTAATCAGTAACGATTTAGTGGCAGTTAGTGAAGAAATAACTGTATCACCTCGGTAAATTCATTAATTATTTAAGCTAATATTGATTTTATTAATATGAACGATTTTCAAAAATATCTATCAACAGCTCCTGTTCTTTTAACATTATGGATGACATTTACTGCAGGATTTATTATTGAAATAAATCGCTTTTTTCCTGATATGTTAGGATTATATTTTTAAATTTATTTAAATTTTAAAAATTAATTGTTCGATTATTAAATTTGTAAATAATCGAACAAATTTTTCTATAGTAACTGAAATTAGATTCTATAAACTTAAAACTATTTCAAATTGAGATTTTTTTTTCATTGTTATATCGGGATAGTAGGATTTGAACCTACGGCACCCTGCTCCCAAAGCAGGTACTCTACCAAACTGAGCTATATCCCGTTATTCGTATAATAACGAAATCAACTATATCACATATATGGAATTATGTTAAGTTATTAAAAATTTAATGAGATATCTTTTAGGTATTTTTTAGTAAATTCCTTCAAAATAGTAGATGTAGTATGTTCTAGGATTTATTAAATAAATTTTTTTTGTTTGAAAGTTAAAATATTCTTTCAATAAAAAATATTATCTTTTTTATAATTACTGCTTTTTCAAGATAAGTTTGATTTAAAATGTAAAATAAAAAATAGCAAATCAAAAAGAAGCGATTCTAATTCAATCAAAACTTGACAACTATTATAGACTAATTTATATATATATATATACAGAATCTTGATAGTAAAATAAATAAATTACTTTTTAAAAATAAATTTAAAAAATGGTTTTTAACAACCGTATCAAAGAAGTACAAAAAATAGTTTATGATGGATTTAAAGTATTTTTTGATTCCATCGCTGGATTTTTAGGGTATCCAAATTCTCCTGGAATGCCTATTTTTCCAGCAGACCCAAAATCACGTGATCAATTAATAGGTCAAGATTTATTGCCTAAACATATTACAGACATACCTCCTAATCAAGTACAACGTCCTGAAACTTTGACTGAAGCATTATTTGGTACCTTTCCTTATACAATGCCAATTGAAAAACATTTTTATCAGCATAAGGCAGAAGGTTATTATAATTTTTATGTTGAAAATTATAGAAATATGTATTTTCTCCCTGATTGGTTATCAGGATATATCCAAATTCATTTTAATATAACAGTTGATCATTCCAATTTAGAATTGTGTCGTGATGTATTTTTTTATGTTATATTACTTTATGGAGCAATTGTTAGTTTACGAACAACATTATTTTGGATGCTTGCAATTAATCCATATACTTATCCTTGGGTATTTGCGGTTGATTTTGTAGACTGGATTTATGATAGTTTAGCTGGTATTTTACCATGTATTGTAGGAATTGATTTAGTTCCAACTTTTTTAGCAATGTTGATTGGAAAAATTGCAGATTCAGCAAATCATTTAGTTTTTACTATGCCTTTTCTACCAAGTGAAGGTAATAAGGTTAAAATGTTAATTGATGGGGAATTAAAAGATGTTGTACAATTTCATTATTTACCATATTTATGGTATAAATATCCAATTCCAATGAATCTTCGAGAATTTTGGTATTTTGAACGCCCTGATATATTAAATTTTATGGAAAAAAACTATAGTCAATTTGGTATAAATTTTCGACCATTATTATCAGGCTCGGAAGTAAATTCTATATTACACTCAACAACTTTTGCAGATTCTATTCTTCATACTTCTAAAGATTTTTTGGGTCTTCTTTAGAAAAAATTAAAAGAATCTTAAATCAATTTTCAGAGAGAAATTTTCTAATTTTAATTATGAATTTATTTCTCTTAAAATTGATGAGTAAAAAATTCATAATTAAAGATATTTTTTATTTTTTTTAGTGTAAGTTAGTTAAATAGTATTATTATATGATGTTAACTATTTAAATTAAATAGTTAATAATATATTATTGTATTAGAATTATTATATTTGAAACGTGGTATAATACTTTTTAGATTTCATTTTCACATTTAAGTGATAAATAAACGATAAATTATGGATATTTTAAGAGAGTTTGATCCTGGCTCAGGATGAACGCTGGCGGCATGCCTAACACATGCAAGTCGTACGAGAGTTTTTAACTCTAGTGGCGGACGGGTGAGTAACACGTGAGAATTTACCTTTAGGAGGGGGATAACAATTGGAAACGACTGCTAATACCCCATATGCTTTTGAGTGAAATGGATTTATATTTATCCGCCTAGAGAGAAGCTCGCGGCTGATTAGCTTGTTGGTAAGGTAAGGGCTTACCAAGGCGACGATCAGTAGCTGGTTNNGACTCCTACGGGAGGCAGCAGTGGGGAATTTTGCGCAATGGGCGAAAGCCTGACGCAGCAACGCCGCGTGAGGGAAGAAGGCCTTCGGGTTGTAAACCTCTTTTTTCAGGGAGGAATAAAATGACGTGTACCTGAAGAAGAAGCACCGGCTAACTCCGTGCCAGCAGCCGCGGTAATACGGAGGGTGCAAGCGTTATTCGGAATTACTGGGCGTAAAGCGCGTGTAGGCGGTTTAATAAGTCAACTGTTAAATCTTGAGGCTCAACTTCAAAATCGCAGTCGAAACTATTAGACTAGAGTATGGTAGAGGGAAGTGGAATTTCCGGTGTAGCGGTGAAATGCGTAGATATCGGAAAGAACACCGGTGGCGAAGGCACTTTACTGGGCTATTACTAACACTCAGAGACGAAAGCTAGGGTAGCAAACGGGATTAGATACCCCGGTAGTCCTAGCCGTAAACGATGGATACTAGATGTTGAACAGATCGACCTGTGCAGTATCAAAGCTAACGCGTTAAGTATCCCGCCTGGGGAGTACGGTCGCAAGGCTAAAACTCAAAGGAATTGACGGGGGCCCG
>JABAHO010004606.1_pt1 | contig 25195 bp, 22 predicted proteins | sample 7062071 | NCBI WGS metagenome assembly JABAHO01 (sample SAMN14534356, study PRJNA622989) | marine sediment metagenome | biome: marine biome [ENVO:00000428]; feature: marine pelagic biome [ENVO:01000023]; material: deep marine sediment [ENVO:00002113] | place: India: Gulf of Kutch | collected...
AAGCCGCAGCGGAAGCCGAAGCCGAGCGCGGTCGAGGTCTCCGGCTCGTAGTGCAGGGACGCGTCGTTCAGCCGCAGCTTGGCGAGCGCCTCGCGGAAGGCCTCGAACTCGCCGGAGTCCGTGGGGAACATGCCCGCGTAGACCTGCGGCCTCACCTCCTTGAAGCCCGGCAGCGGCTCGGCGGCCCCGTTCCGGTCCAGGGTGAGTGTATCGCCCACCGGCGCGCCCTCGATATCCTTGATGCCCGCCACCACGAATCCGACCTCGCCGGTCTCGAGCGCCGGACGGTCGCTCGCCTTGGGCGTGAAGATCCCGAGGCGATCCACCAGATGGGTACGCCCGGTGGACATGACCCGCGTCTTCGTGCCCCGCTCGAGTCGCCCGGCGACGACCCGCACCAGGGACACGACGCCGAGATAGTTGTCGAACCAGGAGTCGATGATGAGTGCCTGCAGCGGGCCGTCGGCATCGCCGCGCGGCGGCGGGATGCGCGCAACCAGGGCTTCGAGCAGATCCGCGACGCCCTCGCCGGTCTTGGCGCTGACCAGCAGCGCATCGTGGGCATCGAGGCCGATGATGTCCTCGATCTCGTGCACCACCCGCTGCGGGTCGGCGCTCGGTAGATCGATCTTGTTGAGCACGGGCAACACCTCGAGCCCCTGGTCGATAGCCGTGTAGCAGTTGGCGACGCTCTGCGCCTCCACGCCCTGCGCGGCATCGACCACCAGCAGCGCGCCTTCGCAGGCCGCCAGCGAGCGGGACACCTCGTAGGAGAAGTCCACGTGCCCCGGCGTATCGATGAAATTCAGCTGGTACTGCCTTCCGTCGCGCGCGCGGTAGTTGAGACTCACGCTCTGGGCCTTGATGGTGATGCCGCGCTCGCGCTCCAAATCCATCGAATCGAGCACCTGCTCGGCCATCTCGCGATCGCTCAGCCCGCCGCAAATCTGAATGAAACGGTCGGCGAGCGTCGACTTGCCGTGATCGATGTGGGCGATGATGGAGAAATTTCGTATGTGATCCATCGACTGCGGTCGCAGACTATACGGGAGTGGAGCTCGCAGTGACGGGCCCGCCCGGGCGCAGGGCGGACACTGGCGCCGGGGCGCCCCGGCCCCGCCTGCACGCTCGGCTGCTCAGTCCTCGGTCTTCAGGGCCAGAAAAATGGGATTGCCCTGCCGTTGCACCAGGATCGAAACGGCCTTGCCAGCGGGGAGCTCGGAGGCGAGGCGTTTGAACTGAGCGCTGCTCTCGACCTTGACACCGTTCAACATCAGCACGACGTCACCCTCGCGGATGCCGGCGCTGCGCGCCGGCCCGTCGCCGACCTCGCTCACCAGAACACCGTGATCCTTGACCTCCATCTTTTTGCGTTGTTCGTCGGTGAGGTCCGTGACTGCGAGCCCGAGCTTGTTGTCCTCGGCGGTCTCGGGCTCCTTGCGGGTTGCCTCCGCCACCTGCTGCTCCTCGGGCAGCTCGGCGGTCACCACGTAGAGCGTCTCGGCCTTGCCGTTACGCAGCACCTCGACCGGCACCCGCGTGCCGACACGCGTGCGCCCGACGATGGGAGGCAGATCCGAGGAACGATTCACCGCCTGCTCGTTGAACGAGAGCACGACGTCGCCAACCTGGAAACCGGCGCTCTCGGCCGGGCTCTCGGGGAGCACCTTGGCGATGAGTGCGCCGCCGGGCTTCTCCATGCCGAACGACTCGGCGAGCTCGCGGGTGACATCCTGGATGAGCACGCCCAGCCAGCCGCGCGATACCCGCCCCTTCTCCTGGAGCTGCTCGGCCACATCCATTGCAACGTCGATGGGAATGGCGAAGGACAAGCCCATGAATCCGCCGGTACGGCTGAATATCTGCGAGTTGACGCCGACCACCTCACCGTCGAGATTGAACAGCGGACCGCCCGAGTTGCCGGGATTGATGGCCACGTCGGTCTGGATGAAAGGCACGTAGTTCTCGCGCGGCAGGCTGCGCCCCTTGGCGCTGACGATGCCGGCGGTGACCGAGTAATCGAAGCCGAAGGGCGAGCCGATCGCGAGCACCCATTCACCGACCTTGAGGTCGTAGCCGACGCCGAGACGCACGGTCGGCAGATTCTCGGCATCGATCTTGAGCAGGGCGATGTCGCTGCGATCGTCGGTGCCGATGACCTTCGCTTTGAACTCGCGACGGTCGCTCAGACGCACGACGACCTCATCGGCATTCTTCACCACGTGATTGTTCGAGATGATGTNNGCTCAGGCGCACGATGACCTCGTCGGCATTCTTCACCACGTGATTGTTGGAGATGATGTAGCCGTCGGATGAGATGATGAAACCGGAGCCGAGGGACTGGGTGTCGAACTCCTCGATCTCGCCTTCACCGAAGAAGCGCCGGAAGAACTCGTTGAAAGGGCTGTCCTTGGGCAGGTCCGGGATCTCGAATCCCTTGGGAAGCTGCGGCCGTGCACCGGATGTCTGCTTCTGGGTCGTGCTGATGTTGACCACCGCCGTTCGGTGCTCGGCCACCAGCTCGGTGAAATCCGGCAGGTTGCGCGACGCAGCGGCGCTCGCCGACGCGAGTCCGAGCAGCACCACCACGGTGCCGATGGTGCGCAGCGCTTCATTCAACTTCTTCATCAAACCTCCGCTCTGGGGCGTCTTTGCGGCGGCTCCGGGCGGCCATGCCGCGCCAGCCGCCAGCCGTAAGCGAAACATTATAACAGGCTTCCTGGCGCCGGCGGTCGCCGCGCCGCGCGCAGGCGCCGGCGCACTCACGGGCGCATGATGGACAGGGCCACGCGCTCCACGGTGGCGCCCGGCACCTCTCCGACCACCGTCACCTGGAAGCCTTTCACCATGCTGCCGTAGGCGTTCAGCGCGCCCATGCTCGACGGGCCGTCGAGCGGCCGCGCGGTCGAGTCGAGGCGCTCGATGAACACCGAGAGCGACGCGAGGCCGTCGGAGAACACCATGTGCTCTACGGGCTCACGACCCTCCACGATGGGATTATGCGCATGATCGTGCAACTCGAAACCGTCCGGCAGCCATTCCGGAGACCACTGCGACGCACCCGGCGATTGCGGGCTCGAACTCGGCGCGGGCGCCTCGTCCCGGTACCAGGTGTACCCCGCACCGGATATCTCCGGCTCGAGCAGCTCATCGGAGATCGTCGCCGGCAGCTCGATGTTTGTGTACACGATCTGCTCGACGATGGCATCGTGCTCGTCGATGAGCTCTGACTTGAGCAGCAGCCCGGTATCGCGATCCATCCAAAGCCGATAGCCGTAGCGGAACCGGTCGAGGGGCGCCACCGCCACGAGCTCGGTGTGCCGCCCCGCGATGCGTTCGCCTTTCTGAACGCTCATGGCGTAGTAGCGCTGGAAGCGGCGATCGGATTCGAACAGCTTCGAGTGAGGGAACGTGCGCGGCCGGCTCTTGGCCACCACCACGGAGTGACTGTCGGGAAGGATGCAGGTCACTCGCTCGCGGTCCCGCAGCACCTCGCGGGCAGCACCGCTCAGCGCGACCAGACGTTCACGCTCGCCGTCCGATCCGAATCGGTGAATGATGCGCATGGACTGAATGGTGGCGCCGTTGCGATACACGAAGGTGCCGTCGTAGTTCAGCGTTTGCGCCGCCTTCGCCATGCGATCGAGATGGCGTTGCGGCAGGTTGCTCGGCTCGCTGCCGAGCCCGGTGGTGCTGAACACAGCGCACACCAGCCCGCTCAGCGCCGCAAGCCACGCACGCGGCGCCACGCCATCGCCAAGCAGCCCGTCGCCCGCGCGGTGAGGGACAGGCTCAGCGCTGACCGGTGGAGTCATAGCCGACGATTCTGGCGTAGGGATGCATGCCCTTCATCGCACCACCCAAGTATTCGCTGTGATTGAGGAAATAACCGTTGAGACGCTGGGCCACCGCCGGCTCGCTGGTGCTCCACTGCAGGCGTTGAAGAGCGGCCGGCGGCGACTGCCCCTGAACGAGTGGCGCCGAGGCGGGTATTGCCGCCGCTGAGCGCCCTGGGGACGCCGGCCCACCCGCGGCGACTCGTTCAGCCGGCACCGCCGCGAGCTCGGGCGTTGTCTCCGGCGGTCCCATGCTGCGCACCCCAAGCACCGCGACGGCCGCCACCGAGGCCGCCAGGGCAACGCCCGCGAGCGGTCTGAGCGCGGTCCGCCATCGCGGCACCTCCCGCAGTATGCGCGGAAAGTGTACCGGCTCGTCGGCAAGCACGCCTCGCATCCGCTCGCGCAGCTCGTCGCCGGCATCCGGATAGATCTTGTGGCGCAGCACGTCGCGAACCAGGTGGTAACGCGACCAGCTGACGCGCAGCGCTTGGTTGTCGAGCAACCCATCGATGGTTTCGCGAGCCGATTGCGGCTGCAGCTCGCCGTCCATCAGCGCTGACAGGTTCTCCTTAGATTTGTCGCTCATGGTTTGTTCACCTAAACAAATCCACTCCCCCGGCTCAGCCGAGCAGTGGCTCCAGGCGTTTGTTGATCGCTTCCCGGGCTCTGAAGATTCGCGAACGAACCGTGCCGACAGGACAGTCCATGACCTCGGCGATCTCCTCGTAGCTTAGACCCTCGAGCTCCCTCAAGGTGATCGCGGTTTTCAGATCCTGGGGTAAATCTTCGATAGCGCCGATGATGGTTTGCTCGATCTCGGCTCGCATGAGCAGCCGTTCGGGAGTCGCGTAATCCTTTAGCTCGGACTCGCCATCGAACTGCTCCGCGTCGGAGGAGTCGACCGTGCTCTCCGGCAGCCGGCGCGACTGGGCCACCAGATAGTTCTTGGCAGTGTTTATCGCGATGCGGTACAGCCATGTGTAGAACGCACTGTCTCCACGGAACTTCGGTATCGCCCGATAGGCCTTGAGAAAAGACTCCTGAGCAACATCGAGCGCCTCGGAGTGGTCGCGTACATAGCGGGAAATCAGCTTGACCAGCTTGTGCTGATACTTCAGGACAAGAAGGTCAAAGGCCGCCTTGTCACCTCGCTGCACCCGCTCCACGAGCACCCGATCAGGAGCATCCTCGGCCATTCGGGCCGTCCCCTTTTCCGAGTCCGGCGTTCCCTGCCTAGTGTCGTAGACCAGGGTCTCCGGATATAGTTCGCGATCGTACCGGTCGGCGTCACCATTTTTGTGGACTGGTTCAGGTTCCAGCGCCCCCGGCGGTATTCGAGGGGCGCATTATCGCCACAACCCGGACCCGTCGCCAGCATGGGCCGGAGTCGAGGCCCGCATGTCCGAGCAGCACACCAGCGACGTACTCGTCATCGGCGGCGGCCTCGCCGGCCTCGCTCTTGCTCTCAAGCTCGCCGACGACATGGACGTCACGGTGCTCAACAAGGGCTTCTTTCCGGAGAGCAATTCCTACTACGCCCAGGGTGGCATGTCGGCGGTGTTGAGCGACGAGGACTCGTTCGATTCACATGTCGCCGACACCATCGAAGCCGGCGCCGGACTGTGTCATCCCTCCACCGTGCGCTTCGTGGTCGAACGTGCGCCGGCCTGTGTGGACTGGCTATGCGGGCTCGGCGTGCGTTTCACGCGCGTCGACGATGCGCGCGAGGAGTCGCCCTTCGACCTGACCAAGGAGGGTGGCCACAGCCATCGGCGCGTGGTGCACGTCGCCGACGCCACCGGGCGCGCGATCTGCGAGGCCCTGGTCACCCGCGCGCGCGCGCACCCGCGCATACGCATGCTGGAGTCCCATCTGGCGGTGGATTTGATCACCGCGCGCAAGCACGGGCTTGGCGACGACCGCTGCCTCGGCGCTTACGTCTTCGACCGCATCAGCCTGCAAGTACGGGTATTCCGCGCGCGCGCCGTGGTGCTCGCCACCGGAGGGGCCGGCAAGGTGTACCTCTACACCAGCAATCCGGACATCGCCACCGGCGACGGCATCGCCATGGCCTGGCGGGCCGGCTGCCGGGTCGCCAACATGGAGTTCATCCAGTTCCATCCGACCTGCCTGTACCACCCCGCGGCGAAGTCCTTTCTGATCACCGAGGCCCTTCGGGGCGAAGGTGCGCGGCTGCGTCTTCCCGACGGCACGGCCTTCATGAAAGACTTCGACGCGCGTGGCGAGCTCGCGCCCCGCGACATCGTGGCGCGGGCCATCGATCACGAGATGAAGCGCCTCGGTATCGATTGCGTCTACCTCGACATCTCCCACCAGTCGGAAGCCTTCATCCGGTCACGTTTCCCGAACGTGCACGCCCGCTGCCTGGAGCTCGGATTCGATCTCGCGCGCGAGCCGGTACCGGTGGTGCCGGCCGCGCACTACGTTTGCGGTGGCGTCAGCACCGACATGCACGGGCGCACCGACATCAACGGCCTCTACGCCATCGGGGAGAGCGCCTTCACGGGGCTGCACGGCGCCAATCGTCTGGCCAGCAACTCGCTGCTCGAATGCCTGGTATTCGCGCAGTCGGCGAGCGAGCACGTACGCGCGCATATCGGTGATCTGCCCATACCACCGATCCTCGCCGAGTGGGACGAGAGCCGCGTGACCGACTCCGACGAGGAGGTCGTCGTCTCTCACAACTGGGACGAGCTGCGCCGCTTCATGTGGGACTACGTCGGCATCGTGCGCACCAACAAGCGCCTCGAGAGGGCCCGGCGCCGTGCCGAGCTCCTGCTCGCCGAGATTGACGAGTACTACGGCAATTTCCGCGTCACAAACGACCTCATCGAGCTCAGGAATCTCGCCGTGGTCGGCAATCTGATCATCGAATCGGCGCTCTCGAGAGGCGAGAGCCGTGGACTGCATTACACCCGCGACTATCCCGAGCCGGACACCGAAATGCCCCCCGCCGACACCATTCTGGCACCGAGCCGGCCCGGCTGAACGGGGCGAGGCGAGCGCTAAGCGCGGGTCACGGGAAACGCCATGACCGCATCGAGACGCGTCTCGCCGGCAGCGATCATGAACAGGCGATCGAGCCCGACGGCGACGCCGGCACAGTCGGGCAGGCCGTGCTCGAGGGCGGCAAGCAGTCGCTCGTCCGGCGGCATCGGCTCGAGATCGCGACGCCGGCGCGTGCCCGCGTCCTCGCCGAAGCGCCGGCGCTGCTCCGCGGCTTCGTTGAGCTCGTGATAGCCGTTGGCGATCTCGATACCGCCCACGAACACTTCGAAGCGCTCCGCCACCGCCGGCTCGCCCGCGCGCACCTTGGCAAGCGCCGCCTGGCTCGCCGGGTAGTCGTATACATGGACACGTCCGGTGCCCAGGCGCGGCTGCACCAGGTGGCTGAACAGGAACTCGAGCAACGCATCCCGGTCGAAGCGCCCGCCGAGCGCGTCGTTCAAGCCCGCGCGTGCCGCCAGTGCGGCCAGCGCCTGCGTGTCGAGCTCGAAGGGATCCGTTGCGGCGTGCTCGATAAAGGCCTCGCGATAGCTCAGACGACGCACCGGCGCCGGCGCGAGCAGCCGATCGAGCAAGGCGTCCATCTCGTCCATGAGCGCGTGGTGATCGAAGCCCGGCCGGTACCACTCGAGCAGAGTGAACTCGGGATTGTGCAGCCGCCCGCTCTCGCCATCGCGAAAGGCCCTGCATATCTGGTAGATGGGACCGCTGCCTGCGGCGAGCAGGCGCTTCATGGCAAACTCCGGCGAGGTCTGCAGATACAGTCGTCGCGCGGCGGCGAGCACGTGACAGGTGGTCGAAAGACTGCTGATATTGGCGTCGCTCGCCCCGGCAGCCGCCATCACCGGCGTCTCCACTTCCAGCACGTCGCGCTCGGCGAAGAACTCCCGGATGACTCGCAGCAGCTGCGCGCGCAGGCGCAACGCCTGCAGGCTGGCGGTGGGACGCCAGTCGTCGCGATCCTCGCTGCTGTCCGCCGCGCTCACTCCTTCACGCGCGACACGTACTCGCCGGTGCGCGTGTCGATCTTGATGAGCTCGCCCTCCTCGACGAACAACGGCACCTTGATAGTGGCGCCGGTCTCGACCGTCGCCGGCTTTGTCGCACCGCTCGCGGTATCGCCGCGCAGCCCCGGATCGGTCTCGGTAACCTTGAGGTTCACGAAATTCGGCGGCACCACGAGTATCGGCGCACCGTTCCAGAGTGTGACCGTGCACACGTCCTGCTCTTTCAGCCAGTTGGCGGCGTCGCCGACCGTCTCCCCGCTCGCCGTGTACTGCTCGAAGCTCGCCTCGTCCATGAAATGCCATTCCGAGCCGTCGTTGTAGAGATATTGGAGGGACATCTCCACCACGTCGGCGGCTTCCACCGACTCGCCGGACTTGAAGGTGCGCTCGATGACCCGTCCGGTCTTCAGGTTGCGCAGCTTGACCCGGTTGAAGGCCTGGCCCTTGCCGGGCTTGACGAACTCGTTCTCGATGATCGAGCAGGGATCGCTGTCGATCATGAGCTTGAGGCCGCTCTTGAACTCGTTGGTGCTGTAGCTTGCCATAATAATTCTCTAAAATCAGTAGATTAAGGCATTAATCTAAAGTGACGCATCATTCCAACCGGGGGCCTGCTAAAGTTCTCGGGGCGGCCGCCGATATACCCCCTGAACGGATTTACCCCCCTCCTCCTCCCTAGTCCGTTCATTGGGCCGAGGCCGGTGGTCTCGGCTTTTTTTTTGTCAGTCGCCCGCCACCAGCCGCTCGACCCGCTGCAGACCGCGCGGCAGCTTACGGCCGCGCCGGCCCCGCCCGACCCGATAGTGCTCGAGATCGGCGGCTTTGAGGGTCACGTGCCGCTTGCCCGCATGCACCGTCAGCTGCCCGCCGTCGGGCACCACCGCCATGGCAACCACGTACTCCTCGCGCGCCTTGAGCCGCGCCGGTGGGATGCCGACGATCTTGAGCCCTTTACCGCGCCCGAGCAGGGGCAGCTCCCCGAGCTCGGTGACCAGCAGATACCCGGCCGAGGTCACGGCCGCCACCCAGCCGTCGTCATTGTCGCCCACGGCCTGAGGCGGCAGCACCCCGGCGTTGTTCGGCCGCGTGAGCACCGCCTTGCCGGCCTTGTTCTTCGCGTACAGATCGCCGAGCCGTGCGACGAAGCCGTAGCCTGCATCCGAGGCAAGCAGGTAGCGATCGTCCGGATCGCCGATCATGACCCCCGCGAAGACCGCGCCGGACGGCGGCTTCACGCGGCCCGAGAGCGGCTCGCCCTGACCGCGCGCCGAGGGCAGTGTGTGCGCCGGCAACGTGTAGGCGCGGCCGGTCGAGTCCAGGAACACGGCCGACTGGTTGCTGCGGCCCCAGTCGGCCGCCTTGAACGCGTCGCCCGACTTGTAGCCGAGCGAGAGCGGATCGATATCGTGCCCCTTGGCCGCACGCACCCAGCCGCGCTCGGAGAGCACCACCGTGATCGCCTCCGAGGGCACCAGGGCGGTCTGGTCGATGGCCAGCGCGGCCTCGCGCTCTTTGATGGGTGAGCGGCGCTCATCGCCGTACTTCTCGGCATCGGCGATGATCTCGTCGCGAATGAGTCTTTTCAGACGGCGTCGATCCTTGAGGGTCTTCTCGAGCGACTCGCGCTCCTCGGCGAGCTCGTCCTGCTCGCCCCGGATGCGCATCTCTTCGAGCTTGGCAAGATGACGCAGCCTCAGGTCGAGGATCGCGTTGGCTTGCACGTCGCTCAACCCGAAACGCTTCATCAGCACCGCTTTCGGCTCGTCCTCGTTGCGAATGATGGCAATCACTTCGTCGATGTTGAGAAACGCGACCAGGTAACCCTCGAGCACGTGCAGACGCGCCTGCACCTTCTCGAGACGATGCTCGAGGCGCCTGCGCACCGTATCGGTGCGGAACGACAGCCATTCGACGAGCAGATCGCGCAGATTTTTCAGCTGCGGCCGGCCGTTGACGCCGATGACGTTCATGTTGACGCGGTAGCTGCGCTCGAGGTCGGTGGTGGCGAACAGGTGCGACATGAGCTGATCCACGTCGACGCGATTCGAGCGCGGCACGATCACCAGCCGCGTGGGATTCTCGTGGTCGGACTCGTCTCGCAGATCTTCGATGAGCGGAAGCTTCTTCGCCATCATCTGCGCGGCGATCTGCTCGAGCACTCGCGCGCCGCTCACCTGATAGGGCAGCGCGGTGACGACGATATTGCCGTCCTCGCACTCGTAGCAGGCACGCATGCGCAGTGAGCCGTGACCCGCCTTGTACATCGCCCTGATGTCCTTGAGAGGGGTAATGATCTCCGCGTCTGTCGGGAAATCAGGGCCCTTGATGTGCTTGCAGACGTCCGCATGCGTCGCCTTCGGATCCTCGAGCAGGCGCACACAGGCGGCGGCCACCTCGCGCAGATTGTGCGGTGGCACGTCGGTCGCCATGCCGACGGCGATTCCGGCGGCACCGTTGAGCAGCACGTGGGGCAGACGCGCAGGCAGCATGGCGGGCTCATCGAGCGTGCCGTCGAAGTTCGGCACCCAGTCCACGGTGCCTTCACCGAGCTCGGCGAGCAGCACCTGCGCGAAGCCCGTGAGCCGTGCTTCGGTGTAACGCATGGCGGCGAAGGATTTCGGGTCGTCTGCCGAACCCCAATTGCCCTGCCCGTCTATCAGCGGGTAGCGGAACGAGAACGGCTGCGCCATCAGCACCATGGCCTCGTAGCAGGCACTCTCGCCGTGGGGATGAAACTTGCCGAGCACGTCGCCCACGGTGCGCGCCGACTTCTTGTACTTGGCGCCGGCGTTGAGGCCGAGCTCCGACATGGCGTAGACGATACGCCGCTGCACCGGCTTCAAACCATCGCCGATGTGGGGCAGTGCCCGATCGAGAATGACGTACATGGAATAGTCCAGGTACGCCTTCTCCGTGTAGTCCTTGAGAGGAATGCGTTCGACTTCTTCGAAAATTTGCTCACTCATGGGATCACTCTCAAACTTCGGCAAGGTCGCCTTTGCTCTCCAGCCAAGACTTGCGATCGGTGGCGCGCTTCTTGGCGAGCAGCATGTCCATGATCTGGTGGGTGCCGTCACCGGCCTCGGTGGTGAGCTGAACGAGCCGCCGTGTGGCCGGGTCTATGGTGGTCTCTCGCAGCTGCAGCGGGTTCATCTCACCGAGGCCCTTGAAACGCTGCACGCTGACCCGCCCCTTGCGCTTCTCCGCAGCGATACGGTCGAGCGTGCCCTTTTTCTCGTCGTCGTCGAGGGCATAGAAAACCTCCTTGCCGATGTCGATGCGGTAGAGCGGCGGCATGGCGACGTAGACGTGCCCCTGCTCCACCAGCGCCGTGAAATGGCGCATGAACAGCGCGCACAGCAACGCAGCGATGTGCGCGCCGTCGGAATCGGCATCGGCAAGGATGCAGATCTTGCCGTAACGCAGCCCCTCGAGATTGTGGCTTCCCGGATCGACGCCGATGGCCACCGAGATGTCGTGGACTTCCTGGGAGCCGAGCACCTCGGCAGGCTCCACCTCCCAGGTGTTCAGGATCTTGCCGCGCAGCGGCAGGACGGCCTGGAACTCGCGGTCCCGGGCCTGCTTGGCCGACCCGCCCGCCGAATCGCCCTCGACCAGGAACAGCTCNNCGCCGGGCCGCTCACGACTTTCTTGCGCACCACTTTCTTGCGGCTGCGCAGGCGCTGCTGCGCATTGCGGATGGCGAGCTCGGCAATGCGGTCGCCGGACTCCGGATGCTGGTTGAGCCACAGGCTGAAGGCGTCCTTGGTGACACCCGAAACGAACGCCGCGCATTCCCGGGACGAGAGCCGATCCTTGGTCTGGCCGGTGAACTGAGGGTCGGTGACCTTCACCGAGAGCACGTAGCTCAGGCGCTCCCAAACGTCGTCCGGGGCGAGCTTCACCCCCCGCGGCAGGAGATTGCGAAACTCGCAGTACTCGCGCAGCGCCTCCAGCAACCCGGTGCGAAAACCGTTGAGGTGCGTGCCGCCCTGCGAGGTGGGAATGAGGTTGACGTAGCTCTCCTGCGGCCCCTCGCCGCCCTCCGGCAGCCATACGGCAGCCCAGTCGGCGGCCTCGGCGTTGCCCTCGAAGCTGCCGAGAAACGGCTCCTCGGGGACGCGCGCAAGGCCCTCCAGCGCATCGAGCAGATAATCGGCGAGACCGTCCTCGTAGAACCACTCCTCGCGCTCGCCGCTCGACTCGTCCTCGAAGCGCACCGCCAGGCCCGGGCACAGCACCGCCTTCGCGCGCAGCGCGTGCTTGAGCCTCGGCACGGAAAACTTGGGCGAATCAAAATAGCGCGGATCCGGCCAGAAACGGATCGAGGTGCCGGTGTTGCGCTTGCCGACGCTCCCCACCACCTCGAGATCGCTCTTTTTCTCGCCGCCGGCGAAGGCCATGTTGTATTCCTGTCCGCCGCGCCGGATCCAAACCTCGAGATTCTTGGAGAGCGCGTTCACCACCGACACGCCGACACCGTGCAGCCCGCCGGAAAAACGGTAGTTCTTGTCGGAGAATTTACCGCCCGCGTGCAGCCGCGTGAGGATCAGCTCGACCCCGGTGATGCGCTCTTCCGGATGCACGTCGACCGGCATACCGCGGCCGTTGTCACTGACGCTCAAGCTGCCGTCCTTGTGCAGCGTGACATCGAGCCTGGTCGCGAAACCCGCGATGGCCTCGTCGACACCGTTGTCGATGACCTCGAGCGCGAGATGGTTGGGACGCGCCGTATCGGTGTACATGCCGGGGCGTTTCCGCACCGGCTCGAGGCCCGTCAATACTTCGATGTCGGAAGCGTCGTAGCCTTGATTCATTGCCGGCTAGTTACTGGAAGGGGGTACCTTGGGAACGATCCGGGGTCGCCGCGGGTCGTGCATCACCAGTCGCTCGAGAACGGTGTCGCCGTCGACCGCCCAACCGTTCTCGTCACACACGTAGATTTCCACCAGGGACTTACGATAGCCCATGGCACCGGGGGTGTAGAAATACGTCCAACGCGGCTCTGCCATGCGTGCAAATCGTCCGTCTCTGGTGCCGAAGGCGAACATCTTGACCTCCATTGTCGCGCAACGGATGCCCTCGTAGATGATGTTGCTCGTGCCCGTGGGGGGTTGGATGATGACCGTGTAGCGCAGCACCTCATCGGCGCCCAATGATACGGAGTTGACGTCGATGTAATAGCGGTAGTCGGGATCCCCCGTGTAGGCGCGAAACGGGATGAGATCCCGAGCGCTCGGAAAGTCCGGCAGCGGGATCTGACTTTCCTGCCAGGGCGCGGGCTCCTCGGAGGGCTCACGGATTTCAGCGGGCGTCAGGTCGTCGGGCTTGTTGGGATTGTCGGCACTGTCATCGGTCGCGTGTGCAGCGGCCGTGACCAGCAGCGCCACAGCCAGCGACGCAAGCCAGCAGCGCGGTTTGAAAGAGTGAATCAACGGCAGACGTCGCGGGTCATGCATCGGCGACCAAGTGTAACCCGCATTGCCGGCGACGTGACGTATCCCGAAGACCCGCACCGGTGCTCGGGGCTATCTCACAGATCACTTGAATTTGGATAATAAAAGTATTGATAAACAATAAGATAGTATAATATTTTAATCTTGTTTATCAATCAATGTCCGCCGCCAGCGCAGCCCGCAGCGGCTCGGCGAGCGGATCGCAGCCGAATTGGTAGCGCGGATGGTCGATGCCGATGGCGATCGCTGCGCCGGCTTTGATCGCTCGACACGACGCCTCGTCGAGCTCGAAGCGCAGAAAATGCACCGCGGAGGTTTTCTCCTCGGTGGCACGGTCGAGATCCTCGTCGGCAACCGCCCATACGGGCTCCCCATCGCCGATGCGAATCCACACGCGCTCCTCGATCCCCGTGAGCTCGGCGAGCGCTCTGCGGCGCTCCTGCACATCCGGGTACTCGAGCATGAAGGTCGCCTTGAGATTGCTGCCGTCCGGAATGAGCGGATTGTAGGCGCTCAGCTCCTCCTCGATGCCGTCGGCCTCGAAGATGCGCTCGATGCGCAGCATCTCCTGCACCTGGTATTGAATCGTGCGCCGGTCCTCGAAATACAGCGTTGCATGAGAGCCGATGGTGACCTGCCGGTTCTTCTTGTGTTCGAGGATCTCGGCACGAAAGCGCGCGCGCACCTCGGCGTAGTCCTCGAGGCTGTACAGATCGGCACGTGTCAGCGGTTTCATGGACGTCAGATCCCGTATGCCCTGCGCAGCAGCTTGAACGGCGGCTCGGCCTTCGAGCCGTCGCCGAGCCCGTGCTCGATGTGGCTCGCCGCCAGGACGCAGTCACTCGTGTAGTGGTCGGGCTTCGCGTCGGAGACGCGCTTCGCCACCGGACGCACCAGCTTCATGGCGATGTCGTGGAACTTCTTCTTCACGGCGTAGGTGCCATCGTGGGCCGAGCAACGCTCGATGGCGGTGACGCGGGTATCCGGGACGAGCTCCAGAACCTCCTTGGTCTTCAAGCCGATATTCTGCACCCGCTGGTGACAGGCCACGTGATAGGCGACATGACCGAGAGGCGCGGCGAAGTCGGTGCGCAGCTCTCCCGCCCTGTGACGCAGGATAAGATATTCGAACGGGTCGAATATTGCATCACGCACCTTCGCGACACCGGCATCGTCGGGAAACATGAGCGGCAGCTCCTGCTTGAACATGAGCACGCACGAAGGAATCGGCGCGACGATGTCGAAGCCCTGATCGACGAAATTGGCAAGACGCGGCACGTTGTGCTGGCGGACGCGATCGACCGCTTCGAGATCCCCGAGCTCGAGCTTGGGCATTCCGCAGCAGCGCGCATCGTCACACAGCACCACGAAGATGGCATTGTGCTCGAATACCGCTACCAGGTCCTCGCCGAGGGCAGGCTCGTTGTAGTTTCCGTAGCAGGTACCGAAAAGCACCACCTTGCCGCGCGTCGCCTCCGTCGCTTTGACATCCGTCGTTGCGCTGCGGTGTCCGCGCATGCGCTTTCGCAGCGTGTCGCTGTGGTACTCGGGCACGCGCGCCTTGCGATCCACACCGAGGCTCTTCTCCAGCAGCACGCGCGCCGCCGGCATCCTGATGGCGGCGTTCACTACCGGTGCCGCAACCGGGATGCTGGCGAGAGCGCCGACGGCGTCGGTGGAGCTGAGAATGCGATCCCGGGTGCGCACCTTGCCCTTGCGGTTGGCAAATGCCTTCGCGCGCAGCATCAGGTGCGGAAAGTCCACGTTCCACTCGTGCGGCGGCACGTAGGGACACTTGGTCATGAAGCACATGTCGCACAGATAGCAGTGCTCCACCACCTTCCAGTAATCGGTCTTCGCGACGCCGTCGAGCTCCATCGACTCGGACTCGTCGATGAGATCGAAAAGCGTCGGGAATGCGTGGCACAGATTGAAGCAGCGCCGGCACCCGTGGCAGATGTCGAAGACACGCTCGAGCTCGGCGAACAGGGCCTGCTCGTCGTAAAAATCGCGGCCGCGCCAATCGAGCGGGTGGCGCTTCGGCGCCTCGAGACTGCCTTCCCGGGGTATCTGGTTGCTCACTTCGTCCCTGCCGATACAGACGGGCGGCGCCCCGCTGGGGGCGCCGCCCGATCCGGGGTCCCTGGTCAGCCGTCGAGGCTGTCGAGCGCCTTCTGGAAGCGGTTCGCGTGCGACCGCTCGGCCTTGGCCAGGGTCTCGAACCAGTCGGCGATCTCGTCGAAGCCCTCGTCGCGGGCGGTCTTGGCCATGCCCGGGTACATGTCGGTGTACTCGTGGGTCTCGCCGGCGATGGCGGCCTTGAGGTTGTCGCCGGTGCCGCCGATGGGCAGGCCCGTGGCCGGATCGCCGACCGCCTCGAGGTACTCCAGATGGCCGTGGGCGTGGCCGGTCTCGCCCTCGGCGGTGGAACGGAACACGGCGGAGACGTCGTTGTAGCCCTCGACATCGGCCTTATTGGCGAAGTAAAGATAACGGCGATTCGCCTGCGACTCGCCTGCGAACGCGTCCTTGAGATTCTGTTCGGTCTTGCTGCCTTTGAGCACCATCACGTGACTCCAAAATTCATGTGGCGGAAGGTTGCGGTCACCGCGCGGCGACCCCCTCGAAACGAATTTAGACTCGGTCTAAAATTTACGTAAAAAGTATATCGGGTGGCCGCAAAGAGTCAACCGCTGCAGGTCGTTACGCGCCTGGCGGCGTTAATTGACCGGCCTGCAGTGCTGCGGTAGCTTAGCGCCCACCTGACGGGGGCAGACGGTGGCACGCAAGAAACAGGAGGTCGATTTCGAGGCCGCCCTGGAAGAGCTCGAAGCGCTCGTCGAGCGCATGGAGGAAGGTGAGCTCAGCCTCGAGGAATCGCTGAAGACGTACGAGCGCGGTATCGCGCTCAGCCGCGCCTGTCAGAAGTCCCTGGATGCCGCCGAACAGCGCATCCAAATCTTGAGCGAGAAGGAAGGTAGCGCCGAAACCCGGGATTTCGAACCCGATGAGGACTAGCCCGCCTCGGAGCAGGCAGCGCCCCGAGCGCATCGACCACCGTCCGACGCCAGCGCCGCTTCCCACGAACTGACATGCAAGCCGATACCGTCGCTGATTACGCGATCGACCTGGGCGGCTACCGTGGGCGCGCCAATCGCGCCCTCGAGGCCTGCCTGCCAGCCGCCGGGCGCGAACCCGCCGGGCTTCACGAGGCCATGCGCTACGCGGTGCTCGACGGCGGCAAACGCGTGCGCGCCACCCTCGTCTACGCCACCGGCGAGGCGGTCGGCGCCGAACCGGCGCTGCTCGACGCGCCCGCCTGCGCCGTGGAGCTCATTCACGCCTACTCGCTGGTTCACGACGATCTGCCGGCGATGGACAACGACGACCTGCGGCGCGGCAAGCCCACCTGCCACCGTGCCTTCGGCGAAGCCACCGCGCTGCTCGCCGGCGACGCGCTTCAAACCCTTGCCTTCGAGGTTCTGGCCGAGGGCGCGGGCGGTGCGCCGCGCGGCATGGAGATGGTGAGCACGCTGGCGCGCGCCAGCGGCTCACTCGGCATGGCCGGCGGCCAGGCCATCGACCTCGCCGCGGTCGGGCGCGCGCTCAGCCTCGACGCGCTCGAGGATATGCACCGTCGCAAGACCGGAGCGCTGATTCGCGCCAGCGTGCGGCTCGGCGCTCTGTGCGCGAGCGGCGTGAGCGCGGCGCAGCTCGAGCAGCTCGACGGCTACGCCGCCTGCATCGGCCTCGCCTTCCAGGTGCGCGACGACATCCTCGACGTGGAGGCCGATACCGAGACGCTGGGCAAAACCCAGGGCGCCGACATCGCTCTCGACAAGCCAACCTATCCGTCGCTGCTGGGACTCGATGCGGCCAAGAAAAAAGCGCGCGAGCTGCACGAACGCGCCATCGCCGAGCTCGCCGACTTCGATGCGCGGGCCGATGCATTGCGGGGCCTCTCGGCCTTCATCGTCAACCGCCCCAGCTGAGCGCGGCCGGGGCCGCGGCCCCAAATTGGCGTTGATCGGGCCATAGCGGGTACCATGGCGCGCTATGAAAGCACCCGGGAAAGCGCTTCCCTTCGTGCGTGAGCGAGCTCGTCAACGACGAGCGAATGAGCCGAGGATGATATGCCCATGAATCCAACGACCGTTGCCGTTGCCGATGTCGAAGAGACCCGCGGCATGGAAGACGTTCAGTCGCGCGCCGACACGCGCCGTATCCCCATCGACAAAGTGGGTATCAAGGGCATTCGCCACCCGGTGCGGGTGCGCGATCGAAGCGGCGGCGAGCAGCACACCATCGCCACCTTCGACATGTACGTCACCCTTCCCCACGACTTCAAAGGCACCCATATGTCGCGGTTCGTCGAGGTGCTCAACAACCACGAGTACGAGATTACCGTGCAGTCCTTCCGGGTCATGCTCAGCGAAATGACGACCCTGCTCGAAGCGCAGTCCGGCTTCATTCAGATGACCTTCCCGTACTTCATCGAGAAGGCCGCGCCGGTGAGCGGCGTGAGGAGCCTCATGGACTACGAGGTGACCCTCACCGGCACCGTCGACGACGACGGCCCGGTGATGCGCGTGAAAGTGGTGGTGCCGGTGACGAGCCTCTGCCCGTGCTCCAAGGCGATCTCCGATTACGGCGCCCACAATCAGCGTTCTCACGTCACCGTGGAGGCCCGCACCGACGTTTTCGTATGGGTCGAGGAGCTCATCGACATCGTCGAGTCCGAGGCGTCCTGCGAGCTCTACGGCCTGCTCAAGCGGCCCGACGAGAAGTACGTCACCGAGCGGGCCTACGACAATCCCAAGTTCGTCGAGGACATGGTGCGCGACGTAGCGCAGCGGCTGAACGAGGACGAGCGCATTCTCGCCTACACGGTCGAGTCGGAGAACTTCGAGTCGATCCACAACCATTCCGCGTACGCACGGGTCGAGGTCGACAAGCGCGATCAAGACGCCTGAAGCGCGCCACCGCGCTCACAGAAACAGGGTCAGCACCCCGGTGTAGCCGTACAGGCGGTCGTGGGAGATCTCGCCGTTGCCGAAGAATCCCACCAGAGGAACGTCACCGAGGGCGTCACGGATACGCGTGAGCTCCTCGGAGTTCGCACCGAACAGGTTCGGCCCGCGCGCGAGACACGTGTAGTAGACACCGCCCCGCGGTGCACCGCCGGCGGCTTTCTCGATCTCGGCGAGCATGCGTGTCATGTCCTCGCTGGCAGCCTCGGCGTCGCGGCGGCAGAACATCAGCCGATCGCCCTCTTCCACGCGCGCGGCGACGGCCAGCGCGCGGCTCTGCTCATCGATGCCGGCGAGATTGCGCACCAGGTAGTCGCCGGTGTCCGAGCCCTTCACGGGCAGACCCGCGAACACCCGGGCGCCGAGCCGCGCGGGATCGGCGGCGAGCGCCTCGCCGATGTCGGCGTAGAGGACATCCAGCGCCGCAAGGCCATCGAGCTCGAACAGGACATTGCCCCGGCAACGCGTGATGGCGCGGCGCGGGCCGATGGGCGTGCATCCCTGGGTGAGGCGCGTGGCCACCCTGACATCGGGGGCGAAAAGCACCCCGGACAGCCCTCCGCAGGTGACGCCGTCGGCGAGCTGGGGATGAGCGCCGCGCGAGCTGGTCAGCCCACCGACCAGGTAGCCGCCGTCCATGCGTGCGCAAAGCGCCGGGATCAGGCTGTCGAGCTGCGCGTTGTGGGGGTCGGCGTGCACCACCGCGAAGCGCGCCCCGCTGCGCTCGCACCAGTCGCCGTGAGCGGCCTCGAAGCCGCGCAGATCGTCGACGATTGCGGGGAACACGCGGAACCCGTGCGCCGGAAAGCGGCCCACGAGCACGCCGAGGGCGGCCTCGCCGAAATACTCGACACCGCCGGCACAGATACCGACACCGACGCTGCCCACCCAGTGCTCGACGCCGGTGGCTTCGCGCAGACGCGCCTCGATGTCGCCCAGGTGCAGCGCGAAGGCGTCGCTGGCGTACACGAAACCCAGGTTGGCGCCGTCGCAAGCGCCGAGGGAGGCGAGACACGCGTCGGTTGCGACCCGCCAGTCGGAGTGGGCGGCATGGGCGGCGCGCATGGAGTTCTCGACCATGCCGGCATCGTAGCGCCGTGGGACGCTGGCCGGTAGCGCGAGCGGCTCAGCCCATGTGAATCAGAATCAGCACCACGCCGCCGAGCACGGCGGACACCACCAGGCCGGCGGCCAGGCTGCCGAGCAGGCAGTGCCAGAGGCCGTTCACGACCACCTGCGTGGTCCTTTGTGAGGTCATCTCGTTTCCCATGGTCGCCGCCGCCAGGCGCCCACCGCCCGGCGATGGCGACGCGTGCTCCCGGGTGTCATTGAACGCGCCGCCGCGGGATCCGGGCGGGCACGGCCGGACAACTTCCGGGCGCAATTCTGGCGAAATCATGGAAATCGGGCCGTCGGGCTTTCAGCCTGTCAGGATTGCAGTAAATTTGTCCGTAGCAGCTTCTAATACTGTAGTACGTCCTTTTTCAGGCTTCCTTGAGCGCTCGGAGCCGGCCAGCTACCCGGGGAGAGACATGGGCAGAAAAATCGCTATCGTCGAGGACGAAGAGGCCATTCGGGAGAACTACGCGACGGCGTTCCGCCGCCAGGGCTACGACGTGCGCACCTACGTGGATCGACCGGGAGCGCTGGAGGCCTTCGAGGAGCGCTTGCCGGACCTGGCCATCGTCGATGTCGGGCTCGGCGACGAGGCCGAGGGCGGATTCGAGCTGTGCCGTCAGCTGCGCGGCATCTCCGCAAGCCTGCCGATCATCTTCCTGACGGCCCGCGACAGCGACCTGGACACCATCTCCGGGCTGCGCCTCGGTGCCGACGACTACCTCAGCAAGACCGTCAGCCTGCCGCACCTGCTGGCGCGGGTGGCGGCCCTGCTGCGGCGCGTGGAGGCGCTGAAATCGCCTCCCGACGCGGCCCAGGTGCTCGAGCGGGGACACCTGGAGCTCGACCTGGATCGCATGTCGAGCGCCTGGCGCGGCACGCCGGTGCCGCTCACCGTCACCGAGTTCTGGATCGTGCACGCCCTGGTGCGGTTCCCGGGCCACGTGAAAACCCGCGACCAGCTCATGCAGGAGGCCAACGTGGTCGTCGACGACAGCACCATCACCTCACATATCAAGCGGGTGCGCCGCAAATTTCAGGCCATCGACCCTGAATTCGACTGCATCGACACGGTCTACGCCATGGGTTACCGCTGGACCTGCGCGGCCTAGCGCCGCCGTGCAGCCGATGGGGGCGCCGGCCTGAAACTCACGATCCGCACCAAGGTGCTTCTGGTCGCAGCGCTGCTGCTGGCCATCCCCTACGTCGGCTACCAGTTCGTGCGCGAGATGGAAAACCACCTGCGCGACGGCCTCGAGCAATCCGTCCTCGGCGCCGCCCAGGCCCTGGCAGGCGCGCTGCACGACCGCGCCGATCTGATTGCGCAGCCGCCGCCCTCGGGCGCCCTGGGCGCCCCGGGACTGCGCGACATCTACGCCCATCCGCTGCCCTTCGACATGCAGATCGACGGCTACCAGGAGGATTGGGGCGCGCACCTGGAGCAGCTCGAGCCCCTCGGCGCAGACCAGGGAGCCGACGCCCAGGCGCGCTTCGTGGCCGGCAAGCGCGGCACCTATCTGTACCTGCTGGTGACGGTGCGCGACGCGCGCATCGTCTACCGCGGCCTGGAAGTGAGCGCACGGCCGGCGAGCGACTATGTCAAGGTGCTCACCACGGGCGGTGGCGAGGCGCCGCGCGCGTTCTACTTCCACACCATCTCGCCGGGGTGGGTGCCGGTCTACCGGACCACCGGCGCCCGCGCCGTCGAGCCGTCGCGGCTGCGCCAGGAAAGCCGTATCCGCGCCGAGTGGCGTGAGACCGCGGACGGCTACGTGGTCGAGGCGCGCGTGCCGATGGCGCTGCTCGGCGATCGCCTCGGCATCGAGGTCGGCGACGTGGACGACCCGCAGGCACGCGGCGGACCCCTGCGGCTATCCACCTCGGGCGCCGGGCCTCTCGCAGAGCCCGGCCACCTGGTGCTGCCTTCCGAAGGCATCGAGGCGCTCATCAAGAGCCTCGGCCGCACCCCCGGGCGGCGCATCTGGGTCGTGGATGCCGCGCAGCGCGTGCTCGCGCGCGGCGGCAGCCTCGAGCGCGAAGGCGAGCCGACCCCGATCAATCCCCTGTTCGGACTCGTGTTGCGGCCGCCGCCGGCGGAGATGTTCGAGGAGCAGCCGATCCTGGCACGCTTCGACGGCCCGGAGGTCAGCGCCGCGCTGGCCGGGCGCGCCACCAGCCACTGGCGCAGCACCCGCCACCCCGACACCTACGTGGTCTCCGCGGCGCACCCCATTTGGAACGATGCCAGCGTCGTCGGCGCGGTGGTCGCCGAGGAAACGACCCTCGGCATCCAGACAGTGCGCCGGCAGGCGCTCGCCAACCTGTTCAATACGACCCTCGTGGTGTGCTTGTTCGGTGCGCTCGTGCTGCTCGCCTTTGCCACCCGCATCAGCGTGCGGCTGAGGCGGCTGCGCGACGAAGCCGCCGCGGCCATCGATCCTCACGGCCGCGTCGTCGGCGCCCTCAGCGCATCCCGGGCCGGCGACGAGATCGGTGACCTGGCGCGCGACTTCTCCGCCATGATGGCGCGCCTGCGCGAGTACAACCACTACCTGGAGCAGCTCGCCAGGCGGCTCTCCCACGAGCTCAGAACCCCGATCACCGTGGTGCGCTCATCGCTCGAGGCCATGGAGCTCGACCATGAGGCCGGTGACCCGAGCGCCTACCTCGGCCGTGCCCGCGACGGCCTTCGGCGTCTCGATGCCATCATCTCGCGCATGAGCGAGGCCACACGCCTCGAGCAGGCGCTGCAGGAAGCGGAGCCGGAGCGCTTCGATCTCGGCGAGGTGGTGGCCGCATCGGTGGAGTCCTACCGCACGGTCTGGCCGGGCCAGGCGTTTGCCTGCCGCGCCCCGGCGCAGCCGTGCCCGCTGCTCGGCATGCCCGACCTGGTGGTGCAGATGCTCGACAAGCTGGTGGCCAACGCCGTGGACTTCTGCACGCCGAACAGCACCATCGACGTCTGCGTGGCTCGCAGCGGCGACGCCGTCGTGCTCGAGGTGTGCAACGAGGGGCCGCCCCTGCCGGAAGCGATGTCCGACAGGCTGTTCCAGTCGATGGTTTCCATTCGCGAGGACAAAGGCCACGATATCCCGCATCTCGGGCTCGGCCTCTACATCGTGCGCCTCATCGCAGAGGCCCACGATGCACGCGCGCGCGCGCTCGACCGCGCGGACGGCAAGGGCGTGTGCATGCAGATCACCTTCCCTGCCTGCACCCAAGCCTAGCCGTCGGTGTCCGCCCGCTTACCAGACTCCCACAAGGCATCCATCTCTTCGAGGCTCGCATCCTCGAGCGCCCTGCCCTGGGCGCGGATTCCGGACTCGACGAAACGGAAGCGCTGGTCGAATTTTGCGTTGGCAGCACGCAGCGCACTGTCCGCTTCCACGCCCAGGTGGCGCGCGAGATTGACGCAGCTGAACAGCAGATCGCCGAGCTCCTCCACAGCCCTTTCGTGCCCGGCGCCATGGCTTAGCGCGGCCTCGAGCTCGTCCAGCTCCTCGCGCAGCTTCGGCAGAACCTCTTGCGCATTACCCCAGTCGAACCCGCACGAGGCGGCGGCGCGCTGCAGCTGCGCGGCGTGCTCGAGCGCCGGGCGCCCGCCGCGCACGCCGTCGAGCACGCTTTGACCGGTCTCGCGCGCCCTGGACGCGCGCTCGGCCCTCTTGTGCGCCTCCCAGGCGCGGGATTGCTCCTCGGCCGAGCCGATGCGCTCGTCACCGAAAACGTGGGGATGGCGCCGCTCCATCTTGTCGCTGATGGCGTCGGCCACGTCGCCGAAGTCGAAAGCGCCCTGCTCCTCGGCCATGCGCGCGTGAAACACCACCTGGAAGAGCAAATCGCCGAGCTCCTCGCGCAGCCAACGCATATCGTTTGCAGCGATGGCATCGGCCACCTCGTAGGCCTCCTCGATGGTGTAGGGCGCGATGCTCGCGAAGTCCTGCTCGCGATCCCACGGGCAGCCGTCGACGGGATCTCTCAGCGCAGCCATGATCCTGAGCAGTCGTTCGATCGACGTCACCGTTCGTCACCTTCCAATACCCGCGGGGCGGCGTTCATCGAGGAACCGCATTCTACCAAGCGGCCGCGCCTCGACACGCCCCATTCCCTGCCTTCGGCCGACGCCTGATAAGCCTGTGATGAAGCCCGCATATCGGCATGAACGGGTTTCCCTCGATCGGCCCCCTCGGCTAAGCTGAAAAACAGCACCGGAACGGTTACATTGGGCCCGGGGGAGGCGCTCGGCACATCCGCTTCTGCCGGACCCGTCCAGGGTTGGCGAGGCACGCTCTCGATGCAGCGTCGCGTAGGGATTCGGCTATGGTCACGAGACGACGCCTGATGCGAAACGTCACCGGGCCTTCGCTGGCAGCGGTCCTGCTCGCCTGCGCCATCGTCGCGCCCGTGCACGCCATCACGCTTGCGCCCGACACGGGCTACGCGGCCAATCAGCGCGTCGATGACGATCGCTGGTACCTCATCGAGCAGCGCGCGCGGTTCCTGCAAGCCGAAGAGGCGCTCGAGCACCGCGATATGCAGCGCTTCGCGCGCCTGCGCGACGGGCTCGTCGATTATCCGCTCCATCCGTACCTGGAATTTGCCGATCTCACACGACGCTTGAACACGGCGAAAGCCGAGGAGCTCGAGGCGTTTCTCGAGCGCTACGCCGAGACGCCGCTCGCCTGGCAACTGCGCCACAAGTGGCTGAGCCTGCTCGCACGCCGCGGTCGCTGGGACACGTTCCTCGACGTGTACGTGCCCTCTAGCAAGGCCGCCATGCGCTGCCAGTGGCTGCGCGCGCTGATCAATACCGATCGCGCCGATGATGCCATGCCCCACGTGCAGGCGCTGTGGCTGGCAGGCCGATCCCGGCCACCGGCGTGCGATCCGGTCTTCGAGGCCTGGCGGCGCGGGGGCCACCTGACGCGCGATATCGTCTGGAAGCGCATTGCACTCGCGATTCGCGCGGGGCGTCCGTCACTCGCGTCCTATCTCACACGCTACCTGGACGCGGCAGAACGCCCGCTCGCCGAGGCCTGGCTCGGGGTCCGCAAGGTACCCACCGAGGTCGTAAACGTTGCCCGTCTCGACGCTGATGCCGACATCGTCGAAGCCATTCTGGTCTATGGCATCGAACGCCTGGCGCGCCGCGATCCGGACCAGGCGGCGGACATCTGGCACAAGCTTCGCACGCGCTTCGCCTTCTCCGCATCGGCGGTGGGCACCGTGCATCGACGCATCGGACTTTCCTACGCCTACGCCCACGAGCCGCAGGCGCTCTACTGGCTGAATGCCATCCCGGAGCCGGCGATGGATGATCGCGCGAGGGAATGGCGCATTCTCAGCTCGATGAATCACGGCGAATGGCCGCAGGCGCTCGAGCATCTTCTCGAGGTCGGCACGACCGGGGCTGGCGGGGAGCCAACGTCGCAACGATGGCGTTACTGGACGGCGCGCGCCCTGGAGGCGATGGCCTGGCATGACGACGCAGATTCGATCTACGCCGAGCTCGCCCGTGATCGGAGCTACTACGGTTTTCTTGCCGCCGACAGGATCGGCTGGAAATATCAGCTCAACCACCGCAGTCTCGAGTACAGCGTCTACATCTGGCTCGCGGCCGAGCCCGGCGCGCTGCGCGCCGTGGCCTACAACGCGCTGCTCATGGCCGGCGCCACCACGCTGCTCTTCAACGCCAACCCGCTGCTGCGCTTCGACGGCTA
>JABAHO010000485.1_pt1 | contig 25140 bp, 28 predicted proteins | sample 7062071 | NCBI WGS metagenome assembly JABAHO01 (sample SAMN14534356, study PRJNA622989) | marine sediment metagenome | biome: marine biome [ENVO:00000428]; feature: marine pelagic biome [ENVO:01000023]; material: deep marine sediment [ENVO:00002113] | place: India: Gulf of Kutch | collected...
CAATTGCTGCCGCGCATAAAACAAGCGCGACCGCACGGTTCCTTCCGAGCACCTCATCACCGCAGCAATGTCGGCATGGGTCATGCCCTGAATATCATGCATGACCACCACGGCTCTATGAGGTTCTGACAACTTTTGCAGGGCTTCGTTCAAAACGGTTTGCAGCTCGTTGAGTCCCGCCTCGCGATGGGGTGTTTCATGAGACATTAACTCAACAAAATCAGGATCAGTATGGATCCCGCTCTCCACGTGATCGAGGCTGTAGACCGGGCGCCGGCGACTACGTTTGAGAAAGTTAATCGTTCGATTCACCGCAATGCGATAGACCCAAGTATAAAAACTGGAGCGGCCCTTGAACTTTTTCAGGCTATGGTAAGCTTTGACCAGCGTGTCCTGAAGGAGATCATTAGCATCCTCGTGGTTGCTGGTCATGTGATAGATCGTCGCGTACAACCGCTGCTTGTAGCGCTCGATCAACTCGTCGAAGGCGGCCGTGTCCTGGCGCTGTGCGTGTTTGACCAGAGCTTCGTCATCCAGGTGCTGATAGATACGCGGCATGTCGGCATCCTCGCGGGATCCGCCGGGGGCCGCGGGACGCAACACCTCACCGTCCAAAGTCCCGGCGGATTTTGAACCCGGCAGAGGACGTTTGGTCGTCATGATACCCATCAAACAGCGGCGACCAGTTGTCGGCTTTGGCCGGACAGAAAGTCCAACAACTCGCCCAGGGAACGCGTGTGAACATGGTCATCGAGACAGGTCAGGGCGGACCGTGCCCGATCGACAGAGGTGTCGATCATGTTGAGAGATTGATTCATGATTCCGTTGTTCATGACCAAGCGATGCAACTCGGCTTGTTCCCCGGTGTTATCGTTGAAAATCATTTTACCAAGCTCGTCACGCCGCTGGTCGTCCACTTCTTCCAACAGAAGGAGGTATGGCAAAGTCAGCTTGCCTTTTTTAACGTCAGTTCCCAATGACTTCCCCGCGTGATGTTCCTGGCCAAACAAATCCACACAATCATCATAAATTTGATAAGCCACGCCGAGTGACTCTCCAAAGATTGCCATGGATTCGACCACCTCAGGTGGCGCAGCGTTCAATGATGCTCCCAGTTCGCAGCTAACGCCAAACAGCGCTCCCGTCTTCATGCGGATCATATCCAGGTACTCATCCAATTTGAGATCGAGATCAAATCGCCGTTGGGTTTGCAGGATTTCGCCGGAACACACCACATTTGTCGCATCGCTAACTCGACGACAAACATCCGTAGTAGGGTATTCCGCGGCAAGTTTCAGCGCATGAGCAAAAAGGCAATCGCCGAGAAGCACACTGGTTTCGGTGTTCCACCGCGCGTTTGCCGTCGCCAACCCATGACGCAAGTTGGCTTCATCAAGGACATCATCGTGGACCAGAGTGGCAACGTGAATGAGTTCAACGATGACACCCAGCGTGCGATGCCCATCCGTGATACCACCCGTGGCCCCACCAGCCAGCAGGGCCAAGCTCGGACGCAATCGCTTGCCAGCCGCAGCCAGCACGTATTGAACATAGCTGTGCATCCGTGAATCGAAACCGTTCACCTGGTCAACCAGCAGGGCTTCGACGCGCGCCAGATCATCGGCAATTGGCTCCAGCAAGTGCGTCAAGGATGCTGCTTTTTGCGCGGATGAAATGGCAGGGCTGATTGGTGAGGTAAGACCCATGATGAACCAGCTTACGAACCACCCAAAGAAGTGTCAACTTCCCTGTTACTAAAGGGGGACGGCATAAACTGATGTTTAGTATCGTCAAGAGCCATGCCCGAGCAGCAAGCATCGCAGGGCCAGAGACAGGCCGAAATAATGATCGGAGAAAATCGACGTCATCCGGTCAACAGCAGTGCGGATGCGTAACTATTCGGCAGGAGGCTCAGGAAGCGTGCGGTTGTGCTCAATCACGCTGTCGATCGCGGAACGAAACTCCTCTAACCCGCTGACCGGAACAATGATCGCATCACGTCGCCCGCTCACTTCTTCTGTGATTCTAAGGAACCGGCCGCGCGGGTTTTCTCGAAGATCAAAGGTGATATGTTTTCTCTCTACGCGAATGCTCTGGGTCTGCAGCGGTGTATCCACTCAAGCACCCCTTTCCCGTCACGGACAAGTGTCAACAAATCGCTTGCGGGGAACACTAACCTTTAAAGAAGTTCCCCAACAGAAGTTTCTTACTTGGGAAAAACAAAAAGGTCAACACTTTAAGCGGGCATAGTCGACAAAACTGTATCCATCGTGATCCTCGCGATTCGTTTCCTGCCAAGCCTGGGAGTCGTATACAGGAAACCGGGTATCGCCGGCTACGTCGCGATGCACCCACGTTAGATAGAGGCGATCGGCTAAAGGCAATGCCTCACGGTAGACTTCTCCCCCACCGATCACGAACGCCTCCGTCTCGCCAGCCTGGCGGCAGCGATCGAATGCAGCGGCCAAGCTATCGACACTCTCGACGGTGTCTGGCAGCGAGCCTGCCGGGTTGCGTGTGAGGACTACGTTGCGCCGTCCTGGCAAGGGAAAGCCAATGGACTCAAAGGTCTTTCGACCCATGATGACCGCATGTCCCGTGGTCAACCGCTTGAACCGCTTGAGATCCGCAGAGATATGCCAGGGCAACCGGCCTCCCTGCCCAATCGTGCGGTTTTGGGCCACCGCAGCGATCAGCGAGACAATCATACCGCAACCTTGAACTTGATCTTCGGATGCGGGTGATAATCACTGAGTTCAAAATCCTCGAAGCGAAGTTCGTGGAAAGGTTTCTTGGCAATCCGCAGTCTGGGCAATGGCCTCGGCTCCCGTTTCAACTGCTCGAGAAGACCCGGCACATGGTCGTAAGCGGCCATGCGACCATCGGCAGATGCCGTGTAGATGTGCGCATCAACAATGGTGTGACTAAAATGCCCAAGATCCATTCCAACCTCTTGGGCGATCATCTGGGTCAGGGTTGCATAACAGGCGAGATTAAAAGGGATACCCAGCGCCACATCACCTGAGCGTTGGGTAAGATGACAATTCAAGCGATTCCCCGACGCGTTAAATACAAAACTGTAGTGACAGGGAGGGAGTTTGCTTTGTTCTGCATTACCGGGTTCCCAGGCCGTCACTACCAAGCGACGACTGGTTGGCTGAGACCGAAGCGTATCAATCACATATTGTATCTGATCAACCTCACGCACCTGCCATTGGCCCGCAGCATCCTGAATTGGGCTGGGAAAGCGCCGCCAGTAATAGCCATAGGCGGTCTCCAGATTACCCTCGTCATCGGCCCAGGCATCCCAGATTTTGGTATGCTTGCGCAGGTTGCGAATATGGTTTTCACCTGAAAGATACCAGAGCAACTCGTGCAACATCGAAGACCAGTTGACCTCTTTGGTGGTCAAGAGAGGGTATCCCTGTGCGAGGTCAACCCGGTAATGCGCGCCAAAATAGGAGATTGTATCAACCCCGGTTCGGCTTGGCTTGCGCACCCCCTCGTCCAATACCAAGCGAACCAAATCCAAATACTCTTTCATCGGGATGATTCTGAAAATGTTCGCCAGGAAAATCCAGATCAATCTCAGTCAGCAGCCTGGCCGGCGACGGGTGGCGCGGCGCCCTGATCTTGGTCGGTCGGGACAAAATCAAGCATCTGGGTCTTTACTTCCGCCGCGCTGCTATCGGGACTGCTTTGTCCGGGTGACGGTTGACGGAGTTTCTTGCGCCGTTCCCGGCCAAATAAGATGGTGCGCACGGTCTTGATCATGATGAACGCATCAAGGAAGAAAGACATGTGCTTGATGTAGTAGAGATCAAACTGCAGTTTGCGACGCGATTCCTCGATACTGGCCGTGTACGGGTGCATGACCTGTGCCCAACCGGTGATACCGGGTGGCACCAACAGCCGCTCGGCATAGAAGGGAATTTTTTCAGAAAGTTTCGTGATAAACACCGCGCGCTCCGGTCGCGGCCCGACCAGGCTCATCTCACCCTGTAGGACATTCCATAGCTGTGGAATTTCGTCGATGCGAAATTTGCGCAGCCACTTTCCAAGGCCGGTAATGCGCGGATCACCATCAACCGACCAGACAGGACCGGTGTCATTCTCGGCATTGTGCTGCATGGTCCGGTACTTCATCACCATAAACGGCACACTGTCGCGACCCAATCGTTCCTGGCGGTACAGCACGGGGCCACGGGATGTCAGCTTGATCAGCAACGCAGTGATCAGGGAAATGGGTAAAGTCAGCAGCAACCCAGACACGGCAGCGAGGATGTCTACCAATCGCTTGAGACGGCGAATATGGAACTGGGAGCTGTTCGTGGATGCCAGGAAAAGCCATTCGTCGTTGATATGATCCAAGGGGATTTCCTGGGCCAACTCTTCGTGGAGCGTGACATAGTCAACCAGGGCCAACCCACGATAGCGAAAGGCCCGAAGGCGGCGAAGCAGGACGGGCTCAAAATCAGCCGAGGCAGCCAAAATCAAGCGATCAATCCCGTACAGGTCGACAAATTTTTCAAGAGATTCCATGGTGCCAAGGACGGGATACTCGTCAACAAACTGACCCACAACATTCTCGCGTGCATCGCAGTGGATCAGCCCCAGAATCTTGATGCCCACGTGGGAATGATTGTGAACGAGCTCAATGACTTGACGGGCTTCGTCGCGCGTACCAATCACGAGGGAGCGCTGTCCCATAAACCCGTGGCGCGTTGCACCGATGTAAACAAGACGCGTCGCCGTGACAGCCAGAAGCACGAATCCGGAGAAGCCGAGAAAAATACCCCGCCCGATCTGCTCATCGACCATGACGGCATAAAAAATTGCAGTTACCAGCACACCTCCAAGAGCTACCGAAATAAAGGCCGCAGCCAGCGTTCGCCCAAGATTGGTCAGGCGCGTCGATTCGTAAAGCCCACCAATGTAGAAGGCAACCAGAAAGGTGAGGACAGCCAACCCACAAGCCAGCTGGTTCTGGAATACATACTCCAGACCTTGGTCAAACCCCAACCGGAGGAAAATTGCCAGTAACAGCGCGTCAGCAACACAGAACGCGTCGGCAAAAAAGAGAACAAGCTTGCGACGCGGGAGCCGACTGTTACGAGAAACAAGCATGAGTTGACAGACTGTACAGAGTCACAGCTTTCATCGCTGCAAGCTTGGTTACTATAGCCCCAGGAACGCTTGAAACTCAAGCTCTTTGCGGGGATTGGCGCGGGGCGTCAGCGATGTCGCTTAATAATCAGGGTCGCGTTATGCCCACCAAAACCGAGAGAATTATTCAGGCAGGCATCCACTGTCATCTCGCGCGCCTGATTCGGCACAAAATCAAGGTCACATTCCGGATCCGGCGTTTCATAGTTGATGGTGGGAGGCACAATGTTATTGGCAATTGCCAGGGCACAAACGGCTGTTTCCACACCACCCGCAGCGCCCAATAGATGCCCGGTCATTGATTTGGTTGAGCTGACAGCCAACTTCTTCGCATGTTCGCCAAAAACGCTATGAATCGCCTGGCACTCGCAACGGTCGCCAACGGGCGTCGAGGTGCCATGGGCGTTGATATAGTCAATACCCTCGGGTGACAGGGACGCGTGACGTAGCGCCATGGCCATCGAGCGTGCTGCTCCCTCACCTTCCGGTGCCGGTGCACTCATATGATAGGCGTCGCCGGTGATGCCATAACCCGCAATCTCGGCAAAGATGTGGGCATTGCGTTTTCGGGCATGATCCAGTGACTCCAGAACACAGACCCCGGCTCCCTCACCCATCACAAAACCGTCGCGGCCAGCATCGAACGGCCGGCTGGCCTGCTGGGGTTGATCATTGCGAGTACTGAGAGCTCGCATATTCATGAAGCCGGCGTAGCCGATGGGGGTGATGGCTGCCTCGCTGCCACCGGCAATCATCACATCGGCATCGTTATGAACGATGGCGCGGGCCGCCTCACCGATGGCGTGGGTCGCCGTCGCGCAGGCGGATACCACGGCCAGGTTGGGACCTTTCACACCCAGCAACATTGAAAGGTAGCCGCTGGCCATGTTGACAATCAACATGGGAATCATGAAAGGAGAGACCCGCTGTGGTCCCTTGTTCAGGAGAACGCCAACCTGACTTTCAATGGTTTCCATTCCGCCGATACCAGATCCAACCAACACCCCGATCCGATTGGGATCTTCATGATCAATCTCCAACCCGGCGTGTTCCACGGCGCGGCGGGCGGCAACCACGGCGAACTGGGTAAACCGATCGGTTCGCCGCAGGTCTTTGGCGGGCATGTAGTCGGCAGGGTTGAAGTCAACTGCCTCTCCACCGATCTTGCTGGTGAAGTTGGAGGTGTCGAACCGCGTGAGGGCTCGAATACCACTTTGGCCAGCCAACAAGGCCTGCCATACGCCTTCCAGGTCAACGCCCAGTGGCGTGACCCAGCCCAAACCGGTGATAACAACTCGGCGCTCGCTCATAAATTGTGGTGCTCGTCGATCATGGCTAAACGAAAAGACATGCAACCGCTCTGGCGAGGAGACATAATCAACTCTCCAGACCGTGCGGCCAACAGGATCGGTTGCAACCGAACCAACGAGGGGGCTTTAACCCTCGTTGCGTTCTTCGATGTACTTAACGACGTCCCCCACAGTCTGGAGTTTTTCCGCATCCTCATCGGGAATTTCCGCTCCAAACTCTTCTTCAAATGCCATCACCAATTCAACGGTGTCGAGGGAATCGGCACCGAGGTCTTCGATGAATTTGGCCTCGGTTGTCACCTGATCGGCATTGACGCCCAACTGCTCAACGATGATGTCTTTTACACGGTCCTGCACGGATTTATCCGACATTGGTTCCTCCTTGGTTAGGATTTTTTCTGTTTAAGCTGGAGAGTGATCAATTGTCAAAGCGAATCATCACCATCCCATTCAGCAATCCCATCACATCGTCAGCCCACCGTCCACGGTCAAGACCTGACCGGTCATGTACGCGGCCAAATCACTTGCCAGAAAGAGCACGGCATTGGCGATGTCATCGACCGTGCCCAGCCGACCAAGAGCAATCTGATTAAGCAGGGCTTGCCGTGCCTCGTCGTTAAGCTGATCTGTCATGTCAGTGACGATAAAACCAGGGGCCAGTGCATTGACCGTGACGCCCCGACTGGCGAGCTCTTTGGCAACAGACTTGGTAAACCCGATCAGGCCGGCTTTGGAGGCTGCATAGTTGGATTGGCCGGCGTTGCCGATTAGGCCAATAATCGAGCTGATGTTGATGATTCTTCCTGATCGTTGCTTCAACATGCCACGACTGATAGCCCGCGTGAATCGAAAGGCGCCTTTGAGATTGGTATCAAGCACCTGATCCCATTCTTCGTCCGTCATACGCAGCAATAAATTGTCTCGGGTAATCCCCGCATTGTTGACCAGGACATCGACTCGTCCCAGGTCACGCAGAATCTGTTTGCAGGAGACATTAACTTCTTCGGGATGATTGACATCGACCACGTAGGCTCGCGCGGAGCCTCCATTACCTTCGATTTCCTTGACGGTTTCTTCCAAGGTGGCGGCTGTCCGTCCACACACCACGACCGTGGCACCTTCTACCGCGAGACGGCACGCCACCGCCCGCCCAATCCCGCGCCCGCCGCCGGTGACCAAGGCAATTTTGTCGTTAAGCAACAGATCCATGAGCTGGCCTTTCCTAACCGGCACAGGCTCGTGTTGTCAATAGCAATAGATGAGACCGACCGTCGGACGGGCAGGCGTCAAACCCGTAGCGCGCTCGNNGCGCTCGCATGAGCCAAGGCAGACGTGTCAGGTCGAAGCGGGGCCTCGTTGCCAGCCGTCAGGCAACCTGCTGATCCGCAGCTGGCTGAAGGTCAGGACTGGATTGGGAGTTGGTATCGATCCACTCGAGAATAAGCGGGATGAAGTGGCTTGTTTTGCGGGTGAAGCGCAGGTGGATGGTACCGTCTTGCGTTGTTTCCAGGAGGAGTCGATGAAACACCGATCCCGGATCCTCGATGGCACGCAGCCCGTGAACCGTTATTTCAAGGTGTTGAACCCCAAAACTTTTTCGACCGATAAAAAACAGTCGGCTGGAACTGGTGGCTAGAACACATCCACGGAGGTTGCGCCCGAGCGGTTTCATCCGCCCGGAAAAACAAGGTACAACCCATGCCACTTCTTCTCCGGAATGCTGCAGCTTTGACCAAGTCGGGCGCGCGAAGGAGGCCATCTTGGATGGCAACTCTGTAGCTTTGGATGGACCTCGTTGTAGCTGTGCCAAGCGGTGATACATCCCAACCAGGTTAGCTTTAAACAGGCGATAAAACTTTGGGGCGAAATACCAAAACACAATCAGGGCGGTGGTGACCACGACCAGGCTGATGAGCGGATGGCTAAAAGCCAACCACACGCCTCCGAGCACCAGGGTATCCTCGGTCACACTGGCAGCGATCGTGGTCGCCGGCTCGGGCGAGGTATTGACCATGAGGCGGGATCCAGCCTTGGCCGAATGTGAGCTGAAGGCAACTGAACCGCCCAGCAAGGCGGCAACCACCTGTAGCACTGGATCGGTCGTTCCCAAAGCGTTCAGTGCAAGAAATGCCCCCCCAATGGGGCGGATGACGGTATGAATCGAGTCCCACGCATTGTCGGCGTACGGGCACTTATCAATGACCAGTTCCAGTAAAAGCAACAGACCCGCAACCACCAGAACCACGGGATCGCTCAAAATCTGCAGGCTTTGGAGTTCTGTAGCCAGTTCGAGCCAACCCAATCGAATCGCCACGCCGGTCACGAACACCGTCAGATACAAATTAATCCCGGCCATGGCCGTCAGGCCGAGCGCCGTGCCAAGTGTGGTCAATTGGTCCATAGCCGTGGCTGTAGTTTAACGTGAAAATACCGCACCGACAAATGAAGCAAGTGCCTTTCTTGTCTTGCCAGGTACCAGCAGAAGGGAATACCGCCGCGATCGTTTCCCAAGTCACCGAGCGGCGAGGGAGTACCAGAGTGGTTACTGGCTCAACTGGGCCACAGTGTTCTCCAGCGAGCCAAGACTGGAAACGTTCAACATCTCGACATTGCGATCAATACGCCGCATTAATCCGCTGAGCACATTACCGGGGCCGAGCTCAATAAATCGCGTAAAACCCTGCGAAACCAACCACTGCATTGACTCTGTCCAACGCACCGAGGATGTCACTTGGCGCACCAACAGATCCTTGGCTTCGGCAACGGTACCGGCCGGCCGCGCNNGGCACCTGCGGCTCTTTCATCGGAAGATGCGCAAGCTCCGCCTCAACCTTGGCACGCCCAGACTGCATCAGGCGCGAGTGATAAGCACCGGCAACGACAAGCGGGATGGCACGTTTGGCCCCCCGTTGCTTGGCCAACTCGATTGCCGTCGTCACTTTGGAGGTTTCACCTGAAACAACGACTTGACCCGGGCAATTGAGGTTGGCGGTGTCGACATCGGCCTCGCGACACACCTCGGCGACGACATCGTCACTTAAGCCAATAATCGAGGCCATGCCACCATCGGTTTCGTCACACGCTTCCTGCATGAACCGTCCACGCGCCTGCACCATCCGCAGTCCATCGGCGAACGACACGGCGCCCGCCGCCGCCAGAGCGGTAAACTCGCCGAGGGAGAGACCTGCCGTCGCCTCGTAGGTCAAGGATGGGACTGCGTTTCGCAATGCTTCGAGGCAAGCAAGGCTTGTGAGGTAAATCGCCGGTTGCGCGTTGTCGGTTTTGGTCAGTTCCTCGGCGGGTCCCTCAAAACAGATCCGCTGGAGATCTCGATCGAGTACTCGGTTAGCCTCGGCAAAAAGGTCCCGACAAACCTCGAAACGATCGCACAAGTCGCGGCCCATGCCGACTTCCTGTGCTCCCTGACCGGCAAATAGTAGCGCGGTTTTCTTCATAACGAATTCAGCCTTCTTGAACTTCGGCCCGCGCCTCGTCAGCCAACGGGGTGCTCAAATACCGCTCACCCGTGGATGGGGCGACCGTCACGATCATTTTTCCTTCATTCTCCGGTCGGCGCGCATACTCAAGCGCGGCGTGCACGTTGGCCCCGGACGAAATACCGCACAAGATTCCTTCTTCCTTGGCCAGCCGTCGGGCCATGGCGAAGGCATCGTCATTATGAACCTGAATCACTTCATCGACGATGGTGGTGTGCAGGTTTTCGGGAATGAACCCGGCTCCGATTCCCTGAATCTTGTGAGGCCCGGGTTTCCCGCCGCTGATGACCGGCGAATCCGCGGGTTCAACGGCAACACAACAAAAGCCCGGTTTTTTTTCTTTGATGACCTCCCCTACCCCGGTCAATGTCCCGCCGGTACCGACCCCTGCAACCAGGGCATCACACTGACCGTCAGTATCATTCCAGATTTCCACGGCCGTGGTGCGGCGGTGGATCTCTGGGTTGGCCGGATTGGCAAACTGTTGCGGCATTAAGGCATTGGTATGCTGCCGCAAAAGATGTTCCGCTTTTCGAATCGCGCCAGCCATGCCTTCAGCCCCTGGCGTGAGCACCAGTTCGGCGCCAAGCATACGCAAGAGGGTGCGTCGCTCGAGGCTCATGGTTTCAGGCATGGTCAGGATCAGCCGATAGCCTTTTGCGGCGCATACAAACGCCAGTGCAATACCGGTGTTCCCGGATGTGGGCTCCACGACCACTGTTTCTGAATCAATCTTTCCCTCTCGCTCAGCTGCTTCGATCATCGAGACGCCAATACGGTCTTTAACCGAGCTCAACGGGTTAAAAAACTCGCACTTGACCAATACGGTGGCCTTGATCCCGCTGGTGACGCGGTTTAGCCGAACCAGCGGTGTACCACCAATTGTTTGGGTAATGTCTTCAAAGATTTTGCCCATAATCTGATCCTTATTTGGTTTTAGGCGATGCAGGTAGAGAAGCGTTGCTAGCTTTTAGAAAACCATGAAAGGAGACGCAAGCTTGAAAGAATCGCCGACGCGAGTAAAAAAAAGATTCAGGAGTTGNNAACCCTGCAATGGATAACATCATGGACGAACCACCGCACATCGTCAAGCTCGCACATCAAATTAATGAGGCACTGGTAACCTACCCTGCAAAAGAATGGAATTACAGCCGTATCACACTTGTTACCAAGGCGTTATGTGACTTGCAGTCGCCCTATTTTCTATGGATTGACCTGATCAATCTTCAGGATTCGCAATGTAAACAGCAACTTAAAAATTTGAATGCCGAAGTGACTTGGGGCGGACGACATAGCGATGAACTTGGGGTTCTTGAACTGATCAGTCTACGACTTAACAAAGCGCTACTCGAACACACCTCAGACCAGCAATGGGACTCACAACGTCCAGTGATACGGCTGATAACGTCACAAGAGCTTACTGACAAGGGGATTACCACGGCATTGTGGTACGCGGTGACCGAACTATCAGGTGAAGACTTTGACAGCCGCTAGCTTGCCAGCCCGAGCTTTGGCTACCCACCAGCAACGGGAATGATCACTTCCAACTGATCACCGCCGGCCAATTGTTGGCGGTCGAGAGACCCTTTTGCCAGCACCTGGCCGTTCAATTCAACGACGACCTGGGTCGGTTTCCAGCCGAGATGACCCAAGAATTGGCGAACGGTACATGGCAGCACAATCTCGTGTTCTTTTCCGTTGGCGGTAATGGAGGATCTATTTTCAGCTGACATTGAGCGTTCCTTCCCAATCCTTCCAAACCGGCTCGTATCCCATTTGCTCCAGTCGAGAGGCCATTGCCCCGGCGCTCCGCTGATCCGCAATATCAAACTGCACGGTGGCGTGCTCCCCCTCCGACTCAATGACTGGTTCAGTGGGCGCTACCCGCCGGCCGCGCGTGGTAAGATGAAGATCCTCCGTCCCCTGCCCGGTATAGCCACCTGGCTCAGTATGGCTGCCCGCGCTTATCATGGTGACCCCCAGTGGAATCANNATGGCTCGCGGGTGCTAAGTACAATCCCTACCTCGGGAAACGTCAGTCGCAAGGCGCAAATGAACTGGACCAGGTCGCGATCGGAGACATTGATCAACGGGTCGAATTCCCCCGCCGCTGGTCGCAAGCGCGGGATGCTAACGGTGATCTGTGCTTGCCAGCACGTTTTCAGCAAATACCGCACGTGCGCTGCCAGTGCCAGGGCCTCGTCTCGCCAGTCCGCCAGTCCCAATAACGCACCGATCCCCAACCTTTTAAACCCAGCGGCATACGCCCGTTCCGGCGTCTCCAGCCGCCAGTCGAAATTGGCTTTGGGGCCGCTGGGATGCATCTCGCGGTAAAGATCGCGCTGGTAGGTTTCTTGATACACCACCAACCCCTCCGCACCCGCTGAAACCAATGGACGATAGGCTTCGCTCTCCATGGGACCAATCTCCAGCGAGATACTTGGCCATGCAGGAGCCAGGGTTTCAATACAGTCCGCGAGGTAGTTACCAGAAATGAAGTGTGGATGTTCACCAGCGACGAGCAGGAGATGACGAAACCCTTCCGTGGCCAAGTAGGTGGCTTCCTTCTTTACCTGGTCAAGAGTCAGCGTGACCCTGAGGATAGGGTTGTCACGTGAAAAACCGCAGTAACGACAGATATTGATGCATTCGTTACTCAAATATAGAGGGGCGAACAGGCGGATCACCCGCCCAAAATAACGAACCGTCGTGCGGTGAGCTTCCTGCGCCATGTCTTCGAGGAGTTCGTTTGCTGCCGCTGCCGGGGAGATGAGCGCAGCGAAGTCTTCCATGGACCGACGACTATGGCCCAGGGCCAATTCGACGTCATGTCGGCGGGCTGAAGAAGCCGCACGGGCCAATCCCGTGAGCGGCAAATGGTTGAACGTTTCAAGAAAGCTCATAACAACGACTCAAAACAATCTCTTCCTCAAGATCAACGAGGTCGAGCAGGTGCTCATAAGCAAGAGGTCACATTTATCTCTCGCCACAAACCCATCAGCGATTCGACCACGGGCTCTTGGCTACGCGTTCTCCTCCAGAAATCCCGTCAGTGGACTGGTGGCACTGGCCTCGGTACGACGCGGGGCCAGGCCAATCTCGTAAGCTGCGCGCCCGGCGGCAACGGCATCCCTAAAAGCCATGGCCATGCGGGCGGGATCTCGGGCGACGGCAACGGCCGTGTTAACCAGGACACCATCGGCACCCATTTCCATGGCCTCAGCTGCCTGAGACGGTGCGCCCAGTCCGGCATCGACAATCACTGGCACCGCAGCCTGCTCAATGATGATCTCGAGACTGGCGCGTGTTTCCAGTCCACGACCACTGCCAATCGGGGATCCGAGCGGCATGACGGTCGCACAGCCCGCTTCTTCCAGTCGCTTGGCCAATACCGGGTCAGCATTGATGTAGGGCAGGACCGTAAAACCTTCTTTGACCAGGGTCGTCGCCGCCGCGAGGGTTTCAATTGGATCAGGCAGCAGATACCGAGGGTCGGGATGAATTTCGAGCTTCAGCCAATTGGATCCGGTAGCCGCTTGCCCCAGCCGCGCCAACCGACAGGCCTCGACTGCATCCCGCGCGCCACTGGTATTTGGCAGGAGCTGATACCGGTCGCAATCAATATGATCGAGAATATTGGCGAAGCGATCGCCCGAATTGGTAAGGTCTGCCCGACGCAAAGCCACAGTGACAAGCTCGGTGTCACTGGCAGCAAGAGCTGCTGCCATTTGTTCGCCCGAGGCGAACTTACCGGTCCCCATGATCAGGCGCGAGCTGAAGGCGCGGTCGCCAATGCACAGCTTACTCGGCTTGTCCGTCATCGTCGCGGCGTATGTCCTCAACCAAGGGGTACTGCGAGCCACTGGGGGCGGTTTCCACGGCCTGCCATTCGGAGTTCTTCATGATAAAGCCACGGTTCCCACCGTCGCCACTAATCCGGTCGGAACGCTTCCATTCCTCGATGCGTTCCTTCCGCATCTCGACCTTCACCGTACGAATCTGTGACTTGAGAGCGTCCAGGTCGTTAAGCTTGCCTTCAAGCTCCTCATTTTCCTTGGTCACGACCACGTAATCGCGGCGCATCTCGGCAAACTGGTTCAACGTTTCCTCGTGGGCTTTCTGAAGTTTATCGTATTCCCCTTCGAGATGACTCTTTTCTTTCTTCGCCAAATCATAATCACCGCGCACCCCTTCGAGCGTGGCGGCTAGCTCAAGGTTTTTGTGCTCCATTTCATCACGCACTTTCTTCGACTGCTGAAGGTCCGCGAGCACGGCGGTCATGTCACCGGCGACAGCCGCTAATTTCTCTTCCGCTGTCTGTTTGTCCTGGATCAGCGTCGCGACCTGGGTTTCGAGCTGGTCGAGGTTCTGCTGCATCGCCTGGCGAACTTCGCTGACCTCGGAACGGGCTGTCTCCAGCTCCGAGGTGCGCACATCAAGTTCGTTGCGCACTTTGCTTAACTTGCGATGTGACTGGCTGCTCAAAACCAGAAACAAACCACAGAGCGCAATCAGGACAACGAGTAATGCTGTAACTAAACCTTTCATTCTTCCTCACTCCCATTCGGGTTGTTGGTCATCTGCGCGACAGCGGGTATGGATGCCGCGGACACGCTATTGGTACTCCCTCGGCGGTATCCCTGCAAGTCTAGTGTCACAAATTGATAACCCAGTCCGACGAGGGATGCAGTGATTTTCTCACGTTCTGGATGCACAAGGAAACGTTCCATATCCTGAGGTCCCAGCTCGATACGTGCCAAGAACTCGTTGGCAACCCCAGAGTCTGACCCACTGGAGCGAAATTGATGGTGTCGCACCCGGACTTCTCGCAGACCAGCGTCACGCAGCAGGTTCTCCGCAGCCTCAATTTTGGCAAGGGTTTCGGCCGTAACCGATACCCCTGGTGCTACCCGTGACGCCAGGCAGGCCATCTGCGGTTTCTCGGCAGTCGGTAAACCCAGAGCCGCACTCACGGCGCGGATATCATCCTTGGAACATCCCGCCTCCCGCAGGGGAGCGCGGACGCGGTATTCCGCGGCAGCGGCAGCTCCAGGACGATGATCGCCCAGATCGCTGACATTTTCGCCATAGACGATCGTTTGCCAGCCATCCCGCACTGCCAGATCGGTGAGTTGATGGAAGAGCTCATGTTTACAGTAGTAACAACGATCGGGCGGATTGCTGACATAGTCAGGATTATCCAGTTCAGTCGTTTGAATGACGCGCAGCGGAAAACCGAACTCCTCGGCAATTTGCTTTGCCTCGGCGAGCTCGCGACGCGGCAGACTGGGTGAATCGGCAATCACGGCGAGCATGTCAGGACCCAACGTGTCGTGGGCGATCTTTGCCAACAATACGCTGTCAACCCCACCCGAATAAGCAACGATTGTGCGACCACATCCTCCGAGGATGGATTTTAGGCATTCCAGCTTGGCTTGCATCGAACGAAATACTAACGGCTTGCAAATAGGGTGTCAAAGGTGAGGAATGGATAGCGGCGACACTGGCTTGAGTGTGACATGATGCCGCCAATCCACAGCGTCGGCTGACGACCAATCAGCCCTTGGCTGCTAGGTTTTTTCTTCCCCGAGCTCAACATTCCAGTAAGCGAGGTCAAGGAAATGCTTCCAACTGTCGTGGGAGACGTTGGAGATGCGCACGTTGATAAACGGCCGCCATTTGGGTCGTTTGGGTTTGCGAATGAGGTGCATGCGTGCCTCAACCGGTGTGCGGTTGGCCTTGTGTGTGTTGCAACGAATGCAGGCGCACACAATGTTTTCCCAGGTGGTTGCACCGCCACGGTCGCGGGGGACGACGTGATCGAGATTCAGGTCGCGACGATCAAACCGTTTACCGCAATACTGGCAAGTGTTGTGATCGCGTTCGAAGATGTTGTGCCGGGTAAACTTGACTTCCTTGTGCGGCAAGCGGTCGAAAAACACCAGGAGAATGACCCGCGGTACGCGAATTCGAAACGAGACTGTGTGGACGACATCCTCACCCTCGTGCGCAGCGGTGAAATCACGCCATTGCCCAAAACTGAACGTCTGGAAGTTGCCCTGCTCTTCGAACACAACCTGGGCATGACCCATGTAGAGCAGGGAGAACGCTCGTTCCACGGTGCAAACGTTCACAGCCTGCCAGAGTCGGTTCAATACCAACACGCTATCGTTGAGTGCGTGATCCATGGTTGATCAAGCCCTAATCGGCTTGAAAAGCTAACAAACTGGGTTCCAAACGTCAACGCGGCCATACCATCGTGGAAACCGAGGCCATCCACACGGCACAGCCTGAATCCTCAGGGCATCAGCGCCGATGGAGACCGCGATTGTTGACTTTCTGCCTCGACAACCCGGCATCCCCCTTTTATTAGTGAGCTCTCAATTTTTCGAACAAGTAGAACGAGACAGAGGAGATCTTATGAACCGCAAAGTTACCGTGTTCGGCGCCGGGTTTGTTGGCTCGACTACCGCCCAACGGATTGCCGAGAAACAGATCGCGGATGTCACCATGATCGACATCGTGGAGGGCATGCCCCAGGGCAAGGCGTTGGACATGATGCAGTCCGCGTGCCTCGAAGGTTTTGACGCGCGCATCAACGGATCCAACGACGCCGCCGCCTGCGCCGGCAGTGATTTGGTCGTGGTCACCAGCGGGATGCCACGCAAACCAGGCATGAGCCGCGATGATTTGCTAAAAACCAACGCCGAAATTGTCGGCGGCGTGGCCGATGCCATCCGCAGCAACGCACCGGATGCGGTGGTCATTGTTGTCAGTAATCCGCTCGATGTCATGACCTACCTCGCCGGTGAAAAACTGCAGTTCCCCAAGAACCGTGTGATGGGTATGGCAGGAGTTCTCGACAGCGCCCGGTTTCGTTGTTTCATTGCCATGGAACTGAACGTGTCCATGCGGGATGTCGACGCGATGGTTCTTGGCGGACACGGTGATGACATGGTGCCGCTTGTCCGCTACGCAACGGTGGCCGGCATCAAGGTGGAGGACCTGATTCCCGCCGACCGCCTCGAGGCTCTTGTGGACCGCACCCGCAATGGCGGAGCGGAAATCGTCAAGCTACTGCAGAAAGGTTCGGCGTACTACGCACCGTCGGCTGCCGTTACCGAAATGGTGCGCTCAATTCTTGATGACGAAAAACGGGTATTGCCCGTGGCTGCCTGGTGTACAGGCCAGTATGGTGTCCAGGACATGTTTGTTGGTGTTCCCGCAGTGCTCGGCAAGGATGGTGTCGAGAAGATCCTCGAACTGGAATTGACCGAAGACGAACGCGGCCAGCTGACCAAGTCAGCCGATCACGTGAAAGAAAACGTGCAGCGGCTCGGACTGTAGACGTCAGGACCGTTTGACCGAAGACAAGCTGTTTGAGGTAGCCTTACAAGCGCCGTTGATCCCACGGATCCGCGAGCGATTGGACGGAGGGGGGTTTTTGTGTCTTCACGGCGTGGCTGATGCCGCGAAACCCCTGTTATTGGCGCTGCTTCACCGGTTACGCCGGGGCCCGACCCTGGTCGTGACGGCAGAACCCAAATTCCAAGAAGTTCTTCGGCGCGATCTGCAGTCGTTTCATCCCCTGACCTGCCTGTTTCCCGCCTGGGAAACCCTCCCGCACGAGGATGTTCTGCCTCATGCCGACATCACAGCGGATCGCTTGGGCGCGCTGCAAGCCATTAACCAAGCCGCAGATGGGTCGGCAGAGTCACAGCCGATCCTGGTTGCATCAGTACGGTCGCTGATGCAACGCACGTTGCCGCTCGAGCAGTTGGACGAACTGTGCCTAAGACTGGCGCGGGGCCAAACCATTCCGCCGGCAGCGCTTCTGGAACAATTGGGCGCTCTGGGATACAGCTGCGAGTACCAGGTTGGCGAACGCGGTGATGTTGCCCGCCGGGGTGGCATTGTCGACATCTACCCCATCCAGGCCGACAACCCAATCCGTCTCGAATTTTTTGGGGATACAATTGAATCAATCCGGGTGTTTGATATCAACAGCCAGAAATCCATTGGTCAGAGCGATGATGTCGGGATCTTTCCGGCCACGGAAATCGGGTTGACCGGTCAACCGCAAAACGACCTGGTGCCGTTGGTTGACCGTCTCCCTTCCCACACCTTGTTGGTGCTGGATGAACCAGAACGACTCGATGAAGTCGCCGGCAGCTATGCCGAAAGGTTGCCCGCGGATCATCGCCTGTACGCTCCCTGGCAGCGCATCAAGACTGCGCCCCTGCAGCAACTGACCCTGCAGACCGGACCTGCGCTGTCCTCGCCTGCCCACGCCGTTGCTTTGGACATGACTTCACTGGACGCGTTTCGTCCATTGGACACGGTCGCGTCCGAGCCGGCGATTGCGGCGCGCATGCGACAGGAATTCTTTTTGCAGATCCGTCGCTGGCAGGAGGACGAGGGATACCAGGTGCACGTGCTTTGCAGCACCGCCGGGGAGTTGCAGCGATTTCAGGAACTCTGGCATGAGGAGGCGGGGGCCGACGAACAGACCATGCCACTGACAGAGGTGCGGTTCTTGTCGCGCGGCTTGCTCTGGACTGATGCCAAGCTGGTCGTGGTGACCGACGCGGAAATCTATGGGCGCCACAAACTGATTCGCGCGCGCCATCAATACCACCGCCTCAGCCAACCCAGTGACTGGAGCGAGTTCAACGAGGGTGATTTTGTGGTGCACCTGCAGCACGGGATCGGCAAGTTCCTTGGTCTGCGGACGATTACCCAGCGCGAACGCGTGACGACCACCGACTCGCTGCGGGTTGAAGAACGTTTGACCAACCATGAAGTCCTGACGATTGAATACGCCGACCAGGCGCGGGTGTATGTCCCCATCGACCAGGCCCACCTGGTGAACAAATACATTTCAGCCGGCAAACGCACCCCCCCCTTGCACCGCCTGGGCAGCGGACTTTGGCAGCGTCAGAAACAGCGGGCTGAGAAAGCGATCCTTGATCTCGCCAGCGAACTACTCGAGATCCAGGCGGCGCGAGCCACGCTGCATGGTCATGCTTACAGCCAGGACACCGAATGGCAACGCGAGTTCGAAGCAGCGTTTGCCTATGAAGAGACACCGGACCAGGAAGACGCCATCCTCGCCGTGAAACGTGACATGGAAACATCAAAACCCATGGACCGGTTGATCTGCGGCGACGTCGGTTACGGCAAAACCGAGGTGGCTCTCCGCGCGGCTTTCAAGGCGGTGATGGAAGGCTTCCAGGTAGCTGTTCTGGTTCCCACCACCATTCTCGCCGAACAACATTACCAGACCTTTCGCGAACGACTTGCCGGTTACCCGGTAGCCACCGAGATGCTTTCCCGCTTCCGCACGGCCGGCCAGCAACGACAGATCATCGACCGCCTGCGCCGCGGTGAGGTCGATATTGTGATCGGCACCCATCGCCTGCTCAGTGCGGATGTGGCATTTAAAAATATCGGCTTGGTGGTGATCGATGAGGAACAACGGTTCGGCGTGCTGCACAAGGAACGGTTCAAGCATCTTCGCAAACTGATCGATGTCATCACCCTGAGCGCCACCCCTATCCCGCGCACCCTCTACCTCTCACTCACGGGGGCACGCGACATGAGCACGATCCAAACGCCGCCCCAGGACCGTCTGCCGGTGGAAACAACCGTGGCACCCTACGATGAACCAATGATTCAGCGCGTCATCACCCGCGAGTTGGACCGCGGCGGACAGGTATTCTTTCTGCACAATCGCGTGCGGACCATTGAATCGGTCGCCACGAAGCTTCGCCGATTGTTAAATGAAAAGGACGTCCCCTCCTCCGCCGAGGAATCCGATAGCGCAGTGCGCGTAGAGATCGCCCATGGCCAGATGCATGAACATCAACTCGAAGAGGTCATGCAACGCTTCGTCAATGGCCAGATCGATGTGCTGGTCTGCACGACCATCATTGAAAGCGGCCTCGATATTCCCAACGCCAACACCATCATCATCGACCGCGCGGATCGCTTCGGGCTGTCGGATCTCTACCAACTGCGCGGGCGGGTGGGACGTTACAAACATCAGGCCTACGCCTATATGCTGATCCCGCCACAGTTGGATCTCGTCGCCAACGCCAAGAAACGGATTGGGGCAATTCGTCGGTACAGTTCTCTGGGTAGCGGGTTCAAGATCGCCATGCGCGACCTGGAAATTCGCGGGGCGGGCAATGTACTGGGGCCGGAGCAAAGTGGTCATATCAGTGCAATTGGGTTTGATCTTTACTGTCAACTGCTCAAGCAAAGCATTGCCCGGCTGAAGAATGAACCAGTCCATCATCCTCCCCAGGTTACCGTGAGGCTCGATTTCCTGGCGACAGCGGACAAGGCGGGGGGTCGTCAAGGGACGGTTCGAGGTGAGGCGGCGGCTCATATTCCCACCCACTACATCGCCGAGTCCCGCCGGCGGGTGGAGGCGTATCGTCGCTTGGCGGCGGCGGCAACCCTCACGGAGCTGGAGGCTGTGGAGCAGGAACTCCACGACCGTTACGGGTCACCGCCGCGTGAGATCACGCGACTGTTTCACTGTGCGCGGTTGAAGTTTCAAGCTGCGACGGCCGGGATTGAAAAGGTGGAAACACGGGATGGCCGGCTGATGCTGACCCGCAACGGTCAGCTACTTCAGGTTGACGGAAAATTTCCACGGTTAGCCGCCACCACGATCGAAGATCGACTGGATGAGATCATTGCAATCCTGGGATCCCGAGTCTGAAGTCGCGCCAACCAAGTAACAACACGCGACATGGGTCAGTGGATTATTAACTCGAAGCCCGCCACGCTGCTGCGCTAGGATGGTGAGCCATGAAGAAGGTCGTTGGGCAATCCTCCCTCGAGATTATCCGGGGCGATATCACCACCCTCGAAGTGGATGTGATTGTCAATGCCGCCAATGTCGATCTCCAACACGGGGGCGGCGTGGCCCGCGCGATTTCCCATGCAGGCGGACCGTCCATCCAACGCGAGTCGGACCAGCTGATTGCTCAACGAGGCGGTCCTCTCCAATGCAGCGAGGCGGTATTTACCGGGGGTGGCAGCCTACCCGCACGGCACGTGATTCACACAGCCGGCCCAATCTGGAACCAACAACCAGAACAGGAATCGGAAAAGCTGTTACGCGCCAGTATCCGTAATTGCCTGACACTGGCCGAGGCAGAAGGCTGGCTGACGCTGGCTTTTCCAGCGATCAGCACGGGCATCTATCATTTTCCGTTCGACCTGGCCGCGCAATTTATGTTGGAGGAGACAACCGACTACCTGCAGCAAGGATCAGCACTGAAGCGGGTCATCTTTTGCCTGTTTGACGAACGGGCATACAACGCCTTTGTTAGCGCCCTCGCCGCGCTCTGAGGACTTTTCTGCCAGCAACGCGATATCGTCAGCTGAAGATCCGTCTGTCTGACCGCCGTTGCCAGCGCTGAGCCTGGCTAGGCTCGTTGACTCAGCGCCCAGTCAAGGAGCCGCGGCATCCATTTCTTCAGCCGTACACCCACCATCGCCGGGATTGTCAACAAGACTTCGCGCTGTCGCGATTGACAGGCACGAACAATCGCCCGCGCGACTTTACGCGGATGTTGACCGGCCAGGGAGGTCACCCGCGCGGGACCTTCGTAGCGAATCATCCGATCAAAAAACGCCGTATCGGTATAACCAGGCATAACCAGAATGACATCAATCCCCTCGGTTTTGAGTTCGAGCCGCAAGGCATCACTCAACGCCCGTAGAGCGAACTTGCTGGCACAATAGATGGCGTTGCGCGGCGTGGCCACCATGCTCAAGACGCTGCCAACATTGACGATCGTGCCACGAATTCCGCGGTCATCGGGTGGTTGCGCCCGCATCACCGACAGGACGGCCTGCAGACAATGCAGGGGACCGTAGAGATTGGTCTCCATCACCCGCTCGGCATCGTCCGCTTTGGTGTTGGCGACCGTGGCGCGCAACCCAATACCGGCGTTATTCACCAGGATATCGATCCTGCCCCAACGCTGGACCGTGGCTCTGACCAGGCGGGTCACCGCGGCCACCGAGGTCACATCGGTCGGCATCACCAGACAACGATCGGCCTGGTGCGGGTTCTCGGCAGCCACCTGTTCAAGCCGCGCCCGGTGGCGCGCGGCCAGCACCACCCGGCAACCACGGTCTAAAAAGGCGCGGGCAGTCTCGCATCCAATACCGCTTGATGCGCCCGTGACAATCACCACGGGAGACTGGTCTGTATCGTTTTCGTCTTTGACTGACACTGATCTGGTGCTAATAGTCTGGCAGCGAACCGATGCGGCGCCAAGACATGATTGCTGACCCTACTCAAATAAAACCAACGATCCTCGCCATTGATGATGAGCCCGATATCCTCGATATCATCAAGACGGCGCTGGAGGGTGAAGGGTTTTCGGTCGTGACCGCGCAGGATCCCAACGAGGGCATTGACTATTTCGAGCAACATGCCAGGCAGATTGGCCTGGTCCTGCTGGATTACATCATGCCGTCCATGACCGGCGACTCGGTCTTCGAGTGCCTACAGCGCATTGATGCCGAGGTGAAGGTACTACTGCTGACCGCGTGTGACGATCACGTTGCCCGTGCGATGTTCGCCAATGGTCTTCGCGGCTACATGCAGAAACCGTTCTACCTCGATGATCTGGTAAACCGTGTTCGCGAGGAGATTGAATCGGACTAGGCTATGGATGAAACGAGTGAACAACTAGAACAGGTCTACCAGGCACGGGATGAGTGGGAAGGCACCATCATCGTGGGGTATTTGCGCGACAACGACGTGGAAGCCACCCTACGGCGTCCCCCATCAGTACCACCACTTGATAGCGCGGAACATCTCACAGGAACCCACAAGCTTCATGGTATTTTTGTCCTGGAACACCAGGCCCAACAGGCCCGCGACCTGATCAACGCGTTTCAGTCCTCGGTGACCGATGAAAGCGTCTTGGCGGAAACCGCGGCACAGCGTCTACAAGTCGATCGTGACACGATCCACAAACTCCGCGGTGAACTCACCGAGGAAAAGAAAACGTTCGAGGCGCTGGGTTGGATTGTGGTTGTCTTTCTTGCAGCCTCGGCATTGCTCTGGGCCATCTGGCCCGCATGGCTCAAGGTAAGCCAGCCACCGACCGGTTTGCGGTGGGTGATGGTCATTATCTTCGCGCTGGGGGCGGCTTTTGTCGGTGGCTGGACCAGTCGCCGCATGAAATAAGTTTTCGAGTTCAATTCATCACATGGGCTTGGTTTGTAACATCGATCAACGCGGACGCCGCGTGCGGCTCGTCGCCGGCATCATGACCGATGTGCTGGGCTGCGGATTGATCATCGCCGGTATCATCACCAACAGTGCGATGTTGTTGGGGGCGGGTGTCGTCGCCTGCCTGGGCGGAGGGTTCATGGTGTTTGAAGGCGCGGCCGGTTGGTGCGCCCTGCGCGCCCTCGGCTTCAAAACAAAACTCTAGGCGATGGGCTGCCCGGGCCTGACGATGCGAGAGGCTTACCGCAGCTAAATCTTACCGCGGAAATACTCGACCGTCTTGGCCAACCCCTCGGCAAGATCTACCCGGGGTTCCCAACCCAGCACCTCGCGGGCGCGGGTGATATCCGGCCGGCGCTGTTTGGGGTCATCCACCGGGAGAGGCTCGTGCACAACAGTCCCCTGTTGGCCGGTCGCGGCCAACACCTGATCAGCAAACTCTCGAATGGTGAATTCTGATGGATTGCCGATGTTAACCGGGTCGTGCGTGTCAGACTGCGACAGTCGATAGATCCCATCGATCAAATCACTGACATAGCAGAAACTGCGTGTCTGGTTGCCGTCACCGAAAACCGTCAACGACTCGCCCCGTAACGCCTGGCCAATAAACGCGGGTACGACCCGGCCATCACGCAGCCGCATGCGGGGGCCGTAGGTGTTGAAAATACGCACGATCTTGGTATCCACGCCATGATGACGCATGTAGGCCATGGTCATCGCCTCGGCGAATCGCTTGGCCTCGTCGTACACGCCACGAGGTCCAATCGGATTGACGTTGCCCCAATAACTCTCGGTCTGCGGATGCTGCAACGGATCGCCGTAGATTTCCGAGGTGGATGCCAGCAGGAACCGCGCACCCTTTGCTTTTGCCAGGCCCAGTGCGTTGTGGGTTCCCAGCGACCCCACTTTCAATGTCTGGATGGGCAGCTCCAGATAGTCAATTGGGCTGGCCGGCGAGGCAAAGTGGAAGACGAAATCAACTGGACCATCCAGAAAAATAAAGTTGGATACATCGTGACGAATAAAACGAAATCGCTCGTTCCCGGCGAGGTGCGCGATATTTTCCGGGTTACCCGTGATGAGGTTGTCCAGCGCCGTGACATGATGCCCCTCTGCCAAAAGCCGATCCGCAAGGTGTGAACCAAGAAATCCAGCGCCGCCGGTGACAACCGAAAGAGGTGATTTGTTTTTCATATCAATGTTTATTCAATGCTTGATGGCTCGTGCTTGTCCGCAGGCGAGCCGCTTGATCGACTCAAACACAAGAAGCGAATCACGCCGTGTTTCGATCAACCAGGGATTAGAGTCAACGAAAGCGATCCTGCACCAATCAAACACCCATTTGCCAGCGAAATCACGTCTCGGATTTTGGATCACCACTAACCCTGAGTGCTGGTCGCCAGTAGAATGATCAGCAAAGGACTACGCGATCGTAGCGATCCGAGGGTGGGCCGAGTCCCGTTCCCCAGCCGAACGAGGACAGGCTAATTGAGCATCAGCTCCGGATACACGTCACGCACAAACCCCGCCATCATCTCCATGGTGTTGTCCTCGGCACGCTCTAGACTGGTCTGATTTTTCGTGTCAACCATGGCGTGGAGGAGGATATAGGACCAGCGATGGTTGGTGTTATGTAAAACACGATCCTTGGTGGTCAGGATCACGCGTTCCATGTGGTGCGGCGTCACCCGTTCCTTACCCACAAACCAGTAAGCAAAGACCGCCCGAAACTTCGTAGGCCTGCCCTGCTCGCGGCCTTGCTCGGTTTCGGCATTCAGGCGCATCAGCTTGAGACGGCCCTTATGGGCTGAAGGGATTTGGACCTCCTCAACAAATTGACTGTGGATTTTCCAACCCTGGGCCGGCAAACAGAGTTCGGGTCGGTGAATACTCGTGA
>JABAHO010003155.1_pt1 | contig 25036 bp, 21 predicted proteins | sample 7062071 | NCBI WGS metagenome assembly JABAHO01 (sample SAMN14534356, study PRJNA622989) | marine sediment metagenome | biome: marine biome [ENVO:00000428]; feature: marine pelagic biome [ENVO:01000023]; material: deep marine sediment [ENVO:00002113] | place: India: Gulf of Kutch | collected...
TCAGCGCCGCCGAGGGCACTTCGATCATGACTCCGACCGGGGGCGCGGGGTGGGACGCGTCGACTTCGGCTTCGATCTCCCGGAGGATCTCCCGCACCCGCCGGAGCTCGTCGAGCGCCGAGATCATCGGCAGCAGACAGCGCAGGTTGCCCGTCTCGTTGGCCCGCAAAATGGCGCGCAGCTGTGCGCGTAGGGATCCCTCGTCCCGTAGCGAGAGCCGGATCGAACGGCAGCCGAGCTGGGGGTTCTCCTCGTCCTCGAATCCGATCCCCGGCATCGCCTTGTCGCCGCCCAGGTCGAGGGTGCGGATCGTCACCGGGTACGGCGCCATCGCCTCCGCCGCCTGGGTGTAGACCTTGCACTGCTCGTCCTCCGCGGGGATCCCGCGATGCGCGAGCGCGAGAAGCTCGGTCCGAAACAGGCCGATCCCTTCCGCGCCGTGTCGCTCGCACAGACGCAGGTCGGCCAGGAGCCCCACATTCGCGGTGAGGGCGATCGGGCGGCCGTCGCGCGTCTCCGAGGGACGCTGCCTGAGTGCGTCGAGGTGGCCGATCAGGATTTCGAAGCGCTGTTGCTCCTCGCGGTAGTTCTCGAGCACGCGTTCGTCGGGGGAGAGAAAGACACGGCCGTTGATTCCGTCGACCACCGCCAGCTCACCGGGTCGGGCGAGACGCATGATCTCGCTCACCCCGGTCACCGCCGGAATCTCGAGGGTTCGCGCGAAGATGGCCCCGTGCGAGGTCACACCGCCGTGCTCGGCGACGATGGCGCCGACCTTGTCGGTTTCGAGTTGCGCGAAGTGGGCCGGGAGGATCATGTCCGTCACCACCACCGCCCCTTCGGAGAGGGGAATGTTGTGGTGACGCACACCGAGCAATTTCGCGACGACGCGGCGCCCGACGTCTTCCACGTCGACGCCGCGTTCCTGGAAATAGGGATCCTCGATCCGACCGAACAACGCCTTGTACTCGTCGACGACACCGCGCACGGCCTCTACGGCGTTGCCGCTCTCCGCGACGCGATGATCGAGACGCGCGAGAAAGCCCTTGTCCTCGAGGATCTGGATGTGGGTATTGAAGACCGCGGAGAACTCGGGGCCAAAGCGTTCGCCGAGCTCCTGGACCAGGTCATCGAGTTCCCGTCGAGCACCCGCCACCGCCTCGAGGAGATCGTGGTGTTCGCTCTCGGGGTCGCCGGCCTCGTAACGCATCTGCGAAAGATCGGGCGGCGCCTCGAGCAGGTAGACCGGCCCGATGGTGATGCCCGTCGAGGACGGGATCCCGTGGAGTTCCTCGTTCTTTTCAGCGCGTGCGGGCGCGTCGCGGGCAAGACTCAACCCGGCGCGCGCCAGGTCGTCGACGAAACGGAGGCGTTCCTCGTCGGGCGCGGCCACCAGTTCGAGGAGCGTCGCGTTGAACACGAGTGGCGCGATCATCTGGGCGCAGGAGCGCAACATCTCGACGTCGCGCTCTTCGAAGTGGCGCTCACTCACCGTCTGCACCACCAGGACGCCGAGCGGTACGCCGCGCACGATCAGCGGCACCGCCATCAACGACGCGTAGCGCTCTTCTCCGGTTTCGGGGAAGTAACGGAACGCGGGGTGTTCCTGGGCTCGCTCGAGTGCCAGGGGTTCGCCACTGTCGGCCACCGCGCCGACCAGACCCTCACCCACATCGAGTTGCACGCGGCCGACGGCGCTCTGTGCGAGCCCCTTGGTCGCGCGCAGCGTCAAGCGCCCGGGGTCGGGTTCGCTCAGGTAGACGGAGCAGACGTCGGCATCGAGACGCTTCGCGACCAGGTCGACGACATTGCGCAGGGTTTCGTTGAGATCGTGAGATCTCGAGACAATCCCGGCGATATCGGCGAGAAGTGTGACGCGATCGGGAATCGGTCTGCCCCCTCCGGACAATGTACCCGAGGTCTAGCGAGACCGGCGGGGAGTACCCGCACCCGGCTGTCAGGAGAAAGGACTAGTGCGGCGAGGGCATCCGCGGCTCGGCGGAGAACAGATCGCGCGGCGGGAAGACCTGGTCCTTGTCCTCGAAGCGCAGGCCGAGCGCGAGCAGGATCTTGCGCTTGGTGTCCATGCGGCAGTTCATGCCCTTCTCGACGCTGTGGATCGTCCGCAGCGCGACCTTCGCCTTGCGGGCGAGCTGGGCCTGGGTCATCAGGCGGTTTTCTCGAAGTTCGCGCACGCGGTTTTTCTGGGCGCGCGGGTTGTTGCTCTCCATCCTGTCGACTCCCTACTTGGCACCTTTGGTGCGCTCGCGGTGCATCCACGGAGTTGTTTCGGAAGAGAGCCTGATTTCTTTAGAAATAATCGGCGCTTGGACGAGTGTGTCCGCGGCGGGTCGGGGCAAAACCCTGCGCCGCGAATCCCCTGGAGAGGCGCTTGGAAGGCCGCCAAATCCGCACATTTTTCGCGTCGTTGTGAAGCCTAGTGAGGGTCCGCCAATCGGCAGCCAACACGCAGCTTCGAGCAGCCAAAAAGCTTAAAAATCGCTCGCCCGGAGCAAGCCCGGGGCGAGACGCGCGAGCCCGGGATGCGCCGGACCGGTTGCTACCTTGCATCAGAGAGCTCATCAGATAGCCGGAACCCTGTCGGAAGCCCCGAGCGCCTCGACAGGTCTCGATTCGACCCACCGGATCCCGGGGGGACACCAACTGAGGGCGAGGCCCAGAACCTGATGGCGATTGCGCGAGGGCGAGCACTGCGCGCCCTGCTCTTCGGGGTGCTCTTTTGCGGGGCCGTGGGGGCGGGAATCTGGGCCTCCGCGGCCTTTGCCCCTGAACGCGTGCGGGTAGCCACCGAGCGGGCCCTCACGGACCTGTTCGGGACGACCCGGGTGGGCGCACTCAGTCTGGGGTGGTCGCAGGGCCCGGCCGTGGTCGCCCATTCGATCCAGGTGAGCGAAGCGGACGCAGTCGTCCTCCTGCTCGACCGGGTCGAGCTGCGCCTCGATCTCCTGCGCCTTTTTCGGGGAGACGGCCGCTTCGATCGTCTGAAGGTACGGGGCGTCCGATTGAAGCTGGTGCGTCTCGCGGATGGCGGGCTCCGGCCCGAGCGCCTCGACCGGATGCTGCGGGAGCGGGGGCTACCCGGTGCCGGCGAAGCGAGAGTGGAGATTCGCGACATCGAGATTCTCGATGGCCGTATCGAGCTCCTCGACGACGCGAGTCGCGCGATCCACAGCATCGAGAGCGTCGCGATGCGTGTCCGCCTTCGCCCCACCCTCGAGATCACGCTCCGCGGACGGATTGGCGGCGCTCCCTTTCAGCTCCGCGGTGAGGGGCCGAAAGAGTCGAGAACCTTCCAGGCCGCATTCGAGCGCGTGACGTTGGACGACCTGCGGCCCTGGTGGTTCGGGGACGCCCACCTCTTCCCGGCCCTCGACGGTGTCCTGGCGGTGAGCGCGCGCGGCGTGCGGACGGACAGCACCCTTTCGGTAGAACGTCTCGAGGCGGAACTGGGGTCCGCGAGCTTCGAAGGGCGCCCCCTTCCCTTTTTGCGCGTGGGCGGGGCCCTCGAGTTCGGACCCGAGCGCGTCGAAGTGCGCGAGCTCCGGCTGAGTGCCGACGCCGCCGTGGCCACCTTCTCGGCATCCCTCCCGAGGGAGCGCGGGGCGAACGCCACCGTCGACGCGCTCCTCGAGACGCAGCGCCTCGACCTCTACACCCTGCGCGACCATATCGAGTCCCTGGGCCTCGACCCGATCCGACCGCTCCTCGAAAGCCTCGAGAGCGGGCTGATCGAGTCCGTCCGGATCGAGGCCGACGATGCGCCCTGGGACGCCCTCGACGGCTGGACCCGCGACCCCACACGCTGGCCTGAGGGCCTGCGCCTCGAAGCGTCCTTCCGGGACGTAGCCGTCCCGCTCGAAGGCGAGCCCTTGCGAGAGTTTCGGGGGCGCCTCGAGGTCGGACCGGAGCAATTGGGAATCCGAGACGTGCACGCGTTGATCGGAGATCGACCGCTACCGGAGCTTGATCTCACGATCGAAGGGTGGTCGCGCCTCGCGGCCTCCCCAAACAACCGGACCCTCAGCGCCGTCCCCCCCCTGCCCGGCCGGGTCGCGTTGATGGAGTGGCTCGAGGCGACCCGCAAACCGGTCCCCGGTTGGCAGAACGCGCGTGTGGAGTTGGACTGGATCGACCACCCCGTCTTGCTCCGCCCGGTCGAACGCGTCGCCGCGACTCTGCGGCCCCTGACGCCGGGGATCGAGGTCGACCTCCACGGCGCCCGCTGGGGCGATGTATGGGTGTCGGGGAGGGGAGCCATTCGCGATACCGAGACGGCAAACCGAATCGAGCTGGCGCTTCGGACGCACGCCTCCGCCCCGGCCTCCATCGGGGACCGCGTCGAGAGTGTGGTGCGAAACGCCCCGATGGAACGCCGCGGCGATGCCTGGTCGGCCGGGCGCGCTGACGTCGCGTTGACCCGTTTTGGAGTCTTCGGGATGAAACGCGCCGTGTTGAGCTTTGAAGCGGTCGGAACCGCGTTGCGCAGCGAGGACGTCACCTTTGACGTCGACCCCAAAGGCCTGCTGCGCGGAAACCTCGATGTCGAGCTGGGTGTCGCAGACGCGGTTCCCTATCGCGCCTCCTTCCAGGTCGCCGATGGTGATCTCACGTCCGTCCTCGAAGATCTCGGGGCCCGCCAGGGCGTGAGCGAAGGGCGCCTGGTCCTCGCGGCGGACCTTCACGGCCATCTGCGCGCCGGCGAAGCGATGCTGGCCTCGCTGCGCGGACCCATTTCAGCACAGGCTCGGGAAGGTCTGATCCGGCAGCGCGTTCCGTGGGCCCTCGCCATCGCCGCGGCGAGCGAGACGCTGAACCCATTCCGCTCTCGCGAGACCATTCCCTACGACGCGATCAGCGCCGAGTTCGAACTCGTCGAGGGCCACCTCGAGGCCAAGGCGCTTTCGATCACCGGGCCGACCATTCGCCTCGTCGCAACCGGCTCGCTCTACTACGAGGCCGACCCGAGCCAGTTGGAGGCCGTCGTCGGTCTGTTCTTTTTCCGAGGTCTCGACCGGCTCATCGATCGGGTCCCGATCTTGAACACGCTCCTCCTCGGCGAAGACGACAACTTCGTCGCCGCCTATTTCTCGGTGGAGGGGCCCTGGAACGAGCCCAAGGCCGATCTCATCCCGGTCAAGTCGTTCCTGGACGGCCCCGGAAGCCTCGTGGCGCAAGGGGTGCCCTCCTTCGTGAAAGGCGGGCTGGCCCAGCTGGGTCGTGTCTTTGTTCCCGGTCGTCGGTCGAGGAAGGAAGAATGAGCGGCGCGCGCTCGACAGCGGGAAAGGTGATGAGCCGGCCGCAGGCTCTCCGCTTCCGCGAACGCGCGCGGCGGCGGGGCGAGCGCGTCGTCTTCACCAACGGATGCTTCGATCTACTCCACGCCGGTCATGTCGCGAGCCTCGAGGAAGCGCGGGGACACGGCGAGCACTTGATCGTCGGGCTCAACAGCGACGCGAGCGTCCGCGCGCAAAAGGGAGACGACCGACCCGTGGTGCCGGGCCGCGAGCGGGCCCGTGTGCTCGCCGGCCTCGCCTGTGTCGACGCCGTGGTGTTCTTTCGCGCCGCGACCCCACTGCGCTTGATCTGTGCGCTGCGCCCGGACGTGCTCGCGAAGGGGGGCGATTGGGCGCTCGATCAGATCGCCGGACGCAAGGAGGTGGAGAGCTGGGGTGGGCGCGTCGTACGCCTGCGCGAAGTGCCTGGCATCCGCAGCAGCGCGATCATCGACCGTATCCNNGGCCCGTAGAGACCGATTCGCCCTCTACAGACCCGAATCGATCTCGGCGAGGAAGGCGGGGTCGAGCAGCTGCACCTCGGCGTGGGCGCCCTCCTCCAACGCCTCCGCGTCGGCGGGAAAGATCAAGAGACCCTGCGCTTTGGCCATCGAACGCAACACGCCGGAGCTCTGGTTTCCGGTACTGGTCGCGACGATCTCGTCGCCGCGGCGCTCGAGAGTCACGCGAACCAGATGCATGCGACCGGCGGCTTTGCGCAGTGATTTGGCGAGTCGCGCGCGGACGCGGGGTCGAAACAGCCGGGTGTGACCACCCATCTTGAGGAGCGCGGGGCGCACGAACTCTTCGAAGGTCACCATCGCCGACACGGGATTGCCCGGAAGCCCGAACACGAAGGGCCCGCACTCGCCAAAGCGACCGAAGACCAGGGGGAATCCGGGCTTGATCTTCACGCCCCAGAACACGAGCTCGCAGCCGAGACCCTCGAGAACGGGCCGTACGTAATCTCGGTCCCCCACCGAGACGCCTGCCGAACTCACGATGACGTGGCTGGTCATCGCCGCGCGCAGCATGCCCTCGAGCGCTTCGGGGGTGTCGGCGGCGATCCCGGTATAGAGGGGGACACCGCCCGCCTCGTCGACCTGCGCCGAGAGGCTGTAGGAGTTGGACGAGACGATGCGTCCCCGCGCAGCGTCGCCGTCGGGTTCGATCAACTCGTCCCCGCTCGAGAGCAGACTGACGCGGGGCGCCTGCACGACCGACACCGTGGAGCGACCCACCGAGGCCAACACGCCCAGCGCCGCCGCACCGAGCCGCGTGCCGGGTTCGAGGACGCAGTCGCCGACCGCGATGTCTTCACCGGCCTCGCGGACGTTGTCCCCGGACGGCACCGACACGGCCAGGCGGACGCGACCGTCGCCGGCCTCGGTGTCTTCCTGGCGGGCGACGGCGTCGGCACCCGGTGGGAGCGGGCCACCGGTGAAGATGCGTACCGCTTGACCGGGCAAGATCGGGTCTCCGGGAACCGAGCCCGCCGCGTTCTCTCGAACCACCTCGAGGGCGTCTTTTGAATCGAGATCGGCGGCGTGGAGCGCGTAGCCATCCATGGCGGACACCGACCAGGGGGGTAGCGCTCGCTTCGAGACGACGGCCTCGGCCAGGATTCGGCCGTGTGCGCTGGTCGCGGCACACACCTCGGCGGGCAGCGTAGACACAGCCTCCAGAATGATCTGCTGCGCTTCCGCGGCCGGTAGGCCCGTTTGCATCGATCCACACTAGCAAGCCGACCGTGTCTGCCCAAAAAAGGGGCACTAACCTGTGTGCGGGAGGCGGTATGAGCAAGCGCGGGCGAGAACTCGATCTGAAGCGTGTGTTCGAGGCGATGATCGACGGCGTCATCGTGGTGAACGCGCGGGGTGAGATCGATCGCATCAACGGCGCGGCGCGACGCATCCTGGGCTTGCGAGGCGCCCTGGCCCCGGGGAGCGGGATCGACGCCTTGCCCCACGCGGAGCGATTCGCCGATGCGCTCCGCCGTACGCTCGCGGAGCAGACCTCGACCGTGATCCACGACCTGGATCTCGAAGTCGGTCCCGGTGGCGGTCTGTTCGAGAGCGAGGAGAAGGGAGCGACCGTCGTCCACGTCGAGACCGTCCCGATTCTCGGGGCGAACGCCGAACTCGAGGGCGCGGCACTCGTGTTGAGGGACACCACCATCGGCGTGTCCCTACGCGAGGCCCGCGATGCCCAACAGCAGGACCAGTTGTTCGGACAGATGGCCGCGGGGATCGCCCACGAAGTCAAAAACCCGCTGGGCGGGATCCGCGGCGCGGCCGAACTCCTCGCGCGGCACAGCGACGACAAACGTTCACTCCGCCGGGCCGAGCTCATCATCGGGGAAGTCGATCGGATCACGACGCTGATCGACGACTTCATGGTGTTCACGCACGACCGGCTGCGCCTCGACTCGATCAATGTCCACCGCGTGCTCGACGACGTCCTGCACGTCGCGGAGCACGATCGCCTCGCCGAGGGAATCCGTTTCGAACGCCACTTCGATCCCTCGATCCCCGAGCTCGAGGCCGACGGAGACCGCTTGCGTCAGGCGTTCTTGAACCTCGTACGCAACGCCTTGGACGCGATGGCCGAGGATGGGGGCCGACTTCGGGTATCGACACGGCTCCGTCTCGACCACCGACTCGAGCTGGACCAGGATGCCCGGGGACCGAGTGTGATCATCGACGTCGAGGACGAGGGTCGCGGGATCGCGGCCGAGCATCGCGATCAGATCGGGACGCCCTTTTTCACGACCAAGCCGGAGGGAACAGGCTTGGGGCTGGCGATCTGCCGTCACTTCATCGCCAAACACGGCGGCTCTCTCCAGCTGAGTCCCCGGGAGCCACGGGGTACGCGGGCCCGGGTGGCCTTGCCCCTTCGGAGGCGCACATGAGTGGACGCAGCGCGCGGGTTCTGGTGGCGGACGACGAGGCGTCGATCCGCTTCGTACTCCGCGAGGCGCTCGAGGAGGAGGGACACGAAGTCGTCGAGGTCGAGGACGGCGACGCCGCGTGGCAGGCACTCTCGGAGCAGTCCTTCGACATCGCCTTCGTGGACATCCGGATGCCGGGGCAATCCGGTCTCGAGGTGATCGAGCGCGCCAAGGCGAGTGCGCTCGAGGTGGCGGCGGTGATCGTCACCGCACAAAACACCCTCGACCACGCCGTCGAGGCGATGAAACACGGTGCCCTCGACTACCTCNNAGGTCCTGGCCCTGGTCGACAAGGCGTTGCGGGTTCGCGCGCTCGAGCGCGAGGTCGCGCATCTGCGTCGGGAGGCGCGACAGAGCGGAGAGCCCCGCCTCATCGGCCGCAGCCCAGCTGTCCTCGAGGTCTTCAAGACCATCGGACGGGTGGCCCCCCGCAACGTCCCGGTGCTGATCACCGGCGAGAGCGGCACGGGCAAGGAGCTCGTCGCTCGGGCGATCCACAGCGCGAGTCCCCGGGGCGACGCCGCCTTCGTCGCCGTCAACGCCGCCGCCATCCCACGCGAACTTCTCGAAAGCGAAATGTTCGGCCACGAGCGCGGCGCCTTCACCGGCGCGGTCGAGGCGCGGGCCGGCCGCTTCCGCGAGGCGCACGGCGGCACCCTCTTCCTCGACGAGATCGGCGACATGCCCGCCGACCTCCAGGCCAAGCTGCTGCGCGTGCTGCAGAGCGGCGAGGTCACCCCGGTGGGCGGCCGCCGCGCCGAGCAGGTCGACGTGCGCATCGTCGCCGCCACCCATCGCGATCTCGAGACCGAGGTGTCAGAGGGCCGCTTTCGCGAAGATCTGCTCTACCGGCTCCGCGTGATCCCCCTTCACATGCCACCGTTGCGGGAGCGCCGCGAGGATATCGCCGTGTTGGCGCGCCACTTCGCCACCCGGTACAGCGCGGAGCTGCAGAGTGAGGCCCAGGTTCTTTCGGACGACGCTCTCGAGTTTCTGGGCGTGCACCCCTGGCCGGGAAACGTCCGAGAACTCGAGAACGCCATCAAACGCGCCCTCGTGCTGGGCGCTCACGAAGTGCTGGAGGCCGCCGATTTTGCGTTTCTCGACGAGGAACGCCGTGGCCGCGATCGGGTCGAGACGCTGGAGGAGCGCGTCAGCGGGGAGGCCCAGGCGGCGTTTCGCGAGGGCAGCGAGGGCGAGGTGTACCGGGCCTTTGTCGAGCGGGTCGAACGTCCCGTGATCGCCGCGGCCCTGGAGTTCACGGGCGGCAATCAGCTGCGGGCGGCCGCCCTCCTCGGAATCAACCGCAACACACTTCGCAAGAAGATCACCGAGCTCGAGATCCAGATTCCGGTGCGCTCGTGAGCCGCGCGGCGCCCGCTGCCCCGAATCCGACCGGCGTCTACGTCCTGGTCGACGACGACCCGCGCTGGGGCGCGGACCCGGTCGACCAGGCACGCGCAGCACTCGCAGGGGGGGCGGGCGCGATCCAGCTGCGCGCCAAACACGCCACGGACCGCGAGCAGATCGCCTGGGGTCGGGAGATCGCGCGGCTGGCGCGCGGGGCGGGGGCGCCCTTCTTTGTAAACGATCGCTACGACCTCGCCCTGGCCTGCGGCGCGGACGGTGTCCACCTCGGGCAGGACGACCTTCCGCCTGCGCGAATTCCTCCGCGGGCGCGCGAGCAGCTCCAGATCGGGCGTTCCACGCACACCCTGGCCCAAGCCCGCACGGCGCGGACCGAGCCCATCGATTACCTGGCCTACGGACCGGTGTTCGGCACCACCTCGAAGGCCTCCGCTTACGATGCACGCGGCATCGAGGGTCTGCGCCAGGTCTGTGAAATCGCAGGCGCCATGCCGGTCGTTGCGATCGGCGGCATCGACGTCACACGCTGCGCGGAGGTCATACGGGCCGGGGCGGCGGCCGTGTGTGTCATCTCGGCGGTCGCCGGCGCGGAGGACCCGCGCGCGGCCACCGCCGCGCTGGCCCAGGCCTGCGAGGGCGGGCGTGGTTGAGGACCTTCTCCCTCGTCTCCTGGCCGCCCTCGGGGTGGCGAGCGCGCTCGCCGCAGCCTGGGCCCTTGCGCTGGATCGGCGCAGCCCTCCGTGGCGCATGCTCGGCGCGGGGCTCGCGCTCCAACTCATCGTCGCCCTGATCTTCCTCAAGACCCGCGCGGGCGACCTCCTCTTCGTCGCTGCTTCGCACGGGGTTCGCGCCCTGGCGGCTCCCGCAAAGGCCGGGGCGGAGTTCGTGTTCGGCGCCACGGCCACGGGCCCGACGACCATCGCATTCCACGTACTCCCGACGATCGTGTTCCTGGGCAGTCTCTTCGCCGTCCTCGACTATCTGGGAGGCGTGCGGCTCGCGGTGCGTGGCATGGCGGCGCTCTTTGGCCGGACGCTGCGGCTGTCGGGAGCCGAGAGCCTGGCCGCGGCGGCGAACCTCTTTCTCGGCATGGTCGAAGCTCCGCTGTGTATTCGATCCTATCTGGCCGGAATGACGCGCTCCGAGCTCTTCACGGTGATGGCAGTCGGCATGTCCACCGTCGCCGGCTCGGTCCTCGTGGTATACGCAGAGCTCCTCGGCGCGGACTACGCGGGTCACCTCGTCACCGCGAGCCTCATCGCGGCGCCCGGCGGCATCATGATCGCCAAACTCATGGTGCCCGAACGCGAGACCCCCGCGACCCGCGTCGGTGTCATGCCGGAGCGCAGCGGTGAGGCGAGCGGCTTCGTGGACGCGGCCGCCCAGGGCGCCCTCGCGGGTCTGCGTCTTGCGGCGTACATCGGTGCGACCCTGATCGCCTTCGTCGCCCTGGTCGCGTTCGCGAACCAGATCCTGGGCGCCCTGGGCGGCTGGGTCGGCGTACCCGATCTCTCTCTCCAGAAGATCCTGGGCGTCCTCTTCTCACCCCTCGCCGCACTCATGGGCGTTCCCGGCGAAGAGGTCTTCACCGTCGCGTCTCTCCTCGGAACCAAGACGGTGCTGAACGAGTTTCTCGCCTACCGCGATCTGGCCGACCTCGTCGCCGCGGGGGCGCTGTCGGCGCGCAGCGCGACGCTCGCGAGCTACGCGCTGTGCGGCTTCGCGAACTTCGGCTCCCTCGCGATTCTCCTGGGGGGGCTCGGCGCCATGGCACCCCAGCGGCGCGCCGACGTCGCGGCGCTCGGGCCGCGATCTCTCGTCGCCGGAACCCTCGCCACATTCATGGCGGCGTGCATCGCGGGACTCTTGCTGTAGGGAAACGGGTTTGCGGCGCTCAGGGGTGGGTCGTGACGATGCCGCCGTCGACGGGGATCAACGCCCCCGTGAGATAGGTGCCTGCGCGCGATGACAAGAACAACGCGATCCCCGCCATGTCCTCCGGTTCCCCGATCCGTCCCATCGGACAGCTGGCGATGATCTGATCGCCGAAGCGTTCGATGGTCTCGGCCATCATCTTGCTCTGGAAAGGACCGGGCGCCACGGCGTTGACAGTGACGGAGGGCGCCAGCTTCTTGGCCAGCATCTTGGTGAGTTGGTGCAGACCCGCCTTGGCTGCGACGTAGGGATAGATCTCCAGGGCGGGCACGCGCATGCCGTCGATCGAACCGATGTTGATTACACGCGCCGGCTCGCCCGGTCGGGCCGCGGCGTCGAGAGCGGGCCGCAGATATCGGGTCAGGTTGAACACCGCTTTGAGGTTGGTGTTCATCACCTTGTCCCAACCGGCTTCGGGAAACTCGTCGAAGGGCGCCCCCCAGTTGGCGCCGGCGTTGTTGACCNNCGAAGGGAGCCGCCCAGTTCGCCCCGGCGTTGTTCACGAGGACGTGGAGCTCCGGGGAGCGGTCGCGTATCGCAGTGGCGAGGGCCTCGACGCCGGTGTCGGTTCCGAGGTCGGCGCGCAGCGCGTGACAGGGTCCGATCTCGCTGAGCGCTTCCGCGGTCGCTTCGCATTCGGCCTCCTTGCGGGCGGCGATGTACACCGTGGCCCCGGCCGAAACGAAGCCCTCGGCGATCATCCGACCGATCCCGCGGGAACCCCCGGTGACCAGAACATTTTTCCCCGCGACGGAGAAGAGTTGTGCGGTGTTCATGGGTTGTCCTCCGAGTTGGGGATGGCACCGGTCGCCTCCTCCCAGGCCCGGCGCACGACGAAGGCGCGATCGAGATAGAAGAGACCGGGTACGCCGATTGGCTCGTATCCGCCGTCGCCGAGGCCCTCGGCCCCGAGGCGTTCGGCTTCGGCCTGGGTCTGCTCCAGGCTCCACCCCTCCGCTTCGGCCCGATCGCCGAGGTCGACCAGCGCGCGGAGGAAGGTCTGGAATGCGACGACGTCTTCGCGGGTTCCGACGGCTCCGTGGCCGGGAATCGCGTGTTCGAAGTCGATCTCGAGGGCGCGGTCCAGGGTCGCGAGCCATTCTCTGAGACTCCCCCCCGCCTCGAGGTCGATGTTCGGATACATGTCGTGAAAGAAGAGATCGCCAAAATGGAGGGCGGCGTCGTCGACGAAATGAACCAGTGCGTCTCCGGCGGTGTGTCCGCGGCCCAGGTAGAGCACGCGCACGGTTTTGTCGCCCGCCAGAAATTCGTGGCGCTCCCGAAACGTCTTGGTCGGCAACGACTCGGCGTTGTCCCCCTCCCAGTATTCGCCGTCCATGTTGAGCAACAGCGCGCGGGTACGCTCGGTCGAAATGATCTCGGTGCCGGCCGGAAAGGCCAGATTCCCATGCGTGTGATCGAGGTGATAGTGCGTGTTGATCACCTTGAGGACGGGTCCGTCGGCCAGAGCCTCGGCCTGCTCCCGAATCCGGTCTCCCTGAAAACGGAAGGTGAGGGTGTCGACGATGACCGCGCCGCGCTCGCTCCGAAGTACCGCGACGTTGCCGCCGAACCCGCGGAGGAGGTGGAGGTCGTCGCTCAGCGTTTCGACCTCGAGGGCGGTGACCCACTGGTACGCGAGTATCGCGGCCAGGGCGCTTCCCACACCCAGCACGAGCACCGCCAGCGTCAGGACCCGTCGCATGGCTCCCCCCTTCGGGCGCCGGAGTATAGGGGGGGTTGCACGGGGGTCGCGGCCGAAGCCGGCTCGCGCTCAGTGGACTCCCGGGGTGGCGACGATCGTGGCGGGGTCGACCCCCAGACGCGTCCAGATGTGTCCCCACAGTTCGCCTTCGGGCACGTCGAGGAGCGCCTCCTCATCCTCGAGGGGCGCCACCACCCAGGCCCCCTGAGCGAGCTCCGCCTCGAGCTGCCCGGGGCCCCAACCGGCGTACCCGAGAAACAAGCGCAAACTCCCCGTCGGAGATTGCGCGACGCTGCGCAGCGCATCCAACGTGCCGGCGAAGTGGAGATCGTGGAGCAGAGGGGTCGCGGCCGGGTCGGCGGCCAAGGTCGCCGAATCGGAAACCACCCAACCGGTGTTCGGTTGCACGGGGCCACCCCAATGGACGAGGTGCTCTCCACGACCCTGCCACGTGACGCCGAGTGTTTCACACAACTCGGCAGCCCGGACTTCGGTGGGTCTGTTCAGCACCATCCCGACCGTCCCTTCCTCGTCGTGGTGCACGATGAGCACGACTGTGCGATGAAAGTTCGGGTCGAGAAGATCGGGCATCGCGATCAAGAGCGACGGCGCGAGGGAATCATTCGTCACGCCACAAGCGTAGCCGACGAACGCCTGCCGTCCTCGTGGTTGCCAGCGCGAGCAAATCATCCGTCACACTTCGGGCGCAGCCAATGACGTCTCCCCTTCCTTCTGAATCACCGAGCGAGCAACCGGACCCGCCGGAACCGGATCTCGTGGAACGCGCGGGGGTGCTCGTGGCGACGGTCGTGCTCGCGGCGTTGGTCGTGTGGAGTATCGAGGGGTTGCGGGGCAACCCTGCAGAGCCCGCGCGGCGGCTTGCGTGGAGCGCGGTGGCAGTCGGCGCGGGGTGTTGTTGGATCAGCTTGCTGATTTCGCTGCGACACGCATCTCCGCTCGCGCGCCTCGGACTGGTGGCCGTTCCGTGGCCCTGCGTGGCGTGGGCGAGCACCGCTGTCCTGTGCTTGAGCCACGGACTCGACGGCGTGGCGGCCTGGCTGGCGCCCGAGGGTAGTGACGCACTCGATGCGGCTCGTTCCGCGCTCGCCGCCGCCCCCGCGAGCGCCCTGCCGATGCTGTTCGCATCCGTCGCGTTCTTGAGCCCGATGGGCGAGGAGCTCTTCTTCCGCGGACTCTTCCAGCGCTCCCTCAGCAACGCCGGCGCCGCCCCGGTGGTGGCGGTCCTCGCCTCTTCGCTCCTCTTCGGTGCGGCTCACGGCGACTGGGTCTATGGCGCGGTCACCTTCGTCCTGGGACTCGCGCTGGGCGCTCTGCTCCTGCTGACGGGCTCCCTGCTCCCGGCCCTGATCGCGCACATCGCAAACAACGCGGTGGCCCTCCTCGAAGCCCGTGAGCTCCTGCCCCTGCCCGCCCTGTTTGGCGACCCCTGGTTCGGGATTCCCGTCTCTCTGGGGTTCGGGGCCTACGCCCTGTGGAGAGCGGTCACCCCCCTCGAGGCGACGGCCGGTGCGACTGAGCCCCCCGACGACGCCTCCGGGAGCGGCTAGCGGGGCGTGAGCTCGCGTCGGGCGCTCCATTCGAGGCTACCCCCAGGGGAATTGCGGATCGCCTGCCGCGCAGGCGCTAAGGCCCTGGGGCCTTCTTGCCGAATGCAGTGCGGGGTGGACAGGCAGTCCGCGCAGGGAGAAAAATGACGGGGTTTCCGGTCCTGGTGGTGGATGACGGCGAGCTCGAAGACGTCCGCGATCTCCTGAACGGAGAGCGGATCGATTTCGCCCATCTCCGGGGAAGCGCCGTCCCGAGACCCCTCGACCCGCCCACGGACCTCTTCATCACCAACGCGCGCCACGCCTCGCTCGCCGCGAAGTGGCCCGTCCTCGGGTACCCCGAGCGCCGTCCCCTTCGCGTCGCCGTAGTAGAGGAAGACTCGGAACTCCTGCGCACCCAGTTGCACGACCTGGGCTTCCTGTATCTCGTGCGGCGTCCGATCCATCCACACGCGTTGCGCCTGATGCTGCTGCGTCTTCTCTGGCGCGGCGAAGAGCGGCGCACCGAGCCGCGTGTGCCGATCGGCTACGAGGTGCAGGTCCGATCGCGCCTGCGCCGAAAAGATGCCTGGCTCGCCGATCTGTCCCGGGGCGGCTGTCTGCTCTTGTGCGACCGGCCGATGAACGAAGGCGTCTCGCTTTCCGTCGTGCTCCCCGGCGACCTCGACGACCACAGCGAGCCCCTGGTGCTTTCGGGCAAAGTGCTGCGCTCGACCCGACTCGCCCGCAAGGCCGGAACCAACTACCAAGTGGCCGTCCGCTTCGCTCCACTCGGCACCATCGAACGAGAGCGCCTCGACACTGCACTCGCCGCCGCGATGCTGCAGGAATCCAAGGAAGAAGAGGCCCTCGGTGAAGCCTTTGCCCCGGGCGACAGAACCTTTCAGAGCGAAGAAGACCTCCCCACACGGGTCCCGGAGCCGATCGAACGGCGCGGGGAAAAACGCGGGCAGTACTCGAAACGCGTGATTGCCTCGGTTCGGGATGCCATGCACCGGATTCTGATCGGGCGGGATCTCTCGTCGAGCGGAATGCGCATCGAAGCGCACGAAGACCTCGCCCTGGGCGATCGCCTCCGCGTGGCCATCTACGACGCCTCGCGCGCGACCCCCCTCGTCGTCGAGGCGGTGGTCGAGCGCGACGACGGAATCCACGGCCTGGCGCTGCGCTTCGACGGGGTTGCCGTCGACGTGAGCCAACAGCTCGAGACCCTGGTGGCGAGCCTTCCCCCCGTCGAATGCCTGGCCGACGGCGAAACCGGCTCGATGGGCACCGTCGTCTCCGAGATTCTCCCGGGCGAGTAACCCGAACGCGGAGCCGCAGCGCGTCGCGCCCGGCCGAGCGCAGACGTTCCGCTTGCGGGGCGGCGGCCAACTTGATTGACTCCCCGGCCCATTGCGGCGTTCGACGCCGACGAGGAGATCTCTGTGGCCCGAAGCAAGAGCAAGCAGAAACGAGTTCGCAACCGACGACGCGTCCAGCGCAAAAAGCGCGAGGAGCGCAAGAAGGCCGCCCGGAGCGGGGGCTCCTAGCCGGAGCTGACCTCGGCCGGCACCGCCTCGGGGGCCCGCACCCCGCCCGCGCCCAGCGGAGTCTGGGGCTGCACCTCCACCGATCCGATCTGCTCCTGGCGGCGGGGCTGACTCCGAGCCGCGCTCCGCTCGAGCAGTTCCTCACCGGCTTCGGGCGTGCATTGGGATCCGCGACAGAAAATTGCCGCGAGTACGTCCGCTGCGATCTGCGAAGAACTTCGCCACCACAATTCGCCGTTCACCACGAGGGCGGCGATCGCGATCTGCGGATCGTCCGCCGGTGCGACGCCCACGAACCACTCGTAGCGACCCTTGGGGTCGCGACCGCTGAGACTCCCTGTTTTTCCCGAAACCGCGATCGGTCCGAGCCGGGGCCGGCCGCGACGGTCGCGGAAGGCACGGCGCGCGGTGCCGCTGCGGGTGGTCTGAGTCAGCATCTCGCGCAGACGGTGCGTCACCGTCGGGGTCCAGATGGGGTTCGGGTCTTCCGATTCGGGAAGCCGCAGCGTCTCCCCCGTTTCAGCCTCGACCGATCGCACCCAGCGGGGTTCGACGAGAGTGCCTCCGGCGAGAGCCGCGCCGAGACGCAGTGCCCCGAGCGGCGTGACCCAGGAACCGCGCAGGCCCGAGCCCAGGCGCCCGAGCGCCAGATCATCTGCCGCGTCTTCGATCGAGCCGGGGTCGTGGCCTGGCGCGGGCGCCTGGAGAAGACCGGCGCGACGGGCCTCGGCCATCATGCGCTCCGCACCGAGATCGTGAACCGCGAAGCGCGCAAAGCACTGGTTGTTGGAGGTTGCGAGCGCCCGCTCGAGGGTGGCGGTGTTACCACCGCGGGGCGGCGTCAAGCGGGCGCGGGTCAATCGGTAGGGGCTTCCCCGGTAGCGACAGGGATTCTCGGCGACCGATGGGCGGTGGCGCAGCACGCCCGCGGCGGTCACCACCTTCATGATCGAGGCCATCGGATACGCCCGGGTGGCGGGAAATTGCCCCGGATCGGTGGATTCGTAGGCCAGCATGGTGCCGGTGCGAACGTCCATCACGAGCACGTGACCCAGGGCCACCCGCCCGCGGCGCAGAATTCGCTCCACGCGCTGCGAGAGTTCTGGGTCGATTGTGTATTCGACGTGGAAGAACTCGGGGGCGCGGCCCGCCCCCCGCACCAGCGGCACGCGCTCGATCACCCGGCCCACGCTCTCTTCGACGAAGCTTCCGACGCTCCCCCCGCGCGCTCCGGGCGGCAGGCGGCGCATCAGCGCCGGGGGTGCAAAGAGGCGCTCCTTGCGCTCGATCGGCGGGGCGGCGGCGACGTCCTCTTTCGCGCCGCCGTTGCCGGAGCGCACACGCTCGGCGGTGGCGGCCGCGACCAGAGCCGTCCCGAGGACCAGGGCGAGGGTGACCCGCCCGCGCAGCGTCATGCGCCGGGTGTCGGCCCGGCGGGGCAGAACCCCCGACTCGAATTCCAGACGCGCGCGCACTGATCCCCCGACTTCGAGTGCACCCGCCGCGCCAGGTGAAAACGCCGCGGGGTCTGTGGGGGGATGACAGGGGGGTCAGAGCGCAACGACCCCTCGCGAACTGCGGGGATGGCTGCGCGGAGCCGTTCCTCGATACCGAACTTCAGGGTCTGCGTCGAGCTCGGGCATCCACTGCAGGCACCCTGGAGCAGGACCGAGACACGCCCCTCCTGAAAATCGACGAACAAGACCTCTCCGCCGTCCTGCGCCACCAGAGGGCGGATTTCCCGGTCGAGAAAATCGCGGACCTCGCGGGCGACGGGGCTCAGCGCCTCGGGATCGGGCGCGGAGCGCAGATCGCGGGCCATATCGAGGTCGGGCCCGAATGCCGGGCGCTCCTCCGTCGCGTACAGACGCAGCACCGGAGAGAGCGCTTCGGCGAGCGCCGGCCACTGGGCTTCTTCGCTCTTGGTGACGGTGACGAACGCGTCGGTGATGAGCACTTCGGAGATCCCGGCGATGGACAGCAATGCTTCGGCCAGGGGGGAGACCCGGTCTCCGGGGGCGTTCCGGAAGTGACAAACCCGGCCTTCGGTACGCAGGGCCGGCCGGACCACCCACTTCACCGAGTGCGGGTTCGGGGTGCGCTCGGCGCGCAACTGGTACTGGAGGTCAAGCGTCATCGAAGAGGACCGCCTCTGCGCTCGCGAGGGTCGCGACCCGGTGGCCTCGTTCGAGCGCCAACCGTTGCTCGCGATGCCCATTGTACCCCCAGGCGNNAAAGACCATCTCGTGGAAGGGAATCCCGGCGCGCTCGGCGAGCCAGCGATGGTGCTCGGTTTTGCGCACCCCGGTTTCCTTGTCGAGGATGCATTCCTCGGCGAAGAGGTCGAGGGCTCCGTAGCGATCGAGGAGGGCGTGGACCGAGCGGCGGTCCTTGGCCGTCGCGATTGCGTAGGGACATCGACCGGCGCGACGCCGCAGGATCTCGAGAAATTCGGTGTAGGGGCCGAGGAGCGTGTGCCACCGAGTCGGCTCGCTCGCGGCGAAGCGCTGTCGCTCTTCGTAGAAGCGCTTGTGGAAAACGCGCAGCCGTTCGGCGTCGAGCGAGGCGTAGAAGCGGTCGTAGGCCTCCTGGTCTTCGAGACGCGTACCGCCCTCGAGGGCCACGAGAGCCACGGCGAAATCCTCGCTGCGGTTCCCGAGTGGCATGAGCTCCAGAAAGGCGGTGTAGAGCGCCTCCTCCTCCCAGTGGCAAAACGCGGCGGGGCGCCCGAGCGCCCGGTAGGTCCGCAGCGCCACCTCGAAGGACTCCCGGGCGGAGTCGGACAGGACGCCGTCGAAATCGAGCACGAGGAGCTTCAAGAAGGGCGGGCTTTCGGTTTTCGGACCGCCAGGGGCCGCGCCTCGAGGCCGGTGGCTGCGCTCAAGCGGTCGAGGAGCGTGTGGACGTCGGTGTGCAGTTCGGCTTCCCGCATGGCCTTGGCGACTCGCGCCGAAGGCACCGTCTGCCCGAGATAGGACGAGAGCTCCCCGTGCGCCCCAAAGAGCGCTTTCGCGTCGAAATTGCGCAGAGCGTGTTCATCCGCGAGCGGGGGCACGCGTTCCGCAAAAAAAGCCTCGACGCTGCGGGGCTCGCCGCCCTTCGGGCCCGGATCTGCGCGCCGCGTGCGGGATCCGCGCCGGGGTTTGCGCAGGCAGCGAGCGATGGCCGCCGGGACGAGCAGATAGCTCTCGATGTGCCGCCGCGACCAGACGAAGAGGTCGAAGCCGTCGGCCGCCCCCTCCTCGAGAACGCTCTCCCCCCCGTCGCGATCGAGCAGACACAGGGCGCGCAGCCCGGGGGCTTCGCGACGCCTCGCCATCAGGTCGTCCAACGCGCGCTGGGGCTGGTTGCCTCCGAGGATCACGGTCTCTTCCGCCACCCAGCGCGCCAGGGCGCGGCCGCGGGTCTTCGCCCATGTCTCCACCAGGCCCAGATCGCGGGGACCCTCGACGTAGAGGCAGAACGAGCTTTGCAGGGAGGCGGTCGTCGTGTCGTCGACGGCCAGTCGCATGCGCGGAGCCTAGCCGCCGCCCTCTCTCCCCCCAAGACGAGGGAGAAAAAACGGCCGCTCATCGCCCTGCCGCCGTCCGGGCGAGCACGGCGACCGTTTCGACGTGGGACGTCTGGGGGAAAAAGTCGAACGCTGCGACGCTTTCGAGGCCAAAGCCACCGTCCACCAGGACGCGTAGATCGCGCGCCCAGGGGGCGGGGTCGCAGGCGCCGTAGAGGATCCTTTGCACGGACGGAGCGGCGACGAGGCGCTCCGTGCCCCGGAGCCCGAGGCCACTGCGCGGCGGGTCGAGCACGACCACGTGTGGGACGAACTCCGCGAGCCATTTCTCGAGCGACCGGGCGTTCACGGACTGGGTGAGAATTCGGGCGCCCGGGGCGACGGGGGCGAGGTTTTCGCGCAGGTGTGCGGCCGCCGAGGCATCGGATTCCACGGCGACTAGAGAGGAGGCGCGGCGTGCGAGCGCCAGCGTCAAGGTGCCCACACCGGCGAAGAGTTCGAGAAGGCGCAACCCGGTCGGCCGAGAGTGCTCGCCCGGTTCCGTGGGGTAGACGCGATCGACGATGTGGTCGCGCCAGACCTCGGTCAAGGTGTCGTGCACCTGCGTGAACACGCCGGTGCTCGCGCGCAACCGTTCGTGCCCGATGCCGATTTCGCGGGGCGCAGGCCGTCCACCGAGGCGTGCGAGCCGAGCGCGGCCCGTGTGATCGAGTGACAGTTCCCACTGCTCAGCATCCGTCTCCGGGGCCTCCGCCCCACGAGGGGTATCGATCGCACTCGGTGGCGGAAACTCCGCGAGGGCGCGCTCCAACGCGGGAACGAGAACGGGACACGCTTCGACGGCGACCGTCTCATGGCTGCGCGCCGCGCGGAAGCCCACGCCTTCGGAAGAACTCTGCAGACGCGCGCGGGTCCGGTAGCCGTACGCGTTCGGGGACGGAATCCACTCGAGAGGGGGCAGGGACGCGGTCGCAAAGCCGCCCACACGCTCGAGGGCATCGCGCACGATGTCTCGCTTGGCGTCGGACTGGGTGGCGTAGTCGAGGTGTTGCCACTGACAACCCCCGCAGCGGCCGAAGACCGCGCAGCGCGGGGTCACGCGTCCGGGCCCGGGCCGCAAGACCTCCAAGACCCGGGCCCTCGCGTACCGGCGGTGGACCTCGAGAAGTTCGGCGCGGAGCCGATCCCCGGGCGCCGCGCCCGAAACGAACACGACACGCCCTNNCCCAGCGGCCAGCGAATCGATCTCGAGGGTCAGCGTCTGCGGCGCGGCGTCGATGTCTTCCCGCCCTCCCCCTAGGCGTCGGGGGTGCGAAAGCCCATCCCCTCGAGCTCCCGGCGCAGAGCGCTACCGGGGGCGAGGAGTTCGCGAAGCACCTGGAGCGGTGCGCGATCCCAACGCGCGGCGGGGACGGCGAAGTCGTAGTGCTCGGCGCGCAGCGGGCGAAAGCGCAGCCCGGCCTGGCGCGCCACGGTCTCGATGGTGACGCCCCAGTCGGCGCGCCCTTGAGCGACGGCAGCGGCCACCGCGTAGTGAGAACGCGGTTCGTAGGCGTAGCCCGGTGGTTTTCGCTCGCCGAGGAGACCGTCGATCAGAATCCGCGTTCCACTCCCGCGGTTGCGGTTGACCATCCGGCATTTGTCATCGGCCAGGAGCTCGGGGAGGTCACGCCGCTCCTCGCGTCGGGTCGCGACGCCCTGCATGCGCTCGTAGCCCGGGAGCAGTCGCAGACCCTCTTGTAGGAAGGGCGTGTTGTATCGCTCGGACTCGGCGTCGAGGAGGTGGATGGGTGCCAGATCGCACTCGCCCCGCGCGGCGGCCGCCAAGCCCCCCTGGCTTCCGACCGCCAGCACCTTCACCCCAACCCCTCGCTCGGCGAGCGCTCCAGCGATGCGATCGAGTCCCGCACAGTGGCTGCCAATCACGACGAGGTCGGCGATGGGGATCTCGTGGCCGATCAGGGTCACCTCCACCGCCTCACCCGCCTCGACGATCTCCGTGTTGCGCGGGATGCGCACGAAGCCGTCGGCGCGGCTGAAGGCGGTGACGCTGCCGCTGCCCTTGCCCATCGGATACGCCACCGGCGCACCGGTGTCATCGCGAACCAGCCCGACCAGGAGATATTCGAGGCGTCCCCGCTCGGATACGGTACGGAGCGCCATTCGGGCGTCCACCTGCTGCCGCTCGCGCTCTCCGCGGCCCGCCATGCGACGCAGCACCGGCGCCACGAACTCGTGGAAGGTGAAGACCGCCGAGGTCGGGAAGCCCGGCAGCACGACCACGGGAAGACTCCCGTGCGCGGCGAGACAAATCGGCTTGCCGGGTTTGAGTGCGACGCCGTGCACCACCACGCCGGGCGAGAGCTCGCCGACGACGCGCCCGTTGAGGTCTCCCTCCCCCTTCGAAGTTCCGCCTGAGAGCAACACGAGATCCGCGTCGTCGAGCGCGCGGTGGAGGGCGCGGCGCAGCGCTTCCTCGTCGTCCCGGAAGGCGCCGAGGAAGACGGGCTCGCCGCCGAGCTCGCGCACCGCGTCGGCGAGGATGCGCCCGTTGCTGTCGTAGACCAGACCCGGCCGCATGGTCTCGCCGGGCTGGATGATCTCGTCTCCGGTCGAGAGAATGGCCACGCGGGGCTTTCGCACGACGTCCACGGTGTCGCACCCGATGGCCGCGAGGACCCCGCACTCCCGCGAAGACAGGAGCGTTCCGGCAAAGAGCACGGTTTCGCCGGCCCCCATGTCGGTGCCCGCGAACGAAAGCGCCGCACCGGGCACGGCCGCGCGGCGGACGACGAGTCGGTCGCCCTCGACGTCGGTCACTTCGACGGGAACCACCGCGTCGGCGCCGCGCGGGAGCATGCCGCCGGTCGCGATCGAGAGCGCCGTTCCCTCGCTCACCTCGCTCACCGGGTGCATTCCCGGGACGATGCTCTCCTCGCCGAGGCGAAGCGTGACCGCTTCGCTTTCACTGGCGCCGTAGGTGTCCTCCGCGCGCACCGCGAAGCCGTCCATGTTCGAGCGGTCGAAGCCGGGCACGTCGACCTCGGCGCGCACGTCCTCGGCCAGCACCCGGCCCAGCGCCGCCTCGAGCGGCACGCTCTCGGCGGCGAGCGGCGCCACGTCGATGGCCTCGCGCCAGCGCCCCTCGGCGGCGTCGCGATNNCAGCCGGGGACGTCCACCGGCGCGCGCACCGGCGCCGCGAGAACCCGGCCCAGCGCGTCGGCGAGCGGGATGGATTCGGAGCCCAGACGGCTACCGCCGATGACCTCCGACCATCGCGCTTCCGCTTCGTCGCGATCGACGACCTCGAGGAACTGTCGTTGCTTCACGGCAACACCTCGGCATCGTCGTAGAGGAACACCTCGACTTCGTCGTCCTCCGCCATCCCCTCGAGTTCTCGCGGCACGATCACGAAGCCGCTCGCGCGGACCGTCGACGACAGGATCGACGCCCCCGACGTGGCGAGAGGCACCACCCGGCCGGACTCGATGGCAACACGCGCGTAGTCGGTGCGCCCGACCGCCGACGAGAGCTTTCGCGCGAGCCGCCGACGGACCCGGCGGTGTGGCCACGCCCGCGAGCGTCCACCCAACGCGCGGATCGTGGGCCCCGCGAAGAAGTCGTAGGCACACAAACACGAGACCGGATTCCCGGGCAGCAGGAACACGAAGCGATCGTCGATGCGACCGACGCCGGCGGGGCTCGAGGGTCGCATCGCGACACCGTGAACCTCGAGCCGGCCGAGGTCGGCGAGAAGCCTGGGCGCGTGGTCTTCCTGACCGACCGAGCTTCCCCCGGACACCAGAACCACGTCCGCCTCGGGGTGCTGGAGGGCCCGGGCGATGACCTCGGGGTCGTCGGGGAGGATCTCGAAGGGCAACACGACCCCCCCGTCGCGGCGGACGAGGGCGGAGAGCGTGACCGAGTTACTGTCGATGATGTGGTCTCCGCTCGGCGCGGTCCCGGGCGGGAGGAGTTCGTCCCCGGTGATCACCATCGCCACCCGCGGTTCGCGGACGCACTCCACCGCGCCCACCCCCACCGACGCGAGCAGGCCCGCGTCCTGGGCCCGCAATACACGGCCGGCGGCAAAGAGGGGCTCGTCCTTGCGGATGTCCTCGCCGACGGCACCCACGTGCTTCTGGGGCGAGACGGCGTCGCCGACGGCGACGCGCCCGTCGCGCTCTTCGCACACCTCGGCCATCACCACCGCGTCGGCGCCGTCGGGCAGCGGCGCGCCGGTCATGATGCGCACGGCCTGTCCGGCTTCCACCCGGCCGGCGAAGCCGTGGCCGGCGAGGGAGAGGCCGATGACCTCGAGCTCGATGGGGTCATAGGCGCTCGCGCCAAAGGTGTCCTCGCCGCGCACGGCAAAGCCGTCCATCGCCGAGCGATCCGTCGGCGGAAAATCGCGATCTGCGTGAATCCCCTCCGCCAGCACGCGGCCCAACGCGTCGCNNCGGAACATCCACGGGGGCCGTGAGCGCGCCCGCCAGCACCCTCCCGGCGCACTCCAGAACCGAAACCGACTCGGAGGGGAGTGGCGCGCTCTGCGCGGCGAGCAGCGCCTCCACTTCCTCTATGTCGGCGCGCGCGCGAAAGCCGCGCATACGGACATCGTGCTTTCGGTCCATGGGCCCCGAGCTTAAAGCAAAACGGGCAGGGGGCTCCCCCTGCCCGTTCTGGCTTGGGTCTGGGTCGCTGGCTCAGCCGGCGGCCTTGGTGGTGTAGAGCTCGTCTCGCGGCTCGAAGCGCTGCTGCTTCGCCTGGTCGATCACGTCCTTGGGGACGTTGAAGACCATCGAGTTGTCGGGCCCCACGCCCTCGTTCTTCAGCACGTCGGGCAAGTCGTCGTCCTCGTCCCGCCAACCGGCTCGGCGATTGAACTCCCACTCGTCCTGCATGCACTGCCATCCCATGTCGGCGACCCACGCCGGCGTGATGTCTTCACCGACGTACTCGGTGTAGAAGTTCGCCACGTCGGTGAGGCTCGGCTGGAGGAACTGGCAGAACCCCGACGAGTCGACCGCGGCGTTGATGATCTGCACTTCCTGGGAAGCGCGTGCATATTCGGCCGGGTCGAGACCGGGGTTGATGATGAGACCGGCGGTGTGGTCGGCCCCCTGCGCGCTGGTGGCGTAGGTGATCCCGGTCGCCTGCAGCGGGCGCGGG